>Ga0209542_10002888_pt1 | contig 37739 bp, 40 predicted proteins | sample RifCSPhighO2_01_FD_184028 | JGI IMG/M metagenome (GOLD analysis project Ga0209542, IMG submission 184028) | Soil microbial communities from Rifle, Colorado - Rifle CSP2_plank highO2_0.1 (SPAdes) (version 2) | ecosystem: Environmental > Terrestrial > Deep subsurface > Rock core/Sediment ... | reverse complement strand
GGAGTGGCATATTCTGACGGTGAAGTTGTCGGGATAGAAAAAAACTATGGTTTTGTAAGTCAGGTTTTTACTTCTGATACGATTAAAGAAATGGTTAGTCACAAACCCATCATTATTGCGGGACAAACCTGGTATTCAACCAGTGTGGGAAAATCTAAAAGAAATATACCACCACAGTATTTAGATATAAACATGGTTGGGCGAGTTGCCTTGTTTCATAATGGAAATATTCCAAACGTGGAGGATAAAATAAAAGAGTTAGAAAAAAAGGGTGTTGTGTTCAATCGAGGTTCTTCAGAGTCCGCAAATGACACTGAATATATGCTTAGAAAAATAGTCTGGTTGATAGAAGAGAATAACTTGGAGCCGGTTGAAGCTATTAAGGAATTTATGTGCTCTACCAACGGTTCTTATTCATGTGCTCTTCTTTTTCCGGATAAGATTTTAATTTTTACTGATCCTTGGAAAAACAGACCTTTGTTTTGGGCTGAAAGTGATGGCATATTCTTTTTTGCCTCAGAGACATGTGCCCTAAATGACCATAGCGAAATCATTAGGAAGGTTGACCCTGGTCAAATCATAGAATTAAAACCCGGGCGTAAACCTAAGATCACTCACGGATCAAAGAAAACTCCTTTAGCTCAATGTGTTTTTGAGAGGATTTACTTTTCAAGACCTGATTCTCAGACTTTTGGCAAAGAAGATGAGGAGAGTTTTAGGAACCGGTTGGGCCGGGAATCGGCAGAACTTTTTCCTGTTGATAATGCCGACCTTATATCTTATATTCCCGAGTCGGGTGCACCGGCAGCAGAAGGTTTTTCTGAAAAAAGCGGAAAGCCCTTAAGACGTATTTATGTCCGAAATCCTTATTTGCGGGGAAGGGGATTTATAAATCCAACCCCAAAGGATAGGGAAACATATTCCAAGTGGAAATATCATCTGCTTAGAAAAAAAGTAAAAGGGAAGATTATCGTTTTGGTAGATGATTCTATTGTGAGAGCTATTACCTTGAAGGGCAAGGTTAAGCAACTCAAAAAGTCTGGTGCCAAAGAAGTTCACATTAGAATAAGCGCCCCTGCCATAATCAAGCCATGCTATTACGGTATAGATTTTCCAACTGAAAAGGAACTAATTGCCCCTAGCAGGTCAGAAGAAGAAATCAGATATTTTCTGGACGCAGACTCCTTAAAATTTCTTCCGGTGGACTCCTTAAAGAAGGTTATAAATGAGGGAAAAGAAGACAGTCAAAATTATTGCCAAGCATGCTTTACGGGGGAATATCCTATACCACTACATTAAGCCCTTTTGAGGGCTTTATTTTTGTCAAAAAACATGATATAATGACGTTTCATGGAAGATAATGTCTCCAAAATTAAGGACAGGCTTGATGTTGTTGACGTTATTTCCGGGTATTTGAAGTTGCAAAAAACGGGCATTAATTTTAAGGCCCGTTGTCCTTTTCATAATGAGAAGACGCCCTCGTTTGTTGTTTCTCCAGAACGCCAAGTATGGCATTGTTTCGGATGTTCCAAGGGGGGCGATATCTTCAGTTTTATACAAGACATAGAAGGCGTTGAGTTTCCGGAAGCCTTAAGAGTCCTTGCCACAAAAGCCGGTATAGAACTTGATGTCTCCGCCAGAGGCGGATCCGCCTATGGCGGAAAAGACGACAAGGCAAAACTGTTTGAGGTGTGTGAGTCGGCAACCAAGTTTTTTGAAAAACAGTTCCAGTCAAATACTGGAAAACTTGCTTTGGAATATTTAAAAGACAGAGGAGTCACAGATTCCACCATTCAGGAATTTCGTTTGGGGTTTGCCCCTAACGACTGGAATGCTTTGGGGACCTTTTTGAGAAATTGTGGTTATTCCGAAAACGAAATAGTAGAGGCAGGATTAGCCATTAAAAGAAGCGACGGTTCAGGAGTTTATGACCGTTTTCGTTCCAGGATAATTTTTCCAATTTCTGATTTAAATGGACAAGTGGTTGGATTTACCGGAAGGATTTTTCAGTCTGATGATAAGGAGGCCGCTAAATACATTAACACTCCCCAGACCAGAATATATGATAAGTCCAGAATTCTTTACGGTCTTCATAAGGCAAAGATGGACATTAAGCAGGCCGATCAATGCGTTTTAGTAGAAGGAAATATGGATGCTTTGATGTCCCATCAGGCAGGAATAAAAAATGTAGTAGCTTCTTCTGGAACAGCTTTAACACCAAGTCACTTGGTATTGCTCCATAGATATACTACCAACTTGGGTTTTTGTTTTGATACAGATCAGGCAGGAGCAATAGCAACAAGACGAGGTATCGGGCTGGCGTTGAGCCAAAATTTCAATATAAAAGTAGTAGAGATTAACGATAAAGAATGTAAGGATCCGGCAGATTTAATTAAAAAGAATGTGGGGAATTGGTCTGATGCCGTAGGTCAAGCCAAGCCGGTTCTGGAATTTTATTTTGACAAAGCTAAGACCGGATTTGACCCTGACTCGGCTAACAGTAAAAAATCTGTTATTTCTGTGTTGGCTCCATTTTTGAAAAGATTAACCAGTCAAGTTGAGAAAGCTCATTGGTTAGCCAGGTTGGCATTTTTATTGAGAGTAAAAGAGGAAGCGATAGAAGATGATATCAATACCGCCAAAGACGACCTTGAGGCATATGATCGGGAACCCGTATTGGTAAAATCTTCTACCGATAGCGTGGAAGTCAAGGGCATTACCGCGACAACTGACTTACTTAACGAAACACTGTTATCGTTAGTAATGAAAAACCCAATATTTTTCAAAGATGAACTTAAGAAAGTAAATCCTGAATTGTTGGACCCCTATACAGCCGAAGCGATTATTAAATTAAAAGAGATTAATTCTGATAACATAGCCGATTTACTTAAAGATTTCAGAGATAAAAATCAAAGTTATAAATTGGAGTTCGCATATCTTAAGTCTCAGGAGTTTTGGAAAGATTCCAAAGATGAAGAATTAAAGTTAGAATTTAATAATCTGATAAACAAACTGGAAGAACGTCATCTTCGGACCAGATTGGAGAAAATAGGATTTGAAATCAGAGCCGGAGACGATAAAAATAAAAAGTTGGCTTTGGCCACGGAAGCTAATAAAATTTTAAATAGGTTAGGGGAGATACAAAGGTGAAAAATTTCTAATTTCTAATTATTAATTTCTAAACAAATGAATAAAAAAATAAAAAAAGTTAAAAAACCGACAAAGAAATCTGCCAAGAAACCGGCAAAGATAAAGAAAAAACCGGCAAAAAAGAAATCAGTAAAAAAATCCGGTAAGAAAGTTAAATCAAAGTCGTCAACCGACAAAAAGAGCCCGATTTCGGAGAGTGGAGTTTTGGCTTTGGTTGAGAAGGGCAGATCTAGGGGATTTGTTACTCAGGCGGAAGTCCTTAATGCTTTTCCTAGTATAGAAAAAGACATCAAGGGATTGGAAGCTTTATATGAAAGACTGGAATCTGCGAATATAAACATAATAGAGTCAGGAAGAGTTTTTGAGGAAGAAAAAGTCAAAGAATACGATGAAAAAAAGAAAATAGAAACTGAATTTGGTGATGTTGCATCAGATTCGGTCCAGATGTATTTAAAAGAAATAGGCCGATACCCTCTTCTTTCCGGAGAAGAGGAAGTGGAGCTTGCTAAAAAGATTGAAAAGAATGACGAATCGGCAAGACAAAAAATGGCCGTTTCAAATCTTCGTTTAGTTGTTTCAATTGCCAAAAAATATGTTGGTCGTTCAGCCAACTTAACTTTGCTGGATTTAATTCAGGAAGGAAATATCGGTTTATTTAAAGCCGTTGAAAAATTTGATTATAAAAAAGGATATAAATTTTCCACCTATGCTACTTGGTGGATAAGACAAGCTATTACTCGTGCTTTGGCGGACCAAGGTAGAACTATTAGAATTCCAGTTCACATGGTGGAAACTATCAATAAATATCAGCAGGTCGTGAGGCGTTTGGTTCAGGATCTTGGACGTGACCCAATGCCCGAAGAAATTGCTTCAGAAATGGGAATGGAAGTGGACAAAGTAAGACATATCCAAAAAATATCCCAAGAAACAATTTCTCTTGAAGCGCCGGTGGGAGATGAAGACGAAGATAGTTCATTGGAGAGCTTTATTCCTGATGATGATTCCATTTCTCCCTCAACGTCGGCTGCGCGTAAAATCTTGAAGAGTTATATTGACGAAATAATAGCTGACCTTACCCCAAGAGAGCAGAAGATTCTTGATATGAGGTTTGGTCTTGACGACGGTGTAACACATACCCTTGAAGAGGTTGGCAAGGTGTTTACCGTTACCAGAGAGCGTATCAGGCAGATTGAAGCTAAAGCTTTGGAAAAAATCCGTCAGCATCATAAACTAGGAAAATTGAAAGGTTACGAATAACCTTAAATCAAAGACCGCCTAAGTGGGCGGTCTTTGATTTAAGGTTGAAAAATAAACACTTTTTTGCTACTCTCTTTCTAATTGTTCTTTTTAAAAAGGAAGCACATGCTACCTGTTGACTTAATTTTAGTCAGACACGGACAGTCGGAAGAAAATTTGGCCATCTCAATGGATAGAAGTGGAGACAAGAGTTATTTTACCTACGAATTTAGGAGAACCCACGACCGTGCATTTCGTCTTACGGATAAGGGCGTTGCCCAGTCAAAGGCCGTTGGAGAATGGCTCAAGAAAAATGCTCCCGTTCCGTTTGATTATTTTTATGTTTCTGATTTTATTCGTGCCAAAGAGTCTGCTGTCTATCTTGATCTTCCTCAAGCCAGATGGGAAGTTAAATATGAGCTTAGAGAACGCGATCAGGGTTATAGAGACAAGTTCCCCGCAAATTTATCCGGTCTTGATCCGTACAAATATCCCCATGACGAATTTCTTTCGTATCCTCCCGGTGGCGGAGAATCTTTTGCCACACTTTGTTTAAGGGCAAAGACCGGTTTCATTGACGATTTAGAACATAACTGTTTGGGACACGAAAAAGTGATTGGGGTCAGTCATGGTTACTATATGCGGGCTATTCAGTCGGTGCTCGAAAATCTTAGTCGCGAAGAATTTATAAGACTCAATGAATCTCAGGAACCTGCCGATAGAATATTTAACGGACAAATTCATTGGTATTCTAGACGAGATTCTGATACGTTGAAAGTGGAGAGTTCTAGGATGGTTGCCGTTCGTTCTGTGTGTGTCAGTGATGAGGTGGGTGATTATGGCTGGCGTCGTATTGAATCCCGTCTTCGTTCCGACCAAGATTTAATGGATGAAGTTAGTAAATACCCCAGTCTCCTTAAAGGTTAAATTTCCGCAAAATGCGGTTTTTTTATTTGTTAATTGATAAGGTTAGATGTTTTTGTTAGTGTTTAATTATATGCTACCAATTGACTTAATATTTGTCAGACATGGTCAGTCAGAAGGAAACGTTGCTAACAAAGCAAGTCGGAAGGGTGATAATAGTTTTTTTACCCCTGAATTTCGTGAGCGTCATAGCAGAGCTTTTAGGTTAACAAATAAGGGTATTGAGCAGGCTAAGTCTGCTGGTTTTTGGCTGAAGAAAAACAATATCAACTGGATCCGTTTCTTTCCTACCCTGCCGGAGGGGGAGAATCAGTTGGAGCTTGAAAACTTGGGCCACGATGATTTCATTCGTTTAGATGAATTAGAAGATTCGGCTGAAAAAATAAGAAATTGTCAGATTATATGGTACACAAGACGTGATCCGGAAAATGGAAAACTTGAACCCCGTTTGGTGGCAGTCCGTTCCGTTTGCCCGTGGGATTCTAATGGTGATTACGGTTGGCGTCGTATTAAGCGCAATCTTTATTCTAACAAAGATTTAATAGAAGATGTTCAAAAGTATCCTCGCCACATTAAAGAATAAGTATATTTTAAACATTAATATTATATAAAAAAACTACCCCCCGTTAAGGGGGTAGTTTTTTACAATTTTGAGTCTATTAAGTTCTTTGTACGTTTCCGGCTGCAGTTCGGCCATCCTTGCCCGGTACTACATCGTAAGTGACTGCGTCGCCTTCCTTCAATTCCTCAAACGTTACTCCGTTCAAGGCATCTTTGTGGAAGAAAACATCATTTGATCCATCGTCAGGCGCGATGAAACCAAACATTCTGTCTTCAACCTTTTTTTTGATTTTTCCTGTCATGTTTGTTGTTTTTGCTTGTTTTATATTAAAAAGAAACCCGACCTCCGTCTCTTCTTTTACACTATCTACGCATTATACATCTAATCGGGCCATAAAGCAATGCAAGTTCTCACTCCGCCCCCACCCGAATAGCTCACACAACCTCTGTGCATATGAAGGGAGACACCCTCATCCCACGAAGACCGCATAAAACCCTGCTGGGTTTTTGCTCTCTCTCGGCTACCCGCCTGCGAACGTTCTTCTTTGGGATAAAGGTGTCTCCCTCCGCTGATTGCTTTGGTTGTTAGCTGGAAATTGGCAATAGAATTTCAAGCTTATTTAAAACAAAAAACGGGCGAAGTTGTCGCACTCAAGCGCAATACTAAAACAAGCGAAAGCCACAACACTTTTTAAATCCCCGCAGGCAATAAAATTTATGAAAGTGAGATTAGGATTTATCCAAAATAATAGGTCGAGCGCCGAGTCTGCGAGGAGGCAAGCGTGGGTTACCTGTTATTTTGGTATTAAATCCTTATTGAACTAAGAAAATTTTAGAAGACGAGGACTGGATGGAAAAAGTGTTGTGGCTTTCGCTTGTCTTTGAGTATCTGTGGTATAATCCTGCGTATGATTATCGATGACCTTACAATTCGCGTTCAAGCTGGAAAAGGCGGTGACGGTATTATTGCCTTTAATAAAAACAAAGGTTCTCTTGGTCCTACTGGTGGTAGGGGAGGCAATGGTGGTAATATTTTGTTTACAGCAGTTTCTGATCTTGGCGCTCTTAACGCCCTTCGAAATCAGAAGGTTTTTAAGGCTAAAGACGGCAAGAATGGTAGGCATCAATTAAATGACGGCACCGCCGGAGAGGACTTAATAATTAAAGTTCCTGTTGGTACGGTTATCCATAATCTTACAAATGGAACCGATCATGAACTTGTTAAGGTTGGCGAGGAGCTTTTGTCTGCCAAAGGAGGACATGGCGGCAAGGGAAATTTTCTTTTCCGCGGACCGCACAATACTAGCCCCAAAAGATTTCAAGAAGGTTTGCTGGGGGAGCAATTTAATATCCATCTTGAGCTTAAAATGATTGCCGATATCGGCATTATCGGACTTCCGAATGTCGGAAAATCAAGTCTTTTGAATGAACTTACCAAAGCCAAAAGCAAGGTGGCTAATTATCACTTTACCACTCTTGAACCTCATTTAGGCGTCTATTATGATCTTATTCTTGCTGACATTCCCGGTCTTATTGAAGGCGCATCCGAAGGCAAGGGATTAGGGGTTAAATTTCTGCGGCACATTGAACGAACCCGAGTTCTTTTTCATCTTATCTCGGCTGAATCGGAAGACCCGGTAAAGGACTATAAAGCAATCCGCAAAGAACTCGGCGCTTACAACCCGCGAGCTCAGCGAGCGGAGCAGCAACCCAATGGAGCAGTGGCCGCATGGCCGTCGTCGTATGACGGCAACAAGTTCATGCTTGAAAAAGACGAATATCTTTTTTTGAGTAAAACTGACATGGCGGATGTGGCCACAATTAAAAAGAAACTGGCTAAACTAAAAAAATTAAATAAAACCGCATTAGTTCTTTCAATCCACGACATAGATGCGATTAACTCTGTTTATAAGATTCTCAACAAAATCGCGGAAGAGAAGCGGGCTTAATCTTTAATTTGAAATTAGTCGGTTGTTTTGATATACTCTTTTAGTAATTTAATATTCCGCGGTAGCTTCAGCCAGAGGCTGATCAGCCTACGGCTGACAATGGTCGAGTTCCTTATGTTTTATACCTACGTATTAAAAAGCACAAAGAATAGTAAGAGATATATTGGGCAGACTTCAAAAGATGTTTTCGATAGATTGCATGAGCATAATATTGGCAGTAACAGATGGACGCGTACAAATGGACCATTCATTATGGTCCACTTTGAAGAATATGCTTCTAGAAGGGAAGCAATTATAAGAGAACATTTTTTGAAGTCTGGTCAGGGTAGAAAATGGCTGGACGAACAATTTATTCCGCGGTAGCTCAATGGTAGAGCGGCTCCCTGTGGCACTTTGTCTGGCAATTAGCTACAATTAAGCTAATGAAAGACACAAGAACCTATGCCAATCGCCGAGAAGAGCTCATCAAAGCGGTGGCCAAACGACGACGCAAAATTAAAGAACTGTCTATCCAGTACAAAGGAGGCAAGTGCCAAATTTGTGGATATACCAAATATCAAGGTGCGTTAGACCTACATCATAAAGATCCGAGTACAAAAGTATTTGGGATCGGAGATAAAGGTTATACACGCTCTTGGGAAAAGGTAAAAAGAGAGCTTGATAAGTGCGTTCTAGTTTGTGCTAACTGTCATCGAGAGCTTGAGGCAGGCATAACGCAGCTTCCTAGCGAAAGCTAGGGATGAACTTTTCGGGATATCGGTGAAGCCCAAACGTGAAGACGTGGGTAATACCGAGGGAACCTCATAATAGTGAGGGCACCGTAGAGACTAGATACCGAAACACCTTTTGTCGAAAGACATGGTGAAGATATAGTCCACGCCACTACGAAAGTAATGGGTTACGTGTAAGGAGATGGTTCCAGGTTCGAGTCCTGGCCGCGGAGGCGGCCATTCTGGTGTGTTCAGACCTGCCTCCGTCCTCAACTCGATCAAAACCCCAGATTTTATCTGGGGTTTTGATTTTCACAGTTCTGCGCCAGAATGTACTTTTTGTCTAACGACCGTATGGTTTAGGCCGAATTTTTGCTATGATAAAAGCATGTTTAAACCTCTTTATTTTAGTAATTATTGTTACGTCATCTAAAATGAAAGTAGCTTTCATACACAACGATAAGAAATTAGGTACGGGTGCTCATTACATAAATGAGCTTATGGCAATTAAGCTTCGCGGGAGAGGAGTAGAGGTCAAAAATTTCTATCCGCGGACATCTCTTATTGATCCGCCGATACACTTAAAAGGGTTTTCGAATATTCTGTTTTTCTATTCCCTGCTGGAAAAGAAAGATGAGATTATGCGTTTTAACTTGGTACAGGGTACAACATATACACCTCTTCCATTTTTGGCATTTGATATTCCTGTAGTTAGCCATTTTGGCTCCACTACTAGGGGATTTTTGAAATCTACCCCTCAAGCCAAAGATTTGCTTTCAGACACGCGTCGCTTGTGGTACAGATTAAGAAAAGATGGCATATTGCCAGAGCTTAACGTAAAGTCCCGAAAACCGATGCGAGACATTGCGGATATAGAGGAATATGTAGCCAAAAGAGCTGATGCGGTTATTGCTGTTTCTCAAAATGTTAAAAAAGAACTTATAGAAGCCGGCGTGGACCCAGATAAGATATCAGTAATCCATAATGCGATAGAGGATTACTGGTTTGAGAAAAGCTTAAAGCCGATAGTTTCTGATCCTGCGATAGTTTTTCTCGGTCGTCTCGGCGGTGATGCGTTTACCTTGAAATTAAAAGGCCTTGATCGCTTAGTACATCTTTATTCCAAGTTTCCGAAGGTAAAGAAGATTACCATATGTCTGATCTCAAATAAAAAGTTAAAGGATTGGCTTAGGGTTTGGTTCGAGAGGCATCAGATGTTCGTCAATTTTAAGAAAGACCTTATCCCCAATGTGGTGGATGCACAGGCGGGCAGCGTTCTTTTTATACCCTCTCGTTACGAAGGATTTTCTCTCAGTCTTGTAGAGGGTATGTCGCAGGGCCTTATCCCCGTTAGTTATCCGGTCGGTGTTGCGCCGGAAATAATTATTAATGGAGAGAATGGCTTTCTTGTTTCGTCTCAGGCCGAGGCCATTTCTGTTATCGAAAATATTCTAAAAGATGAGGCACTGCGCCGCAAACTCTCTGAAAGTGCATATCAAACCTCATTAAAATTCAGAAGTGACGTTATCGTAGAGGAACTTTTGAACCTTTACTCGCGCACGCTCAGAGGATATACCCCACCCGCAAAAAAAGCTATTAAAAATAAAGACAGCCATAGATAAAGAAATGAATAACCACGCAAACAACTTAGTTAGAGATTTGGCACTTGTTGTATTTAGTATTTTAATAGCCATTATTCTCGCTAAAACCGGGGCTTTTCAAGATTTAATTACTTCAACTCAGGAAGTGAGGTTGATCGGCAGTTTTATCGCAGGCATTTTATTTGTGTCTGTTTTTACCGCGGCTCCCGCTACTGTAGCTCTGGGAGAAATAGCCCAGTCAAACTCAATTATTACCGTAGCTATTATTGGCGGATTAGGGGCTTTAATCGGAGATCTATTAATTTTCCGATTTGTAAGAGACAAGGTCTCCCAGGACTTTTCTTATCTGGTTAAGATATCAAGGACGGAAAGATTCTTTTCAGTTTTTAAGTTAAAACTTTTTAGATGGGTTATTCCTTTTGTTGGGGCTTTAATAATAGCTTCGCCCCTGCCGGATGAAATAGGGGTCGCAATGCTGGGCCTATCGAAGATGAAAAATTCGTATTTTATCTTACTGTCATTTGTTTTAAACTCTGCGGGGATATTGATAATCGGGTTAATTGCTAAAGCACTATGATCCAAAGAACTACAGAGGAACAACTATTTTGGGCTTTACCAGCTTCAAAGGTTGTCGAAGTACTGGAAACTGACGCTCGACGCGGTCTTTCAGAAAGTGAGGCGGAAAGAAGAATAAAAGTTTTCGGGCCTAATGTAATTGAAAAGCCCCGACGAGCCCCCGGACTTTTTATTTTATTAAACCAATTCAAAAGCCCACTGATCTTAATTCTGTTGTTCGCTGGCATTGTTACTTTATTTATCGCTCATTATCGTGACGCACTCTTTATTTTTGCCGCTGTCATTGCCAATGCTACACTGGGCTTTTATCAGGAATATAAAGCCGAGAAAGCTTTAGCTGAACTTAAAACATATCTTAAACAGAGAGCAAGAGTTATTCGCGACGGAATTGAACATGAAATAGATGCTGCGGAATTGGTGCCTGGAGATATTATTCATCTTGCCCAAGGAGATCGTATCCCCGCTGACGGACGGCTTTTATTTGTTAATGACCTGCAAATTGATGAAGCGATTCTTACGGGAGAATCTCTGCCGGTATCAAAATCAGTTGATCCTGTAAATGCAGAGGCAGTTATTGGTGATCAGTACCCTATGGTTTTTGCCGGAACTCTTGTAACACAAGGCGTCGGCACTGCGATTATATGTCGAACTGATTTTGCGACAGAACTGGGGAAAATCGCAACTTTGGTTTCGGAGTCACAGAGGGAAGAAACTCCGCTGCAAAATGCAATCAAGCGTTTTAGCATAAAAGCGGGAATCTTTTTGTGCATCCTTACGCTTATCATTTTTGGTATAGGTCTTGCTTTGGGATATTCACGCGTGGATATGTTTTTGACATCCGTGGCAATCGCCGTTTCGGCCGTTCCGGAGGGTCTGCCAGTAGCCATGACAGTTATCTTGGCAATAGGAGTTCAGCGTATGGCACGGCGCAAAGGCGTTATCAGAAAGCTGATTGCAGCGGAAACACTGGGTGATACCAGCGTAATTCTCACTGATAAAACAGGAACATTAACAATGGCAAAAATGGAATTAAGCAAGGTGCTTCCGATTGAAGGTGTGGAAGAAAAAGATCTGCTCAAATTAGCCCTCATTAACACCAACATCTTAATAGAGAACCCCAACGATCCGCCAGCAGAGTGGCGAACCAACGGACGAATACTGGAGACGGCATTAGTGAGGTCGGCTGCCCTTCGAGACATATCCGCGGCAGATGTTAAGAGGAGAACTTCAATCTTAAATTCACTGCCGTTCAATGCGGCTAATAAATTTTCCGCTTCATTGATACATGACGGAGAAAAACATTTACTTTTATTCTTCGGCGCGCCAGATATTTTTATTGGACATTCGACATTAAGCTCTACTGATCGGGATACCGCTTTAAAAGAGATTAGTTCTCTTGCTGAATCCGGGGAACTTGTAGTTGGAGTGGCGATAAAAGAAATTGAAAAAAAAGAAGATTTCACTTTCTCGAAAGACTTGGAATTAGCGAATCTTGTATTTCAAGGCCTGATTACTATGCGTGATCCAATCAGACCTAACGTCAAAGAAGCGGTCAAAAAAGTGCAATCTTCTGGCATTAGGGTAGTAGTTATGACAGGCGATCATCGCGGTACCGCCGAAGCCGTAGCCAAAGAAGTTGGCCTTGAAATTGAGAAAGAAAGCGTTCTTGATTCTTCAGAACTTCGATTGCTTTCGGATGCGGACCTCAAAAAACGTCTGCCGTCTCTACGAGTTATTTCTCGCGTATCCCCGCTAGATAAAATGAGAATCGTAAAAGCATTTCAAGAAATAGGAGAAGTTGTGGCAATGACCGGCGACGGCGTAAACGACGCGCCCAGCATCAAGCGGGCAGATATCGGCATTGCCATGGGCTCGGGAACAGAAGTGGCGCGTGATGTTGCGGACCTGGTATTGCTGGATGATAATTTTGAAACCATTTCTGCTGCCGTGGAGGAAGGGCGTCAAATTATGCACAACATACGCAAGGTTATTGTATATCTTCTTTCCGATACGGCTGATGAGCTTTTTTTGATCGGCGGAGCTTTAATAACCGGTTTAGCTCTTCCGTTGAATGCGCTTCAGATTTTGTATGTGAATTTTTTCTCGGACAGTTTTCCGGCTGTCGCGTTCGCTTTTGAAAAGGATATTGACGGCTTAACTTATCGTCCCCAGAGCACAAAAGCCGGCCTCTTTGATCCCATGATGAGATTTTTAATTTTATTCATTGGCCTTTCTACGAGCGCACTTTTATTTGTATTGTACTGGCTATTATTACGAGCCGGTTTTCCAGAAGATCTCGTAAAGACATTTATTTTCGCCAGTTTCGGAAGTTATACCTTATTTTTAGCTTTTTCACTTAGAAGCTTAGATAAAAATATCTTCAAATACCCTGTTTTTTCAAATCGTTATCTGGTTATCGGTGTGGGCATCGGATTGGTTCTTATGACCGCGGCTATCTATGTTCCATTTATGCAGTCTTTGCTAAAGACAACCCCGCTGCCTTTCTACTGGCTTTTGGGGGTTGTGCTGATCGGTCTACTAAATATTCTAGCGGTTGAATTTGGGAAATGGATTTTCCGTCGCAAAAGATCAAAGGAAAGAGCGAGTTAGACAACGTTCTTATTTAGGTCGGAACCCATCTCAAGTTCTACGCCGTTATAATGCATACCTGCTGAGTGTGGTATTCAAGAACAAAAAACCACCGAAAGGCGATTTTTGTTATCTTTGAGACCCTTTATTTTTGAAACGTTTTCTGTTATGGTATGTGTACTTTTATGAAAAGTCTTGCGAATGAACAATTAGTCAATCGATATTTAGTTACCAAGGATGATCAAGCCCTTGAAGAACTGGTTAAGCGATATTTACCCACACCTACTCCTAATCAGTAATTGCTAAGAAAAAATCAGTTCAAGACCTGTGCAGAGTAGGGCAAAATTAGACAAGCGGGATTTTTGATTTGGGTCTGGGACTCTGGCGGGCCGGCGCGACCAAACCTTGGCGAGCGTCGCTGGAGAGGTTAGCGTCCAATTGAAAGAAGGCGATTGGCTTGGAATGCTCGGCAGAGGGTATTCCGGCGAGACCAACGGAAAGCAAAAACACCCGGTTTTTCGGGAATTTCCGACGGCAATTAATTGATGGTGGCGCGCCTATAATCTCTCTAGGGCCTTGAGGTTATTTTCCGGCAGATAGAGAATCAATAGGCCGGCGACAATTCCGAGTATTGCGGTAATGATGTGGTCGCCGCCGAACAGCCAGCGGTCAATTAAATCAAGCGCGACCCAAACGCCTCGCCAAATCAAAACAATGCCGATGGCGACAGAAACATTTTTGATTAAATATGTAAAACCAAGATGTTGCACGTATTCATTGTATCATAAACGGCCGCGCGATAGAATATATTGTAGTTATGAAACAAAAGATTTATAAAATATTTCTTGCGGTCATTAAAAACCTTCTTGCTTTTCTGGCGGGCGGGATTTTGGGCGTGCTGGCCGTTCTGCTTTTGGCGAAACCGCTAGTGGAGTCGGCGATTACAAAAGACATCGGGTTGGGCGTTATTGCTTTGGCACCGGCCATCTTGGTAATTTACGCGATTGGGTTTGGAACGGCAGGGGGAGTGCTGGGAGTTGTTGGTTATAATGTATTCAGATTATTTAAACGAAAAGCCAAATAATCTGCAACTCGTGTTACTATGCTTGTCGTGTATGCCCATGATGCTTATATTTTTTCGTGCGAAAGAATATAAGCAAGAGCAATTTCTTGGCTAACTTGGCTAATAGGAGGATCTGATCGTTATGTAACTGAAAGAGTGGGCGCTGGCCTTGAATGCGTTATCCGCGCAGTTTGAACACTCAAGTTTCAAATAGTAATCGCCGGCCTTAATAGTGGTGGGGATGCTCCATTCAAATTTGCCGTCATTCAATACTCCCTCGGCGGCGACATGGGAAGGCGTAGCGCTGGACAACGCAACCGGAATAAGAGTTATTTTCAATTGCCATGTTTCATAACCGCCGAACCATCGGATATCCATTGTTTCGGTTCGGTAAAAGGCCTCTCCGCTTATGGGTGAAAACACAACCAAGCTTTCATTTGCTGGAAAGCGGGGAGGAAGCGGAATAGACGCCTTTTCGTCCGCTACAACAGTAAAAGAGCCGTTACTGGAATCCCAACCCGAGCCAGTCGCGCAACCCGGACAGGATTGGATTTGAATCTTATATTCCCTTGGCGGCACGTCAACTATCCATTTTTCCGTGCCGTCATTTTGTGTCTCGGATAAAAGAGTGCGGTAGAGCTGTTGCCCGTTTTCACTGGTCAGATAAACATTAATCGAAGAAGCAGGCACACCGCCTTGCCATTTTATCTCCTGCTCACTGCCGAATGTCCACCTTTCGTTTTTGTTCGGGGATAGGACTTCAAGCGGGCCTTGGGTTAACGCCGACGAGTTGGCGGCTCTTTCGTTCTGCCGCGCGGTTGGCTCCACCCTAAAAACACCGACAAAAACCGCCAAAAATGTAACGACAAAAACTATCGGCAGGTTGCGCAAAAGGGAATCTGGTTTTTGTTCGGACTCCATACAACATACAATATATCAAAAATTTAAAATTAGGTTATCCACTTTGGAAAAACTTGATATTGACGAAGTTGTGATTGGGTGATAGGGTATGCAAGTTTCCATAGGAGGAAATTGTGAGTACTTTGACAGTTATTGTAACCGGCAGTGAAGGATATTTGATGCGCCAGCTTATTGCGCGGCTGGACGATGCGCCTGAAGTTCAGAAAATCATCGGCATTGATATCCGTGAAAAAAGCGAAATCAACCTGCCTAAATACCAGTATGTTCATGCGGATGTAACAGAACGCCACATCAGTTATGTGGTGAGAGAGTGGGTTCCCGCGAGTGATTTTCTGACAGTAGTCCACGCTGCGTGGACTTTTAACCCAACCCATGATATTGCGCGTCAGGACACGGTTGATATTGGGGGCACGATTAATGTTTCGGAGATGGCCGTAGATTTGAATGCGAGCAACTTCATTTATCTTGGCAGTACTACGGCCTATGCGCCGCTAGCAGATAACCCGGCGGAACCGCCGTTTCTTTGGGAAGACGACTATGAACGAAATAAAAACAGGCGGCAATCAACTGCATATCGTTACGCTCGCAACAAGGCGATTGCAGATGGCTATATGCAGAGATTCAAAGAAAGACATCCTAAAATGAACGTATTTTGGGTGCGCGGGGCAATCGTTCTTGGAGAAAATACGCGGAATATTGTCACTTATGTTGCCGAGTCGCCATTTACCTTCGGTAAATTCATGTTCCGCGTGCGGGGCTGTGATCCGCCAATGCAGTTCCTTTCCGAGTTTGATATGGCGGCAATCCTTTACCGCGCATGTATCAATCCCGAAAAGTGGCAAGGGCCGGTGAATGCGGCGGGATTCGGCACGGTAAAGTATTCCGAAGTCATCCGCGCTCTGGGACGAAAACCGATTGTGCTTCCGGCATGGCTTTTATACCCGCTGGCGGAACTGCTGTGGAGGTTGCGTATCCTAAAATTTCCTGCGAGTCTGATTGATTTGATTAGATATCCTTGGGTAGGAAATACGCACAAATTGCGCCATCTCTATCATACAAGGTATTCCTCGCGCGACGCGCTGGAACAGTTTGCCCAAGCGGTTAGGCAAAAAAAGCGTTAGACACATCTTACGGCTGACTCAAGTTAGCCGTTTTTAATTCTTAATCCACCTTCTTGCTAAAATAACCCCGAGAACGAAAAATGAGGTATGAGCAAGCCACCAAGCGCCGCTGAAAAAAAGCAGGTTGTCTCGGCTGATGCCGTAAATATCGGGTGCGCGCGAACCCCACGGAGCAAAGATCTCAAACAACTCCCACGCGCGGTAGTAGGCGCTCATAAGAGTGCTGAAAATTAGTCCAGCCAAAACATATTTTTTGACTGCCGGGTTTTTAACAAAAGAATACGAGTCAAACAGCGCCGCGGCCACGAAAAAGGCCAGCAGAAACTTTATGACAAAATAAGTTAGCGTCTCCATCGGCCGCGTCAGGAAATAATGGAACGCAAAATCAACGGCTACGGTTGTGGCGGCGACGATAAGTGATTTTTTAAATAAAGAGCCCATGTTATCGGACGATTACTTTGCCGTGCATTGAGGGATGAATGCCGCAGATATAGTCAAATTGGCCGGGCTGGGTAAAGATGAACTCAAACTTGTCGCCTTTGTTTAAATTCGGACTGTGGAAAGAATTATCACTGGCGACAATGTTGTGAGGGACATTGTCGTTGTTCTGCCAAGTAACCTTGGTGCCGGTTTTGACAACCATACTGCCGGGCGCGAATTGGAAGCCGGAAATGCTAACCGATTGAATGCAGACCAGATCGGCGTGGCAGGGCGTCTGGCTGATGTTTTCGTAATGGCAACCCGTCGGCGGAGCCGCAAAGTCGCACATCGGAGATGATGTCGGCGAAGATGTGCCTATGGGCGTTTTGGTAACCGATGGCGCAGTTGTGGTGGGAGAAGTCAAAACCGGCGCGGCGGATTTGTTTTGTAAATATAAGACAGCTCCAAATACTACGGCCAAGGAAATGATTATGCTGGCAGTTTTCATATTGCCATTGTAAGCCAAAATCGTTTGAAATGATAGTGGACAAGAAAAAGGCGAAATGATACCCTAACCGCATTGAAGCGGTTTTTTTTTGGTTCATTAAAAACCGATAAGGAGCAAAAATGCTGCAAAGGAAAGTGTTTCTCTGCTGGTCGCTTTTTATGAGTTTGGTTCTAGTGGCTATGGCCTATGGTTATTTTCTAGGTCTTTACCAGAAAGTCAACCAGCTGGATTCGTCGCACATCAGCTTTATCATTATCGGCATTTTCTTGGCGGCCTCTCTTTGGTCCGGCCGTCTTTATTGGCAGTTGAGCCAATTGATTATGCGGATAGGGCGCAAGAATGTTTTCAAGGGCGACGCGCCTCGGGTTGAAGGTTTTTTTATTGACGCGGCTCATGTCAGTTTTGCCGGCGAGGTTTGCCAGCTTCTGGGCTTTTTGGGCACTATCCATGGTATGCTGATGTTCATTATGGGTCCCTTGGCGGGGCTGGTTAACATTAGCGACATCGCGCAACTGGGCAGGATGCTTTCAGATGGCATACCCAACCTTGGGACGGCGCTTGTAACTACTTACGCCGGAATCGTGACGAGCATACTTCTGGGATGCCAGAATCACTTTTTTAAATTCATCTTAAGGAAGCTGAAAAATGGATTATGAACAGGAAGAATTACTTCCCAAAACGGCAATACACGATACGGCCTGGAATATCTTGCTGATTTTCCTGATAATTCTGACCTTGAAAATGGCGGTTTCGGCATTTCTCAAGGAAACAAAAGAAGTTAAAGAAGGCGCCGCAAACTCTGTTCGCATGGAAGGGGAATATGCCGTAACTGTGCGCTGGGACGACAAATCGGATGATGACATTGATACTTATGTCATGGATCCAGACGGTCATCTCGTCTGCTACCGCCGCAAAGAAGATGGATTGATGCATCTTGACCGTGACGATTTGGGCAAAGAAAATGACCTCACTAGGGGTCCTGATGGGCAAGCAACCCAACTATATAAAAACGAGGAGCATGTGATTATCCGCGGGATAGTGCCGGGAGAGTATATTGTCAATGTGCATATGTTTGACAAGTACGAACCAGAACCTCGAGCTGTTACCGTGGAGCTGTCCAAAATCAAAGACGGGACGATTATAATTCAAAAAGAAGTGATTCTGGAACAATATGGCTCGGAAAGAACGGCTTTTCGTTTTACCCTTAATGCCGAAGGCGTGATTACGGAGTTAAACGAACTTCAGAGAAAACTGACAACCGAAAGTGTAAGAAGCGACACTCCCAGCATTGACGACGATATAATGAATTTTCGGAGGTTCCGCCATGGGTGCTAACACTATTGCCATCCCGATCGCTCTGACCATTGTCGGCGCGATGCTGGCTTGGGTAATTGTCAGCTGGGGGAAAGGCCGATGGTGGGCCAAACTGGCGCTTATCCTTGCGGGTACATGGTTTGGACTAGCGATATGGTCGCCCTTGGACAGCTACTTGGGCTGGCCGACGCGCGAAAAACTACCAGCCAAGTTTGAAATTATCTGGGTGGACATTCGGGAACCAAACGACCGCGCCAGCGACGAGGGCGCCTTTTATCTTATGGTCCGAGTGCTGAAAGCAAGCGAGGAACGCGGTGTTTTGGACTATAAGAGCAAACCGGCGGAACCGCGGCTTTACGAATTACCATATTCTCGCGGCATGCATCAGCAAATGGAAAAGGCGCTGAAAATGCTTGGGAATGGCGAAGCGGTTGTCGGAGAAAATGTGTCCAAAGCTGATAAACAAAATCAAAGTCCGGCTATTAACGGCGAAGAAGACGGCGTTGATACGGGGACACACTCGGGACGGTACAAATTCTATAAACTGCCACCGCCCAAACTGCCTTCCAAAATTGCTAAATAAAATTTGCGGAGGTATACTTTTAAAATGGAACTCTGGGAATATACCAAACAAAATATAGAAAATGAGCGATTGGAAGCCGTTAAGCACTTGCGTCAGCGGGGCGGAGTTGTTGAAAATGACGTTTCATGGGAACGGCTTACCGGAGTTTTTGAAGAATTGCATCGCAAAAAATTGGCCGAAACTGTTGGTTTGCCTGAAAGTGCTTCTTGGCCCGAAATAAAATCAAAATTGACTGAACGCGCAGACGGCAAAGAACTCTATGACCAAACTGAAAGAGATGTTTATGGCCCCTATGATTCATTGTTGAGAAGATATGACTGATAAGTCCGCCGCAAGCGGGCTTTTTGACGCTAAGAGTTATCCACAGGCGGCTATTTACAGATAAGAGAGAGGGGTTATAATGCCATTGAGGTCCGGGAAAATGAAAGCTGGACCGCAAGGAAAAGCCTCAATAGCAATATTGATAGTAATCTCGGGTCTCACCTAAATCCCGCCACTCTGGCGGGATTTGCGTAAACAAATCCCCACACTTGTGCAAAAATGTGGGGAACGGGAATCTTACAACCCATTTTAGTTCCGCCATGGCGGGGCTTTTTGTTGTTTGAAAAAGTAACAGTCAAGTTTTACGCCCCAGCATCGGCGCCTGCGCGGTTTCTCGTCTTTAAAAGTGATAGCTGGTCCGTCATCTGAACATTTGCCTCTTCGCCAGCTGTTGGCAATGTCTTCGGTAAATCCGTCGTACTCTTTTTGGTTTGTATCGCAAGCCGCCAGAAGGCCAATTTCCTGCGGAGGCAAACACTCAAGAAAAGAGGCCAACGAATAAGCATGGCAACAGGAGTTGATTATTAGTAAAGGGCCGCCGTAACCGGCCACTACTCTCGCTAGCTCATCATAGGGAAAGTAGTTGTAGTCGTTGATTTTCCAACCGCCTTTTTCGGCGTGGCCGTTATAGACCATCAACATCGGTTTCTCAATATTGCCGTAATAAATGGCATCTTTCAGTATCTGCTTAAAATGCCCCTGATTCATGTAAGCAGTTTTAATGACGCGAATATCCGTCAGGCCAAGTTCACTGGTCAAGAAATGAAGGAATTCTTTTGATTCAAGCAGAAAACGCCTGTCGTCGCCGATTATGACAATAGCTCTTCGGTCCATATTTTTAACGCTCCATTCCTACCATATTCTAAATATAAAAAAATTGCTAGATTTTACCGGTTTTGCTAAAGTGCCCCCCCCCCCCATTTTCAGCATATGCTGAAAATGGGGGGGACACTTTACTTAATGCACAATTCTTGAAAAATTTAACCCGACATGATATGGTGGTTGAGTAATTGTTTATCAAACCATGAAAAATCTTATTATTTGGCTGATTATTTTTGGGGCGGTGGGAGGGTTGATTGCTTTATTAATTTCCAATCAAAGCGGCAATTCCGGCGTAGCTGGAGATTTGGCTGTTCCGGTAGGTCTGGCAGACCGGATACGAGGGAAGGCGGATTCAAAGGTAATTTTGGTGGAATACTCGGATTTTCAATGTCCTGCCTGCCGATTTTGGCACCCGATTTTAGAGGGTCTTTATCAAGATTACGGCGATAGAGTAGGGTTTGTTTTAAGGCACTTTCCGCTTAGCCAGCACAAAAACGCCCAGCTAATGGCGCAGGGTTCCGAAGCGGCCGGACAACAAGGCAAATTCTGGGAGATGTCTTCTCTTTTGTTTGAAAAGCAAAAAGATTGGGAATCGGCGAGTAATGTAAGAGATATTTTAACCGGATATGCCGTATCGCTGGGACTGAATAAAGAAAAATTTCTCGCGGACATGGACTCTTCTGAAATTAAAGACAAAGTAAATAACGACAGCCGGAGCGGCAGTTTGTCAAAAATTCCCGGCACACCCACTTTTTTCCTAAATGGGAAAGAGCTTACTAATCTCCGAGGATATGAAGATATTAAAGCTGCTTTGGACGCGGCCCTCTCAAACATTAAGTAAACGCTGGCTTAACGCCATCAGGGTTGTCAGTCTTTTGGGTTTTATTGATGCAACCTACCTGACGCTGGAGCATTTTTTGGGAAAAATTCCAACTTGTTTTGTGGTTAACGGCTGTGAAAGAGTTCTGACCAGCGTTTATTCGCAGATATTCGGCGTTCCACTGGCCCTTTTCGGGAGCATTTTTTATTTAAGCATTCTGGTTTTGAGCTTCGTCTATGCCGAATTTAAGAAAGAAAAATTCTGGATTTGGCTGATGCTGGTGAGTTTTGTCGGTTTTGGGGCATCAACGGCATTCATCTACATCCAGCTGTTTATTTTGCGCGCCTTTTGTTTTTACTGTTTAGTTTCTGCCGCGTCGTCCACAACAATCTTTATACTGGTAACTATGGCCAGTTTGGCGACTCACGGCAAGGAAAAAACAAAGTAAATCCAAGAAGTTGAATAAGAATCGGGGGTGTTGTATAATGGGAGATATCATATGAAAAAGTGGCTGACAATTGCAGCAATAGTTGGCTTTAGCGGTATGGCTGTTTTTAGTTTTATGGCGATGGGACACGCTTCCAGCCATTTTGATTGCTTTGCCAAAATAGCTCAAGGAACTCTTTGCCCCGGCGGTCCGCTGGCTTATGTCAATTTCCACCTGAACGCCTTCAGGATTTTCTCAACAGCTGTATTTGGGGCGAGTATTTTATCGGCGATATTATTATTGTTGGCCGTGCTGGCGGTGTATTTTCTAAAACAGTCGCCTCCAGTTACGGCTTCATTTGTATTTATCGGACGGCCTGACTTTAAATTTGTAACTTCAGCGCAGAAACGGCAGTTTTATCGCTGGCTTTCTTTGCACGAGAAAAGAGACCCCCGCCAAATTTTTTGGATTGCCTAGCATTTTAGATTAACGCGCTTTGCGTTATGGGTAATCCAAAAACTTAGGCGGGTTTTGTTTTGCGTAAAAATTAATTATAAAATTATGGCTAAATACAAAAACACAATTTATACGACACTGGCGATTGTATTATTTTTGGGCGGTTTAATCTGGCTGGCTAATTCCGGCGCGCCCAAATCTGACCAACAGCAAACCGAACTTACTAATCCGGCTGACGGCGGCGCTTTGAGCGCCGCAGAAACCAGTTATGATTTTGGCACCGTGCCTATGTCTAAAGGGAAGGTAACTCATATTTTTAAGGTTACCAATTCGTCAGCCGGTCCGGTTATCGTATCCAAGCTTTATACTTCCTGCATGTGCACTGAAGCATCTCTGATAACGGAAGATAAACGGCTGGGACCTTTTGGCATGCCGGGGCATGGTTTTGTTCCGAGCATTAAAGGAGAGATTAGAGCAAGCGGTTCGGCGGATGTGGAAGTGGTTTTTGATCCGGCGGCTCACGGGCCGGCGGGAGTTGGGCGAATTGATAGGGTTGTATATCTTGAAGAAAAGTCCGGCAACAAACTCGAGTTGCAATTTACGGCAATGGTAACGCCGTAGCTGAACCATGAATGACTAACCAATGAATAATGTGAAATCAAAATTTAAATTGCTTGTTATGTTGGCAGTTGTGCTGGTGGTTTTGGTGGCCTTGTTCCGACTGGGCAATATTGGGACGCAAGCGCTTTGGAACTTGAGCGACGGCGGCAAGTGGCTTCTGCCGTTGGTAAGCGTGGCGGCGTTGTTGGATAGCATTAATCCCTGCGCCTTCTCAATCTTGATTCTGACGATTGCTTTTCTTTTAAGCTTGGGAAAAATGCGCTCCGGTATTCTCAAGATCGGCGGCGCGTATATCGCGGGGATATTCGTCATCTATATCTTGATTGGTTTGGGAATTCTGCAAACACTGCACCTCTTTGATACCCCGCACTTTATGGCTAAAGTTGGCGCGTTGCTACTGATATTGCTGGGGTTGATAAATCTGATAAATGAATTTTTCCCCGCATTTCCTGTCAAACTTCGTATACCCCACGCGGCACACCAGAAGATGGCCGAATTAATGGAAAAAGCATCGGTGCCGACGGCATTTGCTTTGGGCGCGCTGGTGGGTATTTGCGAATTTCCCTGCACCGGCGGGCCATATCTTATGATACTGGGGCTGTTGCATGATCAGGCGACTTACCTTAAAGGTCTGGCTTATCTAATCTTCTATAATCTCATTTTCATATCACCATTGGTAATAATTCTGCTCATCGCGGGCGACAACGCGCTTTTGGGCAAAATCAGGGCATGGCAGCAACAAGAAAGGCAAGGCATGCGTCTTTGGGGCGGAGCGACGATGATTGCGCTGGGACTTTTAATTTTGCTCTTATAACATGATTATCTTTACACTAATTGTTATTTTAATTATAACTGGCATTGCTTGGCGAACGCGCAAGATTTTTAAGGTAGCAATCTGTCCGATTTGCGCTGGCGTCAGCGGCGCTTGGCTCTTGATTTTGGCCGGGCGCGATTCTGGTTGGCTAACAGGAGATTGGAACACGGTGCTGGCATTGCTCATGGGCGGTTCGGTGGTCGGAATCGCTTATCAGCTGGAAAAGAAGATAATTCTTGCGCGGCCGTCACCGGGCGCGCTTTGGAAGGCCGTTTTTATCCCCATCGGATTTTTAACCGCCTACGCCCTAATTATGTCTTGGTGGCTGGAGTTCGCGCTTTCGGGGGCTTTTCTCGGCCTGCTTTTTTGGGTATTCTCTAAAGGAGCGGCCGGTAAAGCGCATCACGAAGTTCAACCCGATCAGAAAGTTGAAGAACTAAAAAAACAGATGGATAAGTGCTGTTAACAAAAATCAAAATGCAAAAATCAAAATTCAAAATTAATGTCAGTGAAAATTCCGCAAGCGGAATTTTCACTTTCCTGAATTTTTAATTATTAACATGGAAAATAAAAATAATTTGGCGGAAGACACTTCGGGAAATCAAGCAATAACAAACCCCGAAACAGTTGAGATGGTTGAGCCGAAAGAAACAAAACCCGGACTGGTGACTCATATTAAAACTTATGGCGGACTAATTGCCGTTCTGGTTTTAGCCGTTTACTTTTTGTTTGATGTGAATGTTTCAATAAAAGGAAAACCTTTTATGTCTGATTTTTTGGGGCTGGGCAAAGATGCCGGTTTAGCCAAGCTTGAAAAAATAGTTTTACCGTCCGAGGGTGTGGTTGTGCCGGCAAGGTGGGGCGATCTGGGCAAGAAGATGGTCGCCGCCGGAGTGATTGACGCTAAAAAATTTGAAGACCTGTATGCTTCTCGCGGAGGATTGAGCGATGAAGCCAAGGCCTTTCTTTACGGTGATGGCAACGGTAACCTGAAAATTACAGCTGACAACTCCGGCGAGATATTAAATCTCTTGTGGGCGCTGGGACTGGGTCAAAAGAATACAATTTTAGAAAAAGGGCCGATGACCGATCCAAAGTATGGCGGTGCAGGCGGCTTCGCTTCTACCGGCGGCTGGACGCTGGCCAAAGGCGGCGCCATGAATCATTATTCCAAGCATCTTTTCTTTAAACTTACTTACGAACAGCAGAAATTCGTGGAAAACGTTTCCAAGAATATTTTTCGTCCCTGTTGCGGCAATTCAACATATTTTCCCGACTGCAATCACGGCATGGCGATGCTGGGGTTGCTGGAACTGATGGCATCGCAGGGGGTTGGCGAGGCCGATATGTATAAAGCCGCGCTGGCCGCCAATTCCTACTGGTTCCCCGACACTTATCTTACCATCGCCAAATATATGGACATGAAGGGTGTCAAATGGAATAAGGTTGACCCAAAAAGTGTATTGGGCGCGAATTTTTCTAGCGCGACGGGGTATCGTAAAATTTTACAGCAGGTCACTCCGCCGGATACAAAAAGCGGCGGCGGCTGCGGAGTGTAGACGACAAAGTACTGAGCACAGCAGTGCGAATGTGCTGCGGAGTGTAAGATTAGCCAATAGGAATTAGAATTTAGGAAGGGAATGGGGTCGATTATTCCCCGTGTTAAAAATAATATAATTTTAAACTGTTATGGAACTAAATAAAAACAAGTTTGCCATGGCGGCGGCGAAAGTTCTGGGTATCTGGTATGTTATTTGTGCGCTTTTGGTGGCGTTAGCACCCGATTTGGCTGTGAAACTTTTCGGCTGGATGGTGCATCTGGTTAATCTTCAGCCCGGCGTGAGCTTTCCCGAAGTAATTTACGGATTTATTGAGGTGGTTATTCTTACCTATGCGAGCGCATATGTTTTTGCATGGTTGCATAATAAGGCGATGAAGTAATATCAAAAGTCAAAAGTCCAAGGCGTCCGCTTTTGGTTTTTGACTTTAGCCGCCATATGGATGGTAGCTTACAAAAGTAATATGAAAAAAGAAACATTTCCAATACAAGGGATGCACTGCGTCAGCTGCGCTTTGACGATAGAGGGAGCGATAAAAGAAGTGCCGGGCGTTAAAAGTGTTTCGGTTAATTCCGTGTCGGAGAAAGCCACGATTGAATATGGGGACTCGGTTAGCACTGATATGTTAAAGAACGCGGTGGCAAAAACCGGCTATAAATTGATTGTTTCAAGCGGGGCTTCGGCGGAGGGAGTTCATATGAGTCATAAGACGGGTGAGATGCGGGGCGTGAAAACTGGCAGCGAAGCGGAGCATGACCATCACCGGATGCTTAAGGAAGCGGAAATCGCGCTTTTAAAACGTAAGTTTACTGTGGGAGCGGTTTTATCCGTCTTAGTGGTATTGTTGAGCTTTCCTGACTATTTCCGATTTCTGGGAGAGGTTATTCCCGTTGCGCCACGCCTTCTCGTTCTTCTGGTCTTGACCGTTCCGGTTGAATTTTGGGTTGGTTGGCAATTCTGGCGGGGGGCATGGTACGGGTTTAAAAATTTCACGGCCAATATGGATACTTTGGTTGCGATGGGCACGGGAGCGGCTTTTACATACAGTGCGGTTGTCACACTTTTGGCAATTGGAAATCGGCAGTTTGAAATTGCCGGCGGAGCCGGTCTGGATGCGTATTTTGACGTCGCGGCGGTGGTTGTAACTTTGGTGATTTTGGGGAAATTTTTGGAAGCCCGCGCGAAAGGGTCGGCTTCTGAAGCGATTAAAAAACTTTTGAAGCTTCAAGCAAAAACAGCCCATGTTATATACGAAGGCGGACGCGAGATGGAAATGCCGATTGAGGAGGTAAAGGCGGGGGACATCATTTTAGTAAAACCCGGCGAGAAAGTTCCGGTGGACGGTATCATTGTTGAGGGACATTCCGCGCTTGATGAATCAATGGTGACCGGAGAATCTCTCCCTGTGGATAAAAAAGAAGGCGATGAAGTTATTGGCGCGACAATAAATAAAACCGGCGCGTTTAAATTTCGAGCGACCAAAGTTGGCAAAGAGACATTTCTGGCTCATATTGTGAAGATGGTAGAGGAGGCGCAGGCATCTAAAGCGCCTATTCAAAAGTTAGCCGACAAAATTACGGCATATTTTGTGCCGCTTGTGCTTGGAATTGCCATATTGGCATTCGTCGTCTGGCTGTTCCTTGGTCCCCAGCCGGCGTTGAGCTTTGCTTTGATAAATGCCGTGGCGGTAATGGTAGTGGCCTGTCCTTGCGCCTTGGGACTCGCGACTCCCACGGCGATAATGGTTGGCACTGGCAAAGCGGCGGAAAGATGGATTATCATCCGCGACGCCGAGGCCTTGGAATTGGCCGGTAAAATAGATACGGTTGTTCTTGATAAAACCGGCACTTTGACCAAAGGCGAACCAACGGTGACGGACGTTATTTCGTTTGATTCCGGCGACAAAAATAAAATAGTCCAGATTGCGGCAAGTTTAGAGAAATTTTCCGAGCATCCTATCGCCAAAGCCATTGTCGCCTATGCGGCAAGTTTGGGAAAGCAATCGTCGCATCCGCTGGACACGGCCATTCAAAAGAAGGCGAAAGAGATAAATGCCGGTGTATATGAGATAAAGAATTTTTTGGCTATACCCGGCAAAGGGATTGAAGGAGAAATTTCCGGCGATGCGGCGGATGAGGCGAATAAAAAGATATTTCTTGGCAACTACGCTCTCCTTGAAGAAAAACGCATTGAGATTGCGCAAATAATCAGGGAAAAGGCCGAATACTTGGAAAGCGATGGGAAGACCCTGCTTTTTCTCGCGGATGCGGAAAATCTCGTGGGAGTAATTGCGGTGGCTGACACTCTCAAGGATAATTCTGCGGAAGCGATATCGTGGCTTAATAAAATCGGAGTTGAGGTGTGGATGATTACCGGAGATAACGAGCGGACAGCGAAAGCCATCGCCAGCCGGCTTGGCGTAACTAATGTGATGGCGCGAGTTTTGCCGCAGGATAAGTCAGCCAAAATCAAGGAGCTCCAGGGCAAAGGCAGAAAAGTCGCCATGGTGGGCGATGGTATCAACGATGCTCCGGCCCTGACGCAGGCGGATGTCGGAATTGCCATCGGCACTGGCACCGATATTGCGATTGAAGCGGGGGACATCACTCTGATATCCGGCGATCCTCTGGGAGTTTACTACGCGATTAAATTAAGCCGTCGCACTCTCTCCAACATAAAGCAAAACTTATTCTGGGCTTATATTTACAACATAATTCTCATTCCTGTGGCGGCCGGCGTCTTGTGGCCGTGGTTCGGCATTCTTCTTAATCCCATCTTGGCGGGCGGCGCCATGGCCTTCAGCTCGGTATCGGTAGTGCTTAACTCTCTGCGATTAAAGAGGGCGGCAGTGTAGAATCAATCGAGGGTTTATGCCACGCTTTTGCGCAAGGTAAAAATAAGATAGAATAAAGTATATGGACGGCAAACAAGTTTACGCCTCTTATTTAAGAAGTTTTACTTTCGGCGTTGAAGACAGCTTGGTTTCTACGGTCGGGTTTCTCTCGGGCATTGCGGCCGCCGGAATTAACAGCCAGATAATTATTCTGTCAGGTCTGGTGCTTATTTTCGTGGAGTCGTTCTCTATGGCGGTCGGGATTTTTCTTTCTGAATATTCAGCCGAAAATTATCTAAGCGTAAGCAAGAGTAACTTGCGCACTTCGTTCAATTCCGGAACGATAATGTTTTTCTCATATTTTATTTCCGGTTTTATCCCCCTGGCGCCCTATATTTTGTTTGCGGGGGACTCATCGCTTGCGTTCTCGCTGTTATTTTCCCTGATGGCTTTGTTCGCTTTGGGAGTTGTCGGAGCCAGAATATCCGGAGCGAGTGTTTGGAAAAATGGTTTCAGAACTCTGATTATTGGCGGTTTTGCTGTCGTTGTCGGCGTTGTTGTCGGTCGGTACGCCGCAAAATTTAATCTTTAACTTTATAATTCAATATGGCTAAATTTCAAAAAATATCATTGTTTTTGTTGCGGGTGTCTTTGGGGTGGATGTTTTTCTATGCCGGTATTACCAAGGTCATTAATCCGGCATGGTCGGCGGAGGGCTACTTAAATGGCGCTAAAACATTTGCCGGTTTTTATCATTGGCTGGCCAGTCCGGGCATACTGCCGGTGACGAATTTCGTCAACGAATGGGGCTTAACGCTTTTGGGTGTATCTTTGGTTCTTGGTATTTTCGTGCGGCTGAGCTCAACTCTTGGTGCGTTTTTGATGTTGCTTTTTTACTTGCCGATATTGCAGTTCCCGTATCCTAATGCGCACTCCTTTATCGTGGACGAGCATATAATCTACATCTTTGCGTTGCTGTCGCTGGGTTCCATCCGCGCCGGACGCGTTCTGGGACTGGAAAAATGGTGTTCCGATCTGCCGGTATGCTCCAAATTTCCCAAGTTGCGTGATTGGCTGGGATAAATACGTCTTGCTTTTATAAATACATTGAGCTTGTTCAATGCTCGGTTTTTTGATATTATTTTTTTCTTGTTCCTTATCAACTTTTGAGGTGGATTATGGGCAACATCGTAACTTTAACCGGGCCATCCGGAGCCGGCAAGACAACCCTCGCTGGCGCGCTTTTCAACTTTTATCTCTGTCTTTATCCCAACGCATTTAGACTCCTAATTAGCCAAACAACCCGTCCACCGCGGACGGAAGGTTCAAGAAAAGATTTGCCGGGGGAATATAACTGCATCAGTAAGGCCGAGTTTGAACGGATTTTGGCGGAGGATAAGTTTTTGTGGCATATATTCGTCCACGGCAATTGGTATGGAACCATGCGACAGTCGGTTGACGAAGCGATGCGAGCGGCTTATGTGTCGATAGCCGTGCTTACTATTGAGGCCGTTGAAACGCTATGGCAGTATACCGGCGGGAAAATAACCCCGATTTTTATCCAGCGGCCCGAACCGTTGATCGAGGAAAGTTTGCGCGGAAAAGAAAGCCCCGAATTTATAGCCAAAAGAATGGTTGAATGCCGCGGCTGGTTCCAAAGAGCCAAAAACTCTGTTGTCCCGTTCCGCTATATTCAAAACGACGGCACAGTTCCCGAACTGGTTCATAATTTTTTTGAGCAATACCAAAAATAGCCTCCCATGCGGGGCTTTTCTTTTTGCGGCGGGGCACGGTAGCCCGACTTTGCCAAAAGCGGGGCAAAGGAATAATATTATTTTAGCTCGTTGAGAGGCGATTATGGCGTCAAAATGGCAGAAGATGCTGGCGTGGTTGGATAAGTTTGTCAGCCGGTTACTTTATATTGATTATTGTTATATTGAACCCGGACGGAACGGGTCAGCCGTGGAATTGCGCTTCTATCATACTTTTGGGCCGCGGATGGCGATAATCCATCCGGACAGGATGGCGGAACTGGGAAGATATTTTGAGATTGTGCATCTTTACGACCGACATAACCGGCTGGTAACAAGGAAATTCCGCCGGGAAATACTGGAGGCGGGCGACAGTTTGGTTGTTGACCGTGTTTTCCGTAACCCTTTTAATGAAAGTCTGCCGCTGTTCATCTATAAAGATTATGCCAAAGGAGAATTGGTCATTATTGATAAGAATGAGAATAATCCGAGGCACTTATGATACTTGTCCGAAGGACTGTTTTTGCAACTCCCAAGCGGCCTTATGAAATGTATGAGTATCGAATCACTTACGAAGTTTACAAAGATCCGACCGGAGCTACATACATAAAAAGGCATCCGCGGAGCGAGAATATAAAAGTAATCAGGGGGGTCAGTTATAAGGAAATAGAAGATTGGGTAGAGCGGGGCATTAAGCCCAAAACTACGGCAACCGATAACGACTGAAAGGTTGCTTTTTTATGGTGATTTGTTATGATGTTTATTGTGGCGTCTTGCCGTATATTAAGGTAGGATGCTATTAATTATGGCGGATACGGCTCAGTCATCAACCAACGCAATCCCTTACGAAGATATGCTTAAGTCTGGCATGCATTTTGGGCGCAAAAAGACGGTGTTCAATCCCAAAATGAAGGACTATGTTTTTATCGTGCGGGACGGCATTTGCATTATTGACCTGCTGAAAACGCAAAGCCAGCTTGGCCAAGCGACCGAGTTTATGAAGGAGATAACGCAGAAAGGTGGCCTTATACTTTTCGTAGCGCTGACCAAGCAGTCAATAACCGCCACCAAAGAATTGGCTGAGGCATTGAATATGCCGTATGTCGTTGAAAGATGGCTGGGCGGCACATTGACCAATTTCAAAGTTATTTCCGGCAGGATCAAGCAATTTGAAGAACTGGAGAAATCGCAGAAAGAAGGCGCTCTTGAAAAATATACCAAAAAAGAAAAGCTGGTAATTGAGAACGAATTGAAGAAAATGAGGCAAAAATTCGAAGGGCTTAAGCGTCTTACCAGAATACCGGATGCGGTATTCGTTACTTCGCTTAAAGAAAGCGCCTTGCCTATCAGGGAAGCGCGGCTGATGAAGGTGAAGGTTGTCGGTATCGCCAATACCGACTCCGATCCGTCCGGTATTGATTACGCAATTCCCGCGAATGACCGTTCCAAGAAATCAGTTGACCTAATTATAAATGCGTTAAAAGACCACTTGAGCAATGTCTGATTTAGACAAGGTAAAAAAGTTGCGTGAATCAACAGGGCTTTCTTTCAATGAGATTAAAAAAGCTCTTGACGAAAGTGGCGAAGACGAGACCAAAGCGTTGGAAACGCTTCAGCGGTTGGGCGTCTTGATGGCAGCCAAAAAGGCCTCCCGCGAGGTCAAAGAGGGGGTTATTTCCACCTATATTCATTCAACCAAAAAACTCGGCGTGATGGTTGAGCTTTTGTGCGAAACCGACTTTGTCGCCAGAAACAGCGAGTTTCAGGCGTTGGCTTATGATCTGGCATTGCACATCGCCGCTCTTAAGCCGGCTGATTTGGAAGAACTGCTGGGCCAGGAATTTGTAAAAGACCCCAGTAAGACGATTCGCGACATAATCAACCAATCTGTGGCAAAACTTGGAGAAAACATCCAAGTGGGACATTTCACGATTTTTGAAATCTAGCCCGCCTCTTATTGGCCATTTGCCATGTTTTATCTGACCGTCCCTCTGGCAATTCTGCTGATCTCCTTTGCCGGAATTACTGCAATTATTTGGCGAAAGCTTCCGTATATGAAAAAACTGACTCTGGAATCTCATGACACCGGAGGTAATTTTATATTTGAATTGGCGCCGGAAGCCAGAGTTTTTTCGGAAAAAATCAAGTTGAAAGAGTATAAAGACCGATTTTTGGTTGAATTGGAAAAGTTTCTTCGGCGGATAAGACTTTTTTTTCTTAAATTTGACGCTTTGGCGGAGTCGCTGATAAAGAAAATAAGGCGAAGCCATCGGATTAACCGCATACCGGCAGAAAATCCAGCCGTCCCCGCTACGGATATGCCGTCATTTTTAAAGCCAACGGCTGAAGATTTAACCACTTCAGTTAAAGTGAAAAAAATCAGAAAAATGAGTCCGGAAGAAATAAAGCAGAAAGAGCAGGAACTAATTGTTGAAATCGCCAAGGATCCCAAAAATTCCGATTTTTATGTCCAGCTCGGGGAGTTGTATGTTAAGATGAATAGCTTGACCGACGCGAAAGAAGCTTTTGAAACGGTTCTCAAGCTTGATTCCGGCAACTCAACAGCCAAAGAAAACTTAAAGAAAGTATCGGCCAAATTGAAATCGCCGGAATCTTAGAAAGATTCTCCGGTTATGTGTTAATTGTGTATAAGCCACCTTAGCTCAGCGGAAGAGCAACTGTTTTGTAAACAGTAGGTCCACGGTTCGAATCCGTGAGGTGGCTCCGATAGGGCAAAATTTGTAAAAACAGGATAAATCGTCGACGGAGGTCCGATTCCTTCCACGGGTTCCAGGGGTTTTAAGAAGGGGGGTGTACTCAAGCAGTCAACGAGGGCAGACTGTAAATCTGCTGGCCGAACGGCCTACGTAGGTGCAAATCCTACCGCCCCCACAAATGCCAAAGTATATACCATTTGGTATATACTTTGGCATCAGTTAGTGACAGCGGTAGGATTTGCAAGGCGGAGCGATGTATCGCCAGCAGGCGATACCGCGAGGCGGGGTCTATTGTACAAAATAATAATTGCCGTTGTAGCTCAGTTGGTAGAGCAACTCCATGGTAAGGAGTAGGTCGTCGGTTCAATTCCGACCAACGGCTCCAAGATTGTACTTTCGTCTTTTTGACCGACGAATCGGTGGGCGGCACGCAGTGCCGCCCATTGGTTTTGTGGGGGGAAATCAAGGCCGCTCGGCGCGCGCAGGCGCGCCTCGCGGTTGGCCAAGACGAGGTTCGAGCCGAACACTTGTTCGGCAGCAACCTTTTTAGCAAAAAGGTTGCCATCCCTTGCGGTTTTCTCAAGAGTTGAAGCGACTTTTATCCATTCTCTCATCGGTTCGAGCCAACCATTCTGCTTTTGTTCAAGATTGGCCATTTGCTCCTCCAACGACTTCTTTTCGGAAATGAGTTTGGCTTTTTCGGTACGATAGATTTCTCGGTCTATATCTTGCTCCAAATAGCCGTCCAGAAGTCGCTGGAGCTTGGCAATGATGATTTTTATTCTCTCTTGGTTTTTTTGAACAAAAGCAGAAACGGATTGGGCGGACTTTGATTTATCTTTTTCCAATCTTGTATTAAGTTTTTCCGCCCAATCCGGTCGCAAAGAAACTTTTTGAAGCAGAGAGGAAATTTGCTCGTCCAGTTTTTCTTGGCGAATACAGGGTTCGGGACATTTGAAGTTTTTACGCTTCTTCGTGCAGTGGTAGTAAGTATAAAAATGTTGTGCGCCGTTTTTCTGCGTTTTCACCCTGTATTCGCCAGTTATCATCATGCCGCAAGTAGCACACCGGAGTAGTCCGCAAAATACTTGCGGCTCGATTTTAGATTTATGTCTCGGCCTTCCTCTCTGCTTCAAAACTTCTTGCACTCTGTCAAAAAGTTTCTTTGCAATGATTGGCTCGTGCTTGCCTTCGTAAATTTCGCCAGCATAGCGAAATAATCCGGTGTAAAATGGATTAGAGAGGATAAAGGTCGCTCTTGAGATGTGGATTCTCTTTCCGCTTCGGGAAACTAAGTGGTGTTGCGCCAAAAACTCACCGATATCTTCCAGCCGCTGATCACCTTGCGCGTAGAGTTCAAACGCTTTGCGAACAACCGGAGCTTGCTTTTTATCCACCACCACAGTTTTATTGCGAGAATCATTGAGATATCCCACTGGCGCAAGGCTTGGATATTCTCCGCGTTTAACTTTTTGGCGCAATCCTCGTTTTGTATTTTCGGAAAGAGAATCCACATAGTATTTGCTTTGCCCAAAGGCGATGTTGAGCATAAATTTCCCTTGAGATGTATTTTCCATCCAAAATGTGGGAAATTTCAACATCGCCAAATGCCCGCAATCCAAAAGATAAATTATTTTTCCGCCGTCAACAGAATTGCGCGCCAATCTGTCGGGGTGCCACGCCAAAATTCCGTTCGCTTCGCCACTCTCTATCCGATTGAGCATTTCGTTAAAAATGGGGCGGCCCGGAATTTTGGCCGATTGTTTTTCCACCAACTCATCAACAATGTTGAGATTTTCTTGTTTCGCAAAGGCGCGCAATTCTGTAATTTGGTCCTCGATGGAACGCACTTGCTTGTCCTCAACATCGGTGGATTTGCGGGCATACAAAAAGAATTTTTGCGAGATATTTTGTGTGTCGTTATTCATAAGATTAAAAACTTAAATGGCCGCCCCGGTTGTACTCAATCCAAGTTGCCCTGAACTGACCGAGACGGCCATTAAAAAAGACAACTTTGGCGATTGAGTACATACTCACTATAGCAAAAATTCTTTTGGGGGCAAAGTAAATACAAAACCGCAAAGGATTTCGAACCTCGTCTTGGCCAACCGCTCGGCGCGCCTCTGCGCGCCGAGCGGCCTTGATTTCCCCCCACAAAACCAATGGGCGGCACTGCGTGCCGCCCACCGATTCGTCGGTCAAAAAGACGAAAGTACAATCTTGGAGTATCTTTACGACTTCGCTCGAACCTACTTTATCAAAAATTCCTGAACAAAGGAAGCCGCCCCGCCGCCGCTCGCTAACGCTCGCCCCACCACAGAAAAGTTTTGTTTGCGATTTTGTTTTTTGCGCGCGACCGATTTTTTCTAAAAGGAAGACAAAACTTTTCTGTGGTGTTCTGCTCTGAACGAGCAGACGGCGGTTGCGGCCACTATTTTTTATTGCTCGCGGGCAAAAAGTGGAAGGGGGTTCAAGGGGGAGGGAAACTTTTTGCCCGCTCGCCGGAATTGGGAGACGGGTTTTTGGACACTCAACCAAAATTAACCAAGCCCTTGACAAGGGGGGGGGATATTTGGTAGGTTATATGCGGATTAGCTGGAGCCACTTGACATTGTGTCAGGTAGGCCAAACCGGCTAAACGATCTTTTAAAACCTAAAGTAAAGGAGCGTGGAGCCATGATTATCAAAAACCCGAAAGAGAATGTGGTTGGTTTTGATCTGTTTGAATGGTTGGTGGAAAGCGAATCGTCTCCAAAGAAAGATGTTCGTAATTTTCTGTGTAGCCGTTACGAAGAAATCTCTGGAAAGAGAGTCCAGCCCGCACAGAACGAGGAAGAGCAGGATGAAGTCAAGGACGACGATGACTCCGATCTTCAAAGTGCACTACTTAATGTCGCTTACGAGCATTTTTCACTAACCGAAGGTGGCGACATCGTGCTTGAAGCAGACGATAACGACACCGTGGACTTGTTGCTCACGGACGCCGACGCTAAGGAGCTACTCCCGAAGCTGAAATCGAAGCTGGAAGACCGAGTAGCAAAACTCGGCAAGCTACTGAAGTAGCCTGCCAAAACCGAAAGGAGAAAAACCATGGCAACAGACAGAGACACAAGAGAAAGAGACATTCTCGTTGCTTCCAACGAGTGCGCGTATGTTCAGGACCTCACGAAGGGCGACATCGTCCTTTATGTGGGCCCGACCAAGATCAGCTTGTCCAACACTGAACGGCTGGTTGAATTCCGCGATGGCCGGTTTGTGCCGGTGCGCGGCGAGGAAGGCAGTTTTGGGGTTTACCCCTTCATCATTGCCTCTTCCGCGCAATATGTTATTCTGGAAAATCCTCCCAAGGATCAGAACAGCAAGCCGGCAAAAGGAAACAACTCCTCTATCGAACTGCTCACGGGAAAGAAAGTTGTCGTTCCCGGCCCCGTAACTTTTCCGTTGTGGCCCGGTCAAAAAGCCAAGGTCATCGACGGACACGAGTTGCGCGAAGATCAATACCTCGTGGTGAGAGTGTATGACAAGGTTGAGGGCGACGACAGCCCGATCGGCACAGAGAAAATCATCAATGGTTCCGAGGTCAGTTTCTACATTCCCAAGACGGGACTTGAGGTTGTACCCGATGAAAAAATCGCCTATGTGAGAAGCGCAGTCACTCTTCTTGACGGCGATTTCTGCGTTCTTTTGGCCCCCAACGGCCAGAGGAAGTATGTTCGCGGACCCGCTGTCGTGTTCCCTGAACCTATGGAAGAGTTCGTTCAGAAAGGCGGAACCAAAATCTTCAGGGCTCATCATCTGCGCAAGAACATGGGACTCCATGTTCGCGTAGTGAAGGACTTTGAAGCCGCTGATGGCGATCAGGTTCCTGCTGGTAGATACACCGCTGGTCAGGAAATTTTCCTGAAGGATCGCGAGGGGTTTTTCTTCCCTAGCGAAAACCTTGAGGTTGTCGGCGAAGTTCACGTCATTCCGACTGCCGAAAAAGAAGGCGTCTATGTGAGGGAAATCGAGACTGGCAAGATTTCGACTGAAATCGGGCCGAAGAATTACCTTCCCGACCCGACTAAAGTAGAAGTCGTCGCTCGACATCTCGATCTCGAAACTGCGAAACTCTACGAACTTCTCAATCACGACAAGAGCAAGGCTGTCTCTATCTACATCCCGCCAAGCTTCGCTGTGCTCGTCACGGCGAAGAATAAGCGGGAAGTGGTGAAGGGGCCCCAAACGAGAATCATGAATTACGACGAGGATTTGGAGGTCTTGCGACTTTCTACTGGAAAGCCGAAGACCGACGAGTCCCTATTGTCAACTTGTTTTCTGCAGACCGATGGCAACAAGGTATCGGATATCGTTCGCGTCAAGACGAGTGACCATGTGGAACTTGAAGTGACTCTCTCTTATCGCGTTTCGTTCGTCTCAGGAGACGGCGAAGCTAATAACGAGAGGTGGTTCAATGTCAAGAACTATGTGGGTTTGCTCTGTGATCACCTTGGGTCAATCGTGCGAGCGGCAGTGCGAAGCACCTCAATCGAGGCCTTCCACGCCAACAGCACCGAGGTTATCCGCACCGCAATCCTTGGCGAAAAGAGCGGCGAAGAAAAGAGAGTCGGTCGCCATTTCAACGAGAACGGCATGTGGGTTTACGATGTCGAGGTTCTCGATGTAAAGATCCTCGATGCCGATGTGAAGAAACTTCTCTCTGACGCTCAGCGCAGTGCAATCGTTGCCGAAGTTAACACGAAGCAGGAAAGCCTGCGGTTGAACAGCGAGAAGCTGAAGGAAGATGTGAATCGGCAGATTTACGAAGCCCAGATGACTACGCTCGCCAAAGCGGTGGAGCTGGAAGGCTCAAAGCGCAATCTCTCCGAGGCCAAAACTCAAGCCACTATCGAACTCGATAAGCTTGAAAAGGTTGGTCACGCTGAGAACGAAGCCAAAGCGCTGGAAATCTCCACTACCGCGAGAGTGGAAGCCTCCACTAAGGAGGCGGATGTTGACATCAAGATTCTCAATGCTAAGGTTGCCGCTTTCAAAGACGAGATGAGTGCGATTCAACCCGAGCTCATTGCTACGCTGAAGGTTCTCGGAAACCAGCATTTGACCGCGGAGCTTGCCAAGAATCTGTCGCCTTTGGCGATTCTTGGCGGCGAAAGCGTCGCAGATGTTCTGGAACGACTGCTGAAGTCGTTGCCGATTGGCACAAATGCCGAAGGACTGACCGAGGCTGTGCGTGGTCTTGGCCGAGTAGCCGAAAGAAGATAGTTCTCTCAACGGGGGGCGAGATGATGCAAATCTCTCGCCCCTTTTTTATTTCGCCAAAAACCCGTCTCCCAATTCCGGCGAGCGGGCAAAAAGTTTCCCTCCCCCTTGAA
>Ga0209542_10002886_pt1 | contig 37761 bp, 41 predicted proteins | sample RifCSPhighO2_01_FD_184028 | JGI IMG/M metagenome (GOLD analysis project Ga0209542, IMG submission 184028) | Soil microbial communities from Rifle, Colorado - Rifle CSP2_plank highO2_0.1 (SPAdes) (version 2) | ecosystem: Environmental > Terrestrial > Deep subsurface > Rock core/Sediment ... | reverse complement strand
TTTACCCCTGTCACCTCAAAATAGAGCTCCCACGGCACGGCGGGAGCAGTGCGGGCAAGGCGGGTGACGCTCATTTTATTGTAGGTCTTTTCCGGTTCGCGGACGTCCTCCTTGCTCATTGAGACGTGTGCGAGCAGGGTCTCCACCTTCATCACCACGCGCTGTGCACGCTTTATTTCTTGCGCAGAATACTTGGCGAGCCGAAGCAGCCGCTCAATATGCAACACAAACGCCGCGCGCACGCGCCGCTGTTCCGGCTTGTTGAGCAGGTAGTAGTCGCGTTCGGGGAGGGAGAGGCCGCCCTGCCACAAATGGAGAGCGTAGCGCGAGCTGTCCTTACTGTCCTGGTCGACCAGCGTGCCCCAGAGTGATGAAATACCCCGCGCATGGAAGCCCGTCACGACCGCGAGCAAATCTTCAAGAGATGACACTGTGCGCACGCGCTCAAGCAGCGGCTCAAGCGGCTTTAGTCCCAGTGCGTTGCGACGCCGCAGGTTGGCCGCCGAGAGGTAGGCGTCGGACACCAACTGCTCCTCGCTACCGCGCTTGTGCCTGTGCGTGCGTGCAAGGCCACGTAGCAGTTGCCGCAGCTGTTCCTCGGTCTTGTAGCGCAGGATAGTAAAAGAGCCCCAGCGCGACTCGGAGGGCGGAATCTTTGTTTTTTTGAGCCAGCCCCCGTTGGCGTAGGCATAAAAATCATCCTGCGCCCGCACCGAGCGGTCAATGGTCTTTGTATCAAACCCCCAGTACTGTTTTTTGCCCTTGTGTGCCATATGAATCTGCATCATAGCAAATTAAGTGTTTTTACTGTAATTTTATATACAATGGATCCGAATGAAGTGCGGGCGAAATATTTGGAGTTTTTTAAGGCGCACGGGCACGCGATACTCCCGAGCGCGCCGCTTGTGCCGGAGAACGACCCCACGACACTCTTTACCGGTTCGGGGATGCAGCCCCTGGTTCCATACCTCCTCGGCGCATCGCACCCCTCCGGCAGCCGCTTGGTCAACTCGCAAAAATGTTTTAGAGCGATGGATATAGAAGAGGTGGGGAACAACCGGCACACCACTTTTTTTGAAATGCTCGGCAACTGGTCGCTCGGCGACTATTTTAAACAGGAGCAACTTCCATGGTTTTTTGAATTTTTAACAAAAGAGGTCGGTATACCGGTCGAAAAACTGTGGGTAACCTGTTTTGAGGGGGACTCAAAAAATAACATACCCAAAGACACCGAATCGGCAGAAATTTGGAAAAGGTTAGGCATTCCCGAGGAAAGAATCTGTTTTTACGGTCAAAAAAATTGGTGGACACGGGCAGGCACTGCGGAACAAATGCCCGCGGGCGAGCCGGGCGGCCCCGACTCGGAGGTCTTCTACGAGTTCACCCACATCAAGCACGATATAAAATTTGGCCCAGAGTGCCACCCCAACTGCGACTGTGGCCGCTTCCTCGAAATCGGCAACTCGGTGTTTATGCAATATATAAAGAACACCGACGGCACCTTCGGCCTCCTGCCCAAGCAAAACGTCGACTTCGGCGGCGGGCTGGAGCGCATTGTCGCCGTTTCTAACAACCAAGATGATATTTTTCTATCGAATCATAAATATATAATCGATACTTTAGAACAATTTACTGACACAAAATACGCCACTCATACCCGACAATATCGAATTATTGCCGACCATGTTAAAGCGGCCGTCTTTCTTATTGTCGATGGTGTTTTACCCGATAATAAGGATCGAGGGTATTTTGTTCGACGGCTCATACGGCGAGCCGTGTTGGCTCTTAGTAAGTTTAATAAAGACCAATCGTTTTTCCCTATCGGAACATTGGCTCATTTTGTGGCTGATGCGTATAAAGACCAGTATCCTGAAGTCAAAGAAAAAATTAACGATATAGCTCAAGTGCTTACTGAAGAAGAAACAAGGTTTCGAATAACACTTGTGCGGGGCTTAAAGGAATTTCAACGTTTTGTAGGCGACGGCACTATCACTGCACAGGATGCATTTCAACTTGTAACTACATACGGATTTCCATTTGAATCAATAGTGGAAGAGGCCGCAGAAAAAGGAATAAGACAAATCGATATTGAAGGGTTTAAAGAGTTGCTCAAGGAGCATCAAGACCTCTCGCGCGCCGGCTCGGAACAAAAGTTTAAAGGCGGCCTGGCCGATACTTCAAAAAAGACGACCCGCCTTCATACCGCACACCACTTGCTGCTTAAGGCACTCCAGCTGGTGCTCGGCAACCACGTACACCAACGGGGGAGCAATATCACGCAGGAGCGATTGCGAATCGACTTTTCGCATCCCGAAAAAGTGACTAAAGAGCAGCTGGCAGAAGTCGAAAGGATAGTAAACGAAACAATTAAAGAGGACCTGGCCGTAGTGCGCACCGAAATGGATAAAGAAGAGGCCGAAAAGCTCGGAGCGGAGCATGAGTTTGGTGCAAAATATCCGGACAGAGTGTCGGTCTACTCGGTCGGCCCGCTGACAGACGCATTTTCCATAGAGTTTTGTGGAGGACCGCACGTCGCTTCGACGGGCGAGCTTAGCAGGTCAGACCTACTAGGTAGTAGGTCTGACCTGCTAGACCAGGTATTTAAAATTCAAAAAGAAGAAGCGGTGGCGCAGGGAGTCCGGCGCATAAAAGCGGTGCTAGAATAAGCCCATGTTTGGGCTGGGGAAAAAGAAAAAAGTGGACGGACGCACTGTGCTGCTACTCGATATAGAAAGCGGAAGCGTCGGCGCAGCGCTTGTCCGGCTTTCTGCGGCACAGCAACCGCGGATGTTTGGTGCTCGCAGAGCACAGGTGCCTGTCGAGCACACTCGCACGGGAGCGGGGCTGGTGCAGAGCATCGGCCAAGTACTTAAAAAAACTCTTTATGAGATAGCCGAGGCGGCGACGCGGCTCCGGTTTCACCCTAAGACCGCCGCTATGGGCACTGTATCGGGAGTGTCAGTCATTATGGCGTCGCCGTGGGGCACGCCCAACCTCGAGGCCGGCCAACCGGACTTTTTGGAGGAGGTGGTCAGTTCTACAAACGTTGGCGTCCGAACCTCCTTCGGCGACATTCCCCTTTCTCTCTATACATCAGCAGGCGCTGCCGCATATGGCGCACGCACGCTCTTTGGACAAGAGCCCGCACTCCTGTGTACGGTAGGGGGGGAGGTAACGGAGCTTATTGCTTTAGATGAGCACGGCGTTGCGGCGCACGCAACCGCACCACTGGGGAGCAATGCGCTCTTGCGCACGCTACGCGCCCATGGCGGCTATTCGTTTGCTGAAGCGCGCTCTGCCGCGCGCCTGCCGTTTGACACCCCTCATTTGCAAGCGCCGTTTCGTTCCTCCGGTGAACATTTTGCCTCCCAGTTTGCAGATGCCGCACGCGAGTTTGCCGCCCCTGGGCAGTACTCGCGAATTCGTGTAATCGCCGGTGAGCCGGCAGGGGAGTGGTACGCTCGGGCATTAAGCACTAGCCAAGCGCTCGGAACACTTTTTCCTCACGGAGAGGTCCGCACCCTGCGCCCCCACCACTTGTACCCGTTTGTTGTGGCGCATGTCTCGCCGCCCGATATACCCCTGCTCCTCGGTGCATTGTTTATAGACAGTCAACCGATGTAGTACACTATATAAGCACACACTTATTGTTATGCGAGATATCAAACACAACGGACACCCCAGCGAGCGTTCTATCCGCAATATCTCTGTCACTACTCATCGCCGACCCGCTCGGCCGGTGGCTCCTCTTGAGCGCACTGATAACAACGCTCCAACGGAGGTGGATGATAGCTACCGGCCACCTCACCGCAAAAGGCCTCGACTTGGTCGTTTTTGGCTCATAGTTATCGGCGTTGCGGCGGTGGCCGGTGTCGGTGGGACGCTCATCTCCACCGTTTTTGCCGGAGCGAGTGTTACCGTCCAGCCGCGCACCGAGCAGGTGGTTATGCCCGAGACGCTACAAGCGCAAGCAAACGCGCCAGTGGGAGTTTTGTCCTATCAGACCATAAGCGTCACACGCTCGGCCTCGCAGAATGTGCCCGCACAGGGCGTACAAAAAGTGTCCCGCGCCGCAAGCGGTGTCATCACTGTAAGCAACACCTACTCCGTCTCGAGTCAGCGGCTCATCGCCAACACGCGCTTTGAAGCGCCCGACGGCAAAATATACCGCATCCGCGACTCGGTGACCGTGCCGGGGATGAAGGGCGGCAGCGCGGGGACGATTACCGCGACCGTCTATGCCGACTCGCCCGGTATCAACTACAACAAAGGAGGGGGAGTCGTCTTTACTATCCCCGGATTCAAGGGCGACCCGCGTTACAGCACCTTTTCTGCAAAATCCGAGGGTGCTATAGCAGGTGGTTTTGTGGGAGACGAGCCGGCCGTGGCACCAGCCGACCTCGCGACTGCAAAAACCGCTTTACAAAAGCAACTCGACAGTGATACGCGCGCGGCGGCGGCACAAGAAATACCGGAGGGCTTTTTGTTGGTGCCCGGCTCGCTGGAGATACGTTTTGCCGACATTGTACAGAGTACGGGGGCCAACAAAACCGCGCAGATTACCGAAAGCGCGACCGCAACAGGAATTATGGTGCGCCAGGCCGATCTTGCGAGTGCCGTTGCCCACAAGAAGGTCGAAGAGTATGTCGGCGAAGCGGTGCTGTTTGGCGGGCAGGAGGATATGGCGCTTATGCTGGCCACCTCGACAAAGCGCAGCGAGGGCGGGCCGGTGACTATACACCTCTCCGGCAGTGCGGTGCTTATTTGGCAATTCGACCCGAACGCTCTTATAAACGCCTTGGTGGACAAAAATAAGTCAGAGTTTCAGCAGGTGATAGACGCCTTCCGCCCTGCGATAGCCAAGGCCGATGCCAGTATCCGGCCCTTCTGGCAGGGTAAATTCCCCGACACTGCCGATAAAATAAGAATCAACACCGTAAGTAAGTAAAAAATTTGACACCTTTGATGGGCTCTGTTAGGATGAAAATGTTGTCAGTGTGATGGATACCCAAGCACCAGAAGTACAGGGCGTCGTAGAAGAGGCCCTGCCTAATACGTTATTTAAAGTATCTTTGAGTGACGGTACAGTGGTGCTTTCTTATCTTGCGGGCAAAATGCGTCTTCATAGGATAAAAGTTCTTGTGGGCGACAAAGTGCTGCTCAAACTCGAACCGTATGGCGGTAAAGCGAGAATAACTAGACGATTGTAATTATGAAGATCAAGGCATCAATAAAGCCGCGCTGTGCGGCGTGCAAGATGGTACGTCGGAAGGGGCGCATCTATGTTGTATGCTCTAACCCGCGCCACAAGCAGCGTCAAGGATAAATAAAAGAATAAAATTTAGTATGCGTATTTCAGGTATCACTATCCCCAACAAGCGAGTCGTCTATGCACTGACGGCTCTCTACGGTATAGGTCCTGCACGCGCGGCTTCGATTTTGACCGTCGCCAAAATAGACCACTCAAAAAAGGCCAATGATTTGACCGGGGAGGAGGAGAATGCCATTCGGCACCAACTCGAAGGACTTAAACTCGAGGGCGACCTCAAGCGCGAGGTCGCGGGCAACATTAAGCGTTTGCGCGACATCGGCACCTATCGCGGACTCCGACACCAAAAGCGCCTTCCTGTCCGCGGCCAGCGCACCAAAACAAACTCCCGTACACTCCGCGGAAACGTCCGCAAGACCATGGGCTCCGGCCGCCGCAAGGTTGAAAAAACCTAAATTGTAGTGTAATTTCTACGACTGTATATACCTATGGGTAAGAAAAGAATAGTCAAAAAATCGGGGGGAGAGGGGGCATCAGGCACCGCCGCTTCTTCCCGCACAGGCAAGCGCAAGCTCGACTCGGGCGTTCTTTTTGTCGAGGCGACCTACAACAACACTAAGGTCTCCCTTAGCGACCCCTCCGGCAACGTCGTCACTTGGTCCTCTTCCGGCTCGCTCGGCTTCTCCGGCGCCAAAAAGGGGACTCCTTTTGCCGCCGCCAAGGTGGGAGAGCTCATCGGTGAGCGCGCTTCCCAAATGGGGGTTAAGGAGGTGTCGGTGGTGGTCAAGGGTGTTGGTGCCGGACGCGAGTCGTCTATCCGCGCATTTTCGACCAAGGGCATACAGATAAACGGCATCAAGGACATGACTCCCGTCCCGCACAATGGCCCGCGTCCGCCGAAACCTCGCCGAATATAAACATATATGTTGATAGGACCAAAATATAAAATCTGCAAACGCCTCGGCGCCTCGGTGTTCGAAAAATGCCAGACGCAAAAGTTCCAGCTTGCGGAGGCACGCGCGCCGCGCAAGACACCGCGCCGCCGCGGCGGCAGCGACTTTGGCCTGCAACTTCTCGAAAAGCAGAAAGCGCGTTTTACCTACGGGCTCTCCGAGTCGCAGTTTTCTCGCTACGTTCACGAGGCAATGGAAAAAAAGGGCAAGGACTCCGCCTTAGGGCTTCTTTCGCGCCTGGAGTCGCGGCTCGACAATGTTGTGTATCGTGCCGGTTTTGTAAAGACCCGCCGCGCCGCGCGCCAGATGGTCTCCCACGGGCACATCCTTATAAACGGCCGCCGCGTCAACATACCCTCGTTTAAGGTGGAAAAGGAGATGCTGGTGTCTATCCGCCCCGAAAGCCGCCCGAGCGCGCTGTTTGTAAACCGCACCGAAACCACGGCCGAAACAAAGGCGCCGGCGTGGCTTGCATTTGAAGACCAGGGATTCGCGGTGCGCGTCGTTGCGGACCCCGGGTTGGGAGAGGGTGAGGCGCCGTTTAGCGCGCCTGTCATCATCCAGTTCTACAGCAGGTAATATTATTATTTTAAGAATATAGATTGAGTTATGATGGAATATTCTATAACACTGCCCAGCAAACCCCGCGTGGTTTCTGAGCACGAGGCGGAGGGCGTGTACGAGATAGACGGACTGTATCCGGGCTACGGGCACACGCTCGGCAACTCGCTGCGCCGCATTATCCTCTCCTCGCTCCCGGGCGCGGCGGTCACGTCTGTCAAAATAGAAGGCGTCGAGCACGAGTTCTCCACTATCCCCGGCATCCGCGAGGATGTGGTGACGATACTTATCAATCTCAAAAAACTGCGCTTCGAAATTTTGACTGATGCGGCGCAGACCATCTCTCTCTCCATCAAGGGCCCTCAAAAGGTCTCCGGAAGCGACCTTACGCTCCCCGGCCAGGTCCGTTTACTGAACCCTAACGCCTATATTTTCGAGATAACCGACAAGACCGAGTTCGTGGCCGAGTTTCGTATCGAGCGGGGCTTGGGCTATGTCTCGCGCGAGCAGCTTAAGAAAGACCGCGTAGACATTGGGGAGATATCCGTCGACGCTATCTTTAGCCCTGTCCGCCGCGTCAACTACGAGGTAGAAAATATGCGCGTCGGCGACCGCACCGACTACAATCGCCTGCGCATCTCTATAGAGACGGACGGCACGCTGACCCCGCGGACGGCTCTGGAGCACTCTATCGAGATTATGATTACGCAGCTCAAAGCCGTGGTCGGCTTCCGCGAAGAGCCGCTCGACGAGATTCGCGACAAGGAGGCCGCAAGCGCCGTAGTACCGCCCACCGACTCGGCAGAGGCACTTAAAACCCGTATCGACGACCTCGAGCTTAGTGCTCGCACTATTTCGGCGCTTGAAAAGGCGAACATCCGCACTGTCGGCGGACTCGCCCGCAAGAAAGAGGCCGATTTGGTGGACATCGAAGGGCTGGGACCCAAGTCGATACAGGAGATTAAGCGCGCTCTCGCCAACTTCGGCATCGTGCTCAAATAATTATGCGCCACGGTAACGTAAACAGAAAATTTGGTCGGGAGAAGGGGCAGCGCGTCGCCTTGCTCAAGTCGCTTGCACGCTCGCTCATTTTGCGCGGCAAGATGAAAACGAGCGTTGCTAAAGCCAAAGAAATACGCCCCTTGGTGGAAAAGATGATTACAAAAGGGATGCAGGGCACCCTCTCAAGCCGCCGACAGCTCATCGCCGCGCTTGGCGACGAGCGTGTGGCAGGCAAGCTCATTAAGACCGCTGCTGGTTACAAGGGACGCGCTGGTGGATACTTGCGCATCACTAAAATGGGACCGCGCAGCGGCGACGCCGCCGAAATGGCGCTAATTGAGTTTGTATAAAAGTATATGATTACTATTGATGCACAAGACAAAACCCTCGGACGCGTGGCTTCGGCTGCGGCTAAGGTGCTTATGGGCAAGGACAAAGCAACCTTTGTAAAGCACCAAATAGTTGCCGAGGAGGTGACCATATTAAATGCTTCTAAGGTTAAACTCACCGGCACCAAAGAGCGCACCAAAGAATACATTCGCTACTCCGGCTACCCGGGCGGACAAAAAAAAGAGACCTACGCCATGCTCACGGCCGATACCGAGGGGGGCAAGGCGCGCCGCGGACACAAAGAGGCGATACGCCGCGCTATCCTCGGCATGCTCCCCAAAAACAAGCTGCAGATGCGCCGTATAAAACTTTTGACTATAAAAAATTAATTCTATGGCCGCTCTAAAAGAAAAATCTGCAGAAAGATACATCGAAGCAATCGGCCGGCGCAAGACCTCTATTGCGCGCGTGCGCCTGACTCCTGCCTCCCGTACAGCGGTCACTATCAACAACAAAGATGTAAACGCCTATTTTGTAACAACCGCGCTCCAGATGGCGGCACTCGAGCCGTTTCTAAAAATAGGACTCTCGACGCAGTTTGCGGTAAGTGTGGTGGTTAAGGGCGGCGGCATTGCCGGACAGGCAATCGCGGTGCGGCACGGCATCTCGCGCGCCCTCACCGAGTATGATGCGACACTGCGCGGCCCGCTCAAAAAAGAGGGCTTCCTCAAGCGCGACCCGCGCGCCAAAGAGCGCCGCAAGCCCGGGCTCCTCAAAGCCCGCAAGCGCAAGCAGTGGTCTAAGCGGTAACAAAAAAACCGCCGGATATTGACTTGGGCGGTTTTTTGTTTACAATACACACACTATGGACGGTACAGACGAGGAATTTGTGCCCGAGGAGGAGGGCGAGGGGCCTGCGGCCATCAAACGATTGAGAGAAAAGGTGCAAAAGGCCGTAGGGGAGAAGCAGGAGTACTTGGAGGGCTGGCAGCGAGCTCGCGCCGACCTGGCTAACTATAAGCGCGAGGAAATGGCGACGCAGGGTGAGCGAGAGGCGCGCGCCAAGACAAAAATAGTCGAAGTGCTTTTGCCGGCACTCGACACCCTGGAGATGGCGCTCAAACACTCGCAGGCGCAGGAACTGCTCATAGTCCACAAGCAACTAATTGACGCCTTGTCAAAAATGGGAGTAGAGCGCTACGGTAGGGCGGGAGACGACTTTGACCCGCGCGCCTACGAGGCGCTGGAGCAAACCCAAACGGATGACGAAACAAAAGACCATAAGGTAAACGAAGTTCATCGCGCAGGGTTTAAGATAGGCGACAGTATTATACGACCGGCGCAGGTGTCATTATTTATTAATAACACATAACACACTATGGGAAAGATTCTTGGGATAGACTTGGGCACTACAAACTCCGCTATAGCGGTGGTGCAAGGTGGCGAGCCGCGCGTGCTCGAAAACGCAGAGGGCGCACGCACCACCCCCTCGGTTGTCGCGCTCTCAAAAACCGGCGAGCGGCTGGTCGGGCTTATTGCCCGCCGACAGGCAGTCACCAACCCAAAAAATACCATCTACCAGATTAAGCGCTTTATCGGACACACTTTCGACGAACCGGCGGTACAAAAAGACAAAGCGGCCGTACCCTACGAGCTGTGCAAGTCGGCAAACGGCGGGATAGAGGTCAAAATGGGAGACCAGTGGATGCGACCGGAAGAGGTCTCGGCGATGATACTCGGCAAGCTCAAGGCCGACGCCGAAAAGCGCCTCGGCGAGCCCATCACCGAAGCGGTTATCACTGTTCCCGCATACTTTAACGACGCACAGCGCGCGGCCACCCGCGACGCCGGCAAAATAGCCGGGCTCGAGGTAAAGCGCATCATCAACGAGCCAACAGCCGCGGCGCTTGCCTATGGTTTTGACAAGAAGAAGGACGAAAAGGTGGCCGTCTTCGACTTTGGCGGCGGAACCTTCGATGTCTCGATTCTTGAGATCGGCGCGGATGTCATCGAAGTCAAGTCGACCGACGGCGACGCGCACTTGGGTGGCAAAGACATTGATCAAAAAATAATTGACTGGCTCGCGGCCGAGTTTCAGCGCGAGTCCGGAATCGACATACGCAACGACGCGCTCGCGCGCCAGCGCCTCGATGAGGCCGCAGAAAAGGCAAAAATTGAACTTTCGACCGCGATGGAGACCGAGGTTAACATCCCATTTGTCACTTCCGATTCCTCCGGTCCGCGGCACCTCCTTGTCAAGATGACGCGCTCAAAGCTCGAGGAGCTCACGGAGGAGTTTATCGACCGCGCGCTCACTATCACTAAGCGCGCGATGGAGGCCTCCCCTTTTAAGGTCGGTGATATCAACGAGGTCATACTGGTCGGCGGACAAACCCGTATGCCAGCGCTACAGCAGGCGGTGGAGAAGTATTTCGGAAAAAAGCCCAACCTCTCCGTCAACCCCGATGAAGTGGTGGCGATAGGCGCGGCAATACAAGGCGGCATCCTCGGCGGCGAGGTGCGCGACGTGCTTCTGCTCGACGTTATTCCGCTCTCGCTCGGCATAGAGACCATGGGCGGGGTAGCAACCAAGCTCATCGAGCGCAACACCACTATCCCCACCAGCCGCTCGCAGACGTTCTCCACTGCCGCCGACAATCAGACCAGTGTAGAAATCCACATCTCGCAGGGCGAGCGCGCAATGGCCTCGGACAACAAATCCCTGGGCCGCTTCGTGCTCGATGGCATACCGCCGGCACCGCGGGGGATGCCTCAAGTTGAGGTCACGTTCGACGTCGACGCCAACGGTATACTCACGGTAAAGGCAAAGGACAAAACTACAAACAAAGAGCAATCAATACGTATTGAAGGGTCCTCGGGTCTCGCCGAGCAGGACATAGAACGCATGCGCAAGGAGGCCGAACAGCACGCCGACGCAGACAAACAAAAAGTGGAACTTGTCGAGGCGCGCAATGTAGCCGAGCAAGCACTCTACACCGCTAAAAAAGCCCTCAGTGACAACAAAGATAAAATTCCGATGGAGCTTGCCACTGCAATAAATGAAAAAATCTCCGCAGTAGAAAACAAAAAGGGGAGTGATGATGCAGCGGGCATTAAGTCTGCAACCGAGGAGTTGGCCCGCGAACTTTCTAAGGTATCCGAATCCTTACAGAAACAAACTCCGCCCAACGAACCGCCTCCGGCGGGGACTCAAAGTGCACCTAATCAGTAGGTCTGACCTACTAAATAGTGCAAGAATTAGCTATTTTGTCAAATAGTGCTATAATGCCCTAAATGCAGGGTGATGTGAAGAAAGTGGCTTCGGCCAAAGAGGTCTTCCGCGCGTACTGGCGCGAACTCCGGCAGCACAAAATATTGCTGGGTCTTATTCTGCTTGGGGGAGCAATAGTGCAGGCCGGAATGCTGGTAGCGCCACTCTATTTGCGGCAGTTCTTCAACCTGCTTGCTTCTTCGACCCCGAGCGACCACACCGTGGGTATGCTTTTTGGCGTGCTGTGGGTGGTTGTTGCAATGTGGCTTTTGGAGTGGGGAGGCCGCCGTGTACAGGATACAGCAAACGTTTATATGTCTGCCCGTGTGATGACCGACCTCTTTACCAGTACCTTCTCATACCTCGTCGGCCATTCGTACAACTTTTTTATCTCCAACTTTGCCGGATCGCTCACGCACCGCGTAAGCAAGTTCGGCCGTTCCTTCGAATTGCTTTTCGACATAATAGTGATCTCATTTATCCCGACCTTTATTTTTGTTTCAGGAGCTATTATCGTACTTTTTCTGCGAAATCATTGGCTGGGCTTGGGTCTGTTGGGGTGGACCATTGCATTTTTAATATTCCAGATATACGTGGCGCGCTTGCGCCAGCCCGCGCGCGCCGCACAGTCGGCTGCCGACACACGCATGACAGGCGCCTTGGCTGATGCCATAAGCAACCAATCTACCATTGCCCTCTTTTCCGGCAGGGCACACGAGCGCACGCTCTTCGGCAGCGTGGTTGATGTGTGGCGCGCGGCCACGATGCGGATGTGGGTCGCCGACAACATAATTTGGGCAGGCATCGGTCTCTTTATTATCGTCATCGAAGCGGGACTTCTTTTTGGTGCGGTAAAACTGTGGCAACAAGGCCTCGTGACCATCGGCGACTTTGTACTTATCCAGGCCTATCTTATGACCGTGTTTGATAGATTGGTAAGCATAAACCGCGAGTTGCGCCGCTTCTTTAGCGCGCTGTCAGATGCTGCCGAAATGGTATACATACTCGAACTCCCGCACGGGGTAAAAGACAAAAAGAATGCACAACGGCTCAAAGTTGCGCGCGGAGAGGTGTGGTTCGACGATGTATCCTTCCGCTTTAGCGATGCCACAGCGGTGCTCAACAACTTTAATCTCACTGTTGCGGCAGGGGAGCGGGTCGCGTTAGTGGGGCCCTCCGGCGCTGGAAAGACAACGGTGACAAAACTCTTCCTGCGCCTTTACGATGTAAAGAGCGGCGAAATTAAAATAGACGGGCAAAACATTTCAGGAGTCACCCAGGACTCTCTGCGCGAGGCAATCGCCTTTGTCCCGCAAGAACCCGTTCTCTTTCATCGCACTCTGATGGAGAACATCCGCTACGGCCGGCGCGACGCAAGCGACGCGGAGGTTATAAAAGCGGCCAAACAGGCGCACTGCCATGAGTTTATCCAAAAACTCCCCGAGCGCTACAACACCTTTGTCGGTGAGCGCGGAGTAAAGCTCTCCGGCGGCGAACGTCAGCGCGTGGCTATCGCCCGGGCCATACTAAAAAATGCGCCAATACTAGTGCTCGACGAGGCAACATCGTCTCTCGATTCGCAGTCCGAGCAGTATATCCAGGAGGCGCTTGAAACGCTGATGCAGGGAAAAACCGTCATAGTTATAGCCCATCGTTTGAGCACAATTATGAAGATGGACCGCATCATTGTTGTAGAGGCCGGCTCGATTGTGGCGCAAGGCACGCACTTGGAACTGGTCAACCAGGAAGGCCTCTACCGCACACTCTGGAGTATCCAAGCGGGCGGATTTATCGGTTCGCCCAATGAGGCACGCACAAAAAAGCTGCACGATGCATATACTGACGACATCATAGAAACAGACGGGCTTGCGGCAGACGAAAAGCCGCAGTAAACTACAGGTACGATGTCCAGCAAGCGCGACTACTACGAACTGCTAGGGGTGCAAAAAAGTGCCTCCAAAGAAGAAATAAAAAAGGCCTTCCATAAACTCGCGCACAAGTTCCATCCCGACAAAAAGGAGGGGGATGCGGACAAGTTTAAGGAGGTGAGCGAGGCGTACAGCGTCCTCTCCGACGACAAGCGGCGCTCCGAGTACGACAGCTACGGCAAGGTCTTCGGCGGAGGTTCGTCGGCAGGCCCGGGAGCAGGCGGGTTCGGCGGGTTTAATATGGACGACTTTACCAGTGCCTTCAATGGCTCGGCCTCCGGGTTTGACGTGGGGGACATATTTTCCGATCTCTTCTCTGGCGGCGCGACACGGACACGCCGCGGCCGCGACGTTTCTATCGATCTGGAAATCTCTTTTCGCGACTCCGTCTTTGGGACAAAGCGCACCGTATTGCTGGCAAAGACATCTCTCTGCGACACCTGCCAGGGCTCCGGCGCCGCAAAAGACACCGAAATGCTCACCTGCACGCACTGCAACGGTACGGGCAAGATCCATGAGACCACCAACTCTTTTTTTGGCGCAGTAACAATGGTGCAGTCGTGTCGACACTGCCGCGGAGCGGGCAAAATTCCTAAAGAAAAGTGTCGCACGTGCCGCGGCGAAGGCGTGTACAAAAAGCAGGATGAGATAGAAATCGCTATCCCTGCCGGCATAGACGGTGGGGAGATGATCCGCCTCAGCGGCATGGGAGAGGCCGTCTCCGGCGGCGCGGCCGGCGACCTCTACGTTAAGGTGCACATCGCGCCCGATGCGCGGTTTAAAAAAGACGGGCCCAACATTTTAACCGAGCTGTCGGTCAAACTCTCCGACGCCCTGCTTGGCGTATCTTATAAAATTGAGACGCTCGACGGCCCGGAGAATATAGACATTCCCGCGGGGGTGACCCACGGCGAAATGCTGCAACTAAAAGGCAAGGGTGTCCCCACTGCGCGCGGCAAGCGTGGCGACCTGTACGTCAAAATAAAAATAAACTTACCTCAAAAACTCTCTCGTAGTGCGCGCGCTCTGGTGGAGAAGCTCCGCGAAGAGGGAATATAATCTCTGCAAAATAAAAACGGCCCCGAAGAGGGGCCGCTCTACTGGTGTCACATGGTTAAGATTACCACATGACACCAGTAATAGTGGGGAACTTATTGTACCCCACCATCGTGGAGGTGGTGGCACACCCGCCGAGCGCGATCGCGCCGGCGAGTAAGACGAACAACAAAATTCTCATTATCTTCCTCCGTGAAAAGGACTTGTTAAGTATACACGATTTATATAATTTGTCAAGGATTAAAAACAGTCCAAAACAAGCCCGTTTTCGGGTATACTAGCAAACATGGCAGACAGCAAACGAGTTTTTACGGGCCTCCAACCAAGCGGACAACTCCATATCGGCAACTACTTCGGCGCGCTCAAACCCATTGTTGACCTTTTTGTCGAGCACCAGGGGCTCCTGATGATAGCCGACTACCACGCGCTTACCACAGTGAGGAGCGCAAAGGACCTGCAGGAAAACATCCTCTCGGTCGCAAAGGACTTTATAGCCGCCGGGGTCAACCAGGAGAACGTGATCATTTTTAAACAATCCGACGTGCCACAACACACGGAACTTGCGTGGATATTTGACTGTCTGGTGACGGTGCCTTTTTTAATGCAGGCGCATGCCTACAAAGACAAGGTGGCAAAAGGGCTCGAGGCGAACGCGGGGCTGTTTAATTACCCCATGCTTATGGCAGCCGACATTTTGCTCTACGACACCGACATTGTGCCGGTGGGCGAGGACCAGCGCCAGCACGTGGAGTATGCGCGCGAGGCGGCAAGCAAGTTTAACCTCGCCTACGGACAGACGTTTAAGGAGCCCGCAGAGAGGGTGCAGGAGGCGGTGGCGGTGGTCCCCGGAACAGACGGGCAAAAAATGAGCAAGAGCTACAAAAACACCATCCCGCTTTTTGGCACCAAAGACGAAATCGCCGCGGCGGTGATGAGTATTGTGACGGACTCGTCGGGCGAACGCCCAGAGAATGTGTACCGGATACACCGGCTCTTCCGCGGCGAGACAGAGCTTGATGCCCTGTACGCCGCAGGCAAAGGCAACTACAAAGCGCTTAAAGAAGCGCTGATAGAGGACTTAGAAAAACTGGTCGCCCCCATGCGCGCGAAGCGTGATGCAATTACCGACGAGGATGTTAAAAAAGTATTAAGCGAGGGCGGGGAGAAGGCGCGAACAATAGCATCGGCAAAAATGCAAGATGTACGTCAAAAAATAGGCGTCTCGCTGTAGTATAAAAGAAAACCCCCGGAACAAGTCCGGGGGTAGTGTGGGGGAGGACAGAACTTCGGTCAGCAGCTGATCTTGTAGCCGCCGGGTGCAGAGTAGTCCATGTTGATAGAGGCCGGGTAGTCATAGTCGCGCTCGACTCTCTCGATCTTCGGAGAGTAGCACGACGTAACGAATTCGGTACCACGGTCCACCTTCGGCGGTTTTTCGTTTAGACTGAAGAAGAAGCTGCGATAGCTTCGTTTCGTCCAGTCGACGACAACCGCCTTCATCTCGCCTTTCCGCATCATGTTGACGCCGTCGGGCTCCAGTTCGACGATGCGCGGCTTGTCATATTTCGTGTACGAACGAGTCGGCGAAATCCCGCCGACCACGGCGATGATAGCGACTGAAATGCCGGCGGCGATGAGGCCGTACTCGATTGCCGTTGCCATTACACTCTCTCCTGTTGTGAACCCCAGATTGGGCGTGGAACTTTCACCTTTTATTATACACCCATACTGTATTTTTGTCAAGAGGTAAAACCGCAGGCGGGGTAAGGGATTTTTGGGTATACTGAAGGGACATTGTATGGAGCGGACGCTGATTGGAGATTTGCATACAAAGGTAGGGCAGCGCGCGCTCGTCATGGGGTGGGTGAGTGTGCGGCGCGACCAGGGTAAAATGGTGTTTTTTGACTTTCGAGACAGGAGCGGGAGCGTGCAAGGTGTCGCCCTTCCTTTGTCAGGATCTATCGATGCAGCCAAAGAGGTGCGCAACGAGTATGTAGTGTCTGTGGAAGGCACGGTTAATGCCCGGCCGGAGGGGAACATAAAAGCCGATGTCCAAAACGGCGACATCGAGCTTGAAATCCAAAAGATTGACATTATTTCCGTGGCCGAAATTCCTTTTGAGCTCTCAAGCGAGACAAACCTCGACACGTACCTCGACCATCAGCCCTACACTCTGCGCAGCGAGCGCTCAAAGGACATTTTTAAACTCCAGGAGACCATAATCCAGGCATTTCGCGAGGAAATGAAGGTACAGGATTTTACCGAGTTTCAAGCGCCGGCGCTTGCGGGTGCCGATGCGGAAGGTGGCGCGATGGCGTTTAAAGTTGACTACTACTACGACAAAATGGCCTATCTTGCGACATCACCGCAACTCTACAAGCAAATTATGGTTGGTGTATACGAACGCGCGTTCACCACGCCAAAGGTTTTTAGAGGAGAAAAGCACTCCACGACGCGCCACCTCAGCGAGTACAGCTCGATGGACTTTGAAATGGGGTTCATCAAAGACCATGTCGACGTGATGGCTGTACTCGAGAAGACGATGCGCCTTATTGTAAAGAAGACCGGGCTGGAGATTGCTATGCCCGCTATGTTTCCTGTGCTTAAGCTCCGCGAGGCGCAAAAGGCGCTTGGTGTCTCAACCGATGAGCTGGACCTCGATCCGGAGCACGAGCGTGCACTCTGCGAGTGGGCGCTCAAAGAACACGGGTCTGATTTTATATTTGTGACACACTATCCGATGAACAAACGCCCCTTCTATACTTATGAAGACGAGGCCGACCCGGGATACTCCAAGAGCTTCGACCTCCTCTTCCGCGGAATCGAAATTTCGACCGGCGGCCAGCGCATCCACGACTACAACAAGCTGGTGAGCAATATTAAAACGTGGGGGCTCGATCCTGAAAAATTCAAATTCTATCTCGAGGCCTTTAAGGTCGGTATGCCTCCGCACGGCGGCTCGGCCACGGGGCTCGAGCGCCTGACCGCGCGCCTTCTTAACCTCCCTAACATAAAAGAGGCGACCCTCTTCCCCCGCGACCTCAACCGCATCGACACCCTTCTCTCCACTGATAAGAATACAAAATAATTACCACAAAAACAGCAGACCGAAGTCAGACATCCGATGTCTGACTTTTTTATTATGCGAGGTGGTCTTAAAACAGCAAAAAAGGTATTATCTAGCAATGCGATTTCAGCCTAAGGCGGGGAGGGGGGCTGTTAAAATACGCCTTATTCCGGGGCCTTTAAACCTCTTTGGTGGTCGAGCAGATGTAACCTGAGCAAGGTCGAACCTTGCTCAAAAAAGCCGCCCGGGAGTGCCGGGCGGCAGAGAGGGTTTAAGGTCAACCCTCATTTTCATGGTCGATATACTCGTTGCGAAACAGCGGGTCGTCCCTGGTCTGCTCGATCAGAGTATTGTACGTCGAGCGGAGAAAGTACAGGCACCTTCCTCCCTCCGCTTCCGCTCTCGTCGCACAGGGGTCACCAACCAGCATCTTGCAGAAATCGCAAAGTATCATGAGGTTTCCTCCGGGCCACTTTCAATCTAAACAAACGATACCATTCCTAAACGAAAAGAAAAGCTGGGTTGAAAAACCCTGATTTTTGGGTTAAAATTGCGGAATGGAGTTTATTCTGGCCCCCAATGGGAGGGGCTTTAGCAAGGTCAGGTTCATACTGGGCGAGCTTAGCCGTTTTGACGGCAAAACGCTCTCTATCGGCTACGGCAATAGCAAACCCCTAAACCGGCGCAAGCTCATTGTGCTCATGCGCAAGGTTGTTGCGCTTGCAAAACAGAATCGGATTAAAAAACTGGACATACACTGGAAGGACATCCGCGTGCTCGCGCCAAAAGACATGGGCGACTACGAAATTGGACGCATCGCCGGCACGGCGTTTATAATGGCCGACTACGAGCATGTTGCATACAAAAGCACACCTAAAGAGGGGTGGAACGTGGTCGAGCAGATGTGCATCCCCAACACTCCCGTGGCAGGCAAAGAAGGATTTTGGCACGGCTCGATTATTGGGGAGGAGATAAATGCCTGCCGCGAGCTCTCCAACACTCCGGGCGGCGACATGACCCCGAAGCGCCTGGCCGCATCGGCTGTCGCTGCCGCAAAACGTTCCGGAGCAGGAAAAAAACTTAAGGTAAAGGTGCTCGGCCGGCGCGAGATGCAACGGCTCGGCATGGGAGCGGTGCTGGGTGTAGCCAAGGGTGCCGCAGATGAGCCGCAGTTTATCGTGATGGAATATCGCGGGGCCGGTCGTCCAGTAAGTCAGACTTCCAAAAGTAAGTCTGACTTACTGAAAAAGCCGATAGTGCTTATCGGGAAGGGGGTCACTTTTGACACCGGCGGGATACAGGTTAAAACCGGCGACCATATGTATGAGATGCATATGGACATGTCCGGCGGAGCGGCGGTTATACACGCCCTTGTGCTCGCGGCAAAACTAAAAATAAAAACAAATGTCGTGGGGCTCGTGCCTGCAGTCGAAAACGCCGTAGGTGCCGGCGCCATGCGCCCCGGCGACATCTTAAAGTCGCTCTCCGGACGCACCATCGAGATACTCCATACCGATGCCGAAGGCCGCGTCATCCTCGCCGACGCTCTCTCTTACGCCAAGCGCTACAGCCCGGCGGTGGTTGCCGATGCCGCAACGCTCACCGGCGCGGCCCTCACCGGCCTCGGCGAGCAGGCCTCGGCAATAATGACCAACCGCGAGGACATGCTTGCAGACCTCCAAACGCTGGGGGAGGAGAGCGGGGACTATGTATGGCCCTTCCCGCTATGGGAGGAGTACGACTACATTGTTAAGGGCCGCTTCGGAGACGTGCCCAACATTCCGGCGCAGGGCAACAGCCGCTACGCGGGGATTATCGGCGGGGGTAAGTTTTTAGAAGTGTTTGCAAAGGACCTCAACTGCCCCTGGCTCCATCTCGATATCGCCTCCGTTATGACTGCCGCCGAAGGGCACCACTTGGCGCGAGGTGCCGCAGGTGCTCCGGTGCGCTACTTTCTTGCACTGATAGAAAAGTACGCCACACACTAGTATTGGTATGCCTATTACCGTCAAGACAGAGGTGTACGAAGGGCCGCTGGATGTTCTCTTAGAATTAGTAGAGAAGCGCAAGCTCCTTATCAACGACATCTCGCTTGCAGCCGTAACGGATGAGTATATTGAGCAAATTAATGCGATGGAGTCACTGCCGGTTTCAGACACGGCGGAGTTTGTGGCACTTGCGGCGACGCTTCTGCTCATTAAGTCACGCTCGCTCCTGCCGCACTTGGAGCTTTCCGGCGACGAAACGCGCGACATTAAAGAACTGGAGTACCGCCTCGCGCTCTACCAACTGATAAAAGATGCCGCGCGAGGGCTCCACCAACTCGACCTGCCACACTTAAGCCCCGGTAACCCGCGCGAGAGGGAACCGCTTTTTATACCCGACCCCGCTCTCACCCCCGAAGGGCTGCAGACTGCGGCTGAGCAACTTATAGAAGGATTTCCCGCGCTGCTTATACTCCCGAAAGTCGAAGTTAAAAAAATTATTTCTCTCGAGGAGATGGTGGAGAGAATGGCCGGCCGAATCCAAAGCGCGATACGGATGAGTTTTAAAGAATTTGCAGGCAAAAAAGAGCGCGGAGAGATAATAGTGGGGTTTCTGGCCCTTCTGGAATTGGTGAAGCAGGGTATAATCAAAGCACAGCAGGAGTCGCACTTCGGGGATATTACCCTTGAGAGCGATGCTGTATCCACACCTCATTATGGACACAAACATTGAGGCCCTGCTCTTTGCACTCGGCCGGCCTATTGCCCGAACAGAACTGGCAGCGCTGCTTGACGCAAGCCAAGAACAGATCGAAAAAGCGATTATGACGCTGCGCGAAAAGCCCCGCAGTGGCATTGTTCTGGTGGACGACGGCAAGGAGGTTGAGCTGCGCGTTTCGGGAGAGAGTGCCCAAACAGTGGATAAAATCCTCAAAGAGGAGTATGACCGTGACATCGGCAAGGCGGGGATGGAAGCGCTTTCGGCGGTGCTTTACCGCGGGCCACTCTCGCGCAGTGAGATAGATTTTATCCGCGGAGTCAACTCATCGCAGACCCTCCGCACGCTTACCGTGCGCGGGCTTGTGCGTCGCGTCCCCAATCCAAAAGACGAGCGGGTGTTCCTCTACGAGCCGACCACCGAACTCCTTTCCGAACTCGGCGTCGAGCGCGTTCAAGACCTCCCCGACTACGCACACGTAAAGGAAAAACTCCGCACTCTCGAGGAAACCTATCGGCAAAAACAGGCCGACACTGTATGAACCACATCACTCAATCGATAGGAATAGGAGTTCTAGCACTTATGGCAACTGTAGGCGCCTTTGGCGGAGGGGTATATGCCGCGGTGCGAGTAAGTCCCCAACATCTCTCGGCCGCCGCAGCTGGCGCAGAGCAACCGAATGTAACCACTGTTGCGCTTGACCCCTCGCGCCTTGAGGCCCGCGCCGCCGTACTCTACGACGTGGGCAGCGGCCGTGTGTTGTATCAAAAAAACGCCAATGAGGCGCTCCCACTCGCCTCACTCACCAAACTTATGGCCGCGCAAACAGTACTCTCGCGCAAAGACCCTACAACCCCGGTCCTCATCACAAAAGACGATGTACGCTCCGAAGGGGACTCCGGTTTGCAAGTGGGGGAAACGATGCCTCTCGGTGACCTTATCTCGCTGGCGCTTGTCGCCTCAAGCAACGACGCTATAACCGCTGCCGCCTCCGCCCTCGGAGCGGACCCGATTGAAAAAATGAATGCGGCCGCACGCGAGCTCGGGCTTACACAAACACACTTTAACAACCCGACAGGGCTCGATGTCTCGGCGAGCGTCTCGGGGGCCTACGGCTCATGCTTTGATGTGGCGCGGCTTGCCTCGCTTTTCTACACGAACTATCCGGAGTTTTTTGAACTCACCACGCTCCCAGACGTGAGGGTTGACGGAGGCGCAAAAAAAGAGATTACTCTTCCTGCCACCACTTTGCCTCTCCAAAACATTCCCGGATTTGTTGCCGCAAAAACTGGGTACACTGATCTTGCGGGGGGCAATGTTGTTGCGCTCTTTGACCTCGAACCCGGGCGCACTGTCGCGGCGGTCGTGCTCGGCTCGACCCACGAAGGCCGCTTTAGTGACATCCGCATGCTGATAGAAGCAGCCCGAAAATCTTTATGATAGAAACGGACATAATGCGTGTATTCATCCCCGCTACCATCGCCTTTCTTATTGGAATAGGGATAACGCCTTTTGTGACGCACTTTCTCTATCGTAACCGGATGTGGAAGCAAAAGGGGGGCAAAGTGGCGCTCGACGGCACCGATGCGGTTGAGTTTAACCGCCTGCACCAGGAGCGGGAGGTGGGAGTGCCGCGTTTCGGCGGCGTTATAGTGTGGGCGAGCGTGTTTTTGACGGCCGACCTGCTATCACTCCTTGCGCGTATATACCCAGGCCCCTTCGGCGACCTCGCCTTCATTAGCCGGAGTCAGACCTGGCTGCCGCTCGCGGCGCTTGCGGTAGGCGCCCTTGTCGGTTTTGTCGACGATCTTTTTGAGGTATCGGGTCGTCGCGGTATAAAACTCCGTATACGGCTTGCGGTGGTGGCCGCTACCACCCTCTTCATCGGGTGGTGGTTCTACGACAAACTCGATGTCTCGGCAATCACGCTGCCTTTTGTGCACGCGCCTCTCGAGCTTGGCATCCTCTTTATCCCGTTTTTTGTGCTTGTGGCGCTTTTCATATATGCCGGCGGGGTAATCGACGGAATCGACGGCTTGGCGGGAGGTACTTTTGCAACTATTTTTGCGGCATACGCCGGCATCGCCTTTTTTCAGCACCAGCTCGACATCGCGGCGCTCGCGGCGGCGATAGCGGGAGGACTCCTCGCGTTTTTGTGGTTCAATATCCCGCCGGCACGCTTCTACCTTTCTGAAACGGGGACCATGGCGCTCACTCTGTCTCTCACAGTAATTGCCTTTTTGACCGATACCCTCGGCGGAGGAAAGGGCGTGTCGGTACTCCCTATAATCGCACTGCCGCTTGTTGCCACGGTTCTCTCCAATGTTGTGCAAATGTTCGGCAAAAAAATTCTTGGTCGCAAAGTATTGCGTATTGCGCCCTTGCACCACCACTTTGAAGCGCTCGGCTGGCCGCCACACAAAGTAGTGATGCGCTACTGGGTCGTGGGGACAATAGCGGCGATAATCGGAATGACTATCGCACTGCTCTAATCAGAAATGAAAGCACGCTCTTTAGATACTCCGTTTTTACTGGCCTTTCTTTTACTCGCGGGTTTTGGCCTACTCATTTTTACCTCAGCGGCGCTGGGGCTTCTTGCGCGGGACGGCGGAGCCAACTTTAGCTCGGTGGCGGCATCGCAGTTTCTGTTCGGGTTTCTACTCGGCGGGGGAGCGCTCGTAGTGCTCTCGAGGATAGAGTACAAGCGTTGGCGGCCGTATACTCCGTACTTCTTTGCCGTAGCGCTTTGCCTCACCCTGCTCACTTTTGTCCCGGGTATCGGCCTCGAACTCAAAGGGGCCGCGCGCTGGATACAGGTCGGCGGGGTGACCTTCCAGCCGGTGGAACTCCTAAAATTTGCAGTGGTTCTCTTTTTGGCTGGGGTATATGCTTCGCGCATCCAGGAGACAAAAACCGTGCGCGCCGGTGTGCTTCCACTTTTACTTATTGCTGGCTCCTCGGCGGCGGTACTGTTGCTGCAGCCGGACACCGATGGCGCGGCGATGATACTTATCGCCGGCGCGACGATGCTTTTTGCCGCGGGCGGGCGCATACACCACCTGTTCCTTCTTGCTCTGCTCGGAATGCTTGTGCTTGGGGTTGTGGTATATGAGCGGCCCTACCTTGCCGAGCGCTTTACCACTTTTCTGCACCAATCGGACGACCCGAGAGGGGCCGGGTGGCAAATAAGTCAGTCACTCATTGCGGTAGGATCGGGGGGATGGACAGGGCGGGGCTTCGGACAAAGTATCGAAAAATTTTCTTATCTCCCCGAACCAATAGGGGACTCGATATTTGCCGTTGCCGCAGAGGAGTTTGGCTTCATCGGGTCGGCACTCCTGGTTCTGCTGTACGTCTCGGTTGCGCTGCTGGCATTGCGTATAGCGGCACGCGCTTCGGACCCTTTCGGAGGGCTCCTGGTTGTCGGACTTACCGTCCTCATCATCGGACAGTCGTTTATGAATATCAGCTCGACATTGGGGCTCATTCCGCTTTCGGGATTGCCGCTTATATTTGTGTCGCACGGCGGCACGGCGCTCGCCATATCACTCGCCGAAGTCGGCGTTATACTAAGTGTATCCAGACGGATGAAATCGTAAATTATGAAAATCCTTTTTACCGGCGGAGGAAGCGGAGGACATTTTTACCCTATTATTGCGATCGCCGAGGCCGTCAACGACATCGCGCGCGAACGGCGGCTTGTAGACCCCGAACTCTTTTATGCAGCCCCCGACCCGTACGACCGCGAGCTCCTCATCGCCAACAACATCACCTTTGTCAGCACAGCGGCAGGCAAGGTGCGCAACTACTTCTCGCTCCTCAACTTTTTCGATTTTTTTAAGACCGGATGGGGAGTTTTGCGCAGCGTGCTGCGGATATTTTTTCTTTACCCCGACGTCGTCTTTGGTAAGGGAGGATACGCCTCATTCCCCACGCTTCTTGCCGCCAAACTCTTCCGCATCCCCGTTATCATCCACGAGTCGGACGCCGAACCGGGTCGGGTTAACCGCTGGGCGGGAACCTTTGCGGTAAAAGTGGCGGTCTCCTTCCCCGAAGCGGCACATTATTTTAAAAAAGAGAAGTGCGCATACACCGGCAACCCTATTCGCAAAGCAGTGCTTGTCCCCGCACGCGAAGGCGCGCACGAGTTCCTAAAACTCGACAAAGACCTGCCCATTATTTATGTGACCGGTGGCTCGCAGGGAGCGCAGGCGCTCAACGAGGTAGTGCTTTCGGCCCTGCCTCAATTGCTGGAAAAGTACCAGGTGGTACACCAAACAGGTACCGATAATATCGACGACGTGCAGAACCGGATAAAAGTAATCCTCGGCGACTCGCCTCTGGCGAAGCGATACAAGGCCTTCGGATATCTAAACGACCTGGCCACGCGGATGGTCGCCGGAGCAGCCGCTATTATCATCTCGCGCGCGGGCTCCACTATTTTTGAAATCGCTTCGTGGGGCCTGCCATCGATACTCATTCCACTCCCGACCGCCGCCGAAGACCATCAGACAAAAAACGCGTACGCCTACGCACGTGCGGGTGCCTGCACCGTCATCGAGCAGGGCAACCTTACGCCTGGATTGCTGGTGTCTGAAGTCAATAGGATTATGACACACGAGCCCATAAAGCACGCGATGGGCACTGCCGCGCGCGCCTTTGCCCGCCTCGACGCCGCGAGCTTGATATCCTCGGCCCTGCTCGACATAGCCCTTTCCCACGAGCAATAATAGATCCTATGCCGAAGGTAGTTACCAGATTTGCGCCCAGCCCAACAGGGAACCTCAATGTCGGTGGAATTCGCGCGGGAATTTTTGCCTATCTTTTTGCACGGCACAACGGAGGCAAATTTATTGTGCGTATTGAAGACACCGATAAAGAGCGCTCAAAAAAAGAATTTGAAGATAATATTTTCGAATCACTTGCGTGGCTGGGTATTGATATAGACGCGACATACCGACAGAGTAAGCACGCCGCCCGATATGAAGAGCTACTTCGCAAACTTATCGCGGAAGACAAAATCTATGTGGCAAAAGAGGAACCAAAAGAACCGGATGGCCGAAGCGAGGTAATTCGTTTTAGAAATCCAAACAAGATTATTTCTTTTTTTGATGCAGTACATGGCCAAATTGAATTTGATACTACGGAACTAAAAGATTTTATTATTGCAAAAAGTTTTACCGAGCCGCTCTTTCATTTCGCCGTAGTCGTTGACGACTGGGACGAAGGGGTGACCCATGTGGTGCGGGGGGAAGATCATATTTCGAATACGCCGAGACAAATTTTGATTCAAGAAGCCCTTGGGGTGCCGCGGCCAAAGTATGCGCACCTGCCGCTTATTGTCAGCAGCGACCGTAGCAAGCTTTCGAAGCGCAAGGGCGCGGTTGCAATTACTGAATATAAAAAATTGGGATACGTGCCCGAAGCAATTTTGAATTACGATTCCTTTTTAGGTTGGCACCCCGCGGGAGAAAAAGAAATTTATTCGAAAGAAGAATTAATCACTGAGTTTACACTCGACCGTGTACAAAAGAGTCCTGCGATGTTTGACGAAACAAAACTTCTTTGGTTCAATCATGAGCATCTCAAAAAGCTCTCCGACAGCGAGTACGCGGCGCGGCTTAAAGAATTTGCCCAAAAAGATGTTGACCCGCGGCTTGTGCCGCTGCTTAAAGAGCACGCCAAAACTCTTAAAGAGGCGGCCAAGGCGCTCGAGGACGAGTTTGACTTCCTCGGCGGCATTGCCTACAAGCCGGAGTTCCTCTTACAGGGAGGAAAGATTACCGCTGAGGTTGCGTCAAATCACTTGAAGACGCTCTCCGAGATTCTACAGAATATTCCTGATGAAGGATTCACCCCCGCACAACTTAAAGACATACTCTGGCCCTACGCGACCGACCAGGGCAGGGGGGAGGTGCTTTGGCCCCTGCGCGTCGCGCTCTCCGGGCGCGAAAAGTCTCCTGACCCCTTCACTCTCTGTAGCATTTTGGGCAAGGCGGAGACGCTGGAGCGTATTGCCCAAGCGCTCCAAAAATTATAAAATAGGGCAAATGCCACGCTCCCTTCTGGTTACTGCTCTTTTGCTGGCGCTGGCAACCCCAGCTTTTGCCCAAGACCCCAGCCCCGAGATCCAGGCGCAAGTAGACACCGCCAGCGCGCAGATACAAAAGCTCAAGGACGAGATAGCGGCTCTGCAGAAGGACCTCAACTCCACCACCGCCCAAAAGCAGACCCTCCAAAATGCTATAAAGGCGCTCGACCTGCAGATACAAAAACTCCAAAAAAGCGTAACTCTGACCACGACGCAGATGTCGCAGAAGGACAAAGAGATAAGCACTCTGTCGGGGGACATACGCACCACAGAAGAGAAGATGGGCGATGCCAAGGGCGGCATAGCCGCCTCGCTGCGTCGGCTCGGGCAGACCGACCAAGAGGAGCTGATAATAGCCCTTTTTGGTGGCGGTACGCTCTCCGGCTTTTTTGACGAGGCGGTAAACTTGGCCAGCCTGCGCAGCGACCTGCAAAACCGGGTAGAGGACTTGGGCGCCCTGCGCAGCGATCTGCGAGTGAGCAAAACCAGCGCCGAGGCCAGGCGCCAAGAACTCGCGCGGCTCAAGAGCAACTTAACCGAGCAAAAACAAGGGGTCACCACCGCAAAAGCCGACCAGACCACATTGCTTACGCAGACAAAAAGCAAAGAAAGCGAGTACCAAAAACTCATCGCGCAGAAAGAGGATGAGCAAAAGTCGTTTGAGTCGGAGCTGGTGCGGCTTGCCGTGGGCCTCGGCCCAGCCGACACAAGCAGTGTCCCCGGCGCGGCCAGAGGCATTTTGAGCTGGCCGCTCGACAATGTGCGCAACTCTTTATGTGCGGTCGGTATTAAAAACGGAGAGAGTTGTTTTACACAATACTTCGGCAACACAACCTTTTCCCAGTCGGGAGCATACAGCGGCAACGGGCATAACGGCATAGACTTTAGGGCCTCTGTCGGTACGCCGGTGCGGGCGGCGCTGTCCGGCGTAGTACAAGAGATAAACTTGGGGGCTGTCAAAAACTGCCAGTATGGCAAGTGGGTGCTGGTAAAGCACAAAAACGGGCTGACCACGCTGTACGCGCACCTCTCCAATATCTCGGTTTCAAAAGGGCAGTCGGTGGGGACGGGTGAACTGGTCGGCTATGCGGGCAACACCGGCTACGCCACCGGCCCGCACCTGCACTTCACGGTCTATGTGTCGAGCGCGGTGTCGTTTAAGCAGTACACCTGCAACAGCGGCTACACCGCCTTTATCCCCGTGGCGCCCCTCAACGCTTACCTCAATCCACTCTCCTATTTGCCGGGGCTTTAATCAGGTCTTCTTTCTTTACTATCCCCACCGGAGCAGACGACATCGCAAACATACCTCATACTTTAGGTAGCGGAAGACCTGTGCAATGAGACAGGTCAGTGGTCGAGCCCGCTACTAATCCTTTCTCCATATAAATACACTATGAAAGCATTACACATGGTCGGCTTCATTTTCCTCGTAGTCGGCGGTCTCAACTGGGGACTCATCGGCCTTGGCGGATTTATGAACGCCGATTGGAACGTGGTCGGGATGATACTCGGCTCCTGGCCGCAGGTAGAGTGGCTTGTCTACATCCTGGTCGGCCTTTCGGCCGTCTGGGCGCTTGTATCGCACAAGGGGGACTGCCGCACCTGCTCGGGGATGTAAAAAAGCGTCTATGGTATACTGCAGGGGACTATGTCGTCTCCTGCAGTATTCGTCTCCGAACTCACAAAAACATACGACACGGGGGTTAAGGCGCTCAAAGGAATATCCCTCTCGGTAGAGGAGGGGGACTTTTTTGCACTCTTGGGGCCCAATGGCGCGGGTAAGACAACACTGATAGGGATACTAACTGGACTTATTAATAAAACATCCGGAGAGGCGAGGATCTTCGGCCACGATATGCCAAAAGACGCCTCACGCGCTAAAACCTATATCGGACTGGTGCCGCAGGAGTTCAACTTTAATATCTTCGAAAAGGTCGAGGATATTGTCGTCACCCAGGCGGGCTACTACGGCATCCCGCGCAGCGAGGCGCTCAAAAACGCCGAACCGCTCCTCATAGACCTCGGGCTGTGGGAAAAGCGCAATGAGCCGTCGCAAAAGCTCTCCGGCGGAATGAAGCGCCGGCTTATGATAGCCCGCGCGCTCATCCACAAGCCCCGACTCCTTATACTCGATGAGCCCACCGCGGGAGTTGATGTCGAATTGCGCCGCGCTATGTGGATATTTTTGCGCCGTATGAACGCCGAGGGCACCACTGTCATCCTCACCACCCACTATTTAGAAGAGGCCGAACAGCTGTGCCGTACGGTGGCGATTATAAACAAAGGCGAGATACTCATCAACGAGCCGATGCAGGCGCTCCTTGCCCGCCACGGAGAAGAAAAGCTCGAGGATATATATCTCGGTCTGATAGAAGGAGATGCGGCTAAAAAAACCCTATGACATCGGCAAAAATCTGGACAGCATACTACACAATGATGCGCAAAGAGGTGGTGCGTATCTTCCGCATTTGGGCGCAGACATTACTGCCGCCGGTGGTCACCACCTCGCTCTATTTCATTGTTTTTGGAACCTTTATCGGTTCACAGCTCGCGCCTATAGACGGCTACTCATACATCCAGTTTATCGTGCCGGGACTCATTATGATGTCGGTCATAACGAGCTCTTATATGAACACGGTGTCGAATTTCTACTTTGCCAAGTTTATGCGCAACATCGATGAACTTCTTGTTTCGCCGATGCCCGACTGGGTAATCATCCTGGGCTTCGTGAGCGGGGGAGTGGTGCGCGGGCTTATTGTAGGATTCTTTGTGCTCGGAGTATCGCTTTTCTTTACCCATCTGGCGATACACAGCGTGCTCGTGCTGCTCGCCTCCATACTCTTGACCTCGGTGCTCTTTTCGCTCGGAGGGCTCATCAACGGAGTATTTGCCAAAGGGTTTGACGGGATTTCGATCGTACCTACCTTCGTGTTGACCCCGCTTACCTACCTCGGCGGTATCTTCTACTCGATACAGCAATTTCCGGAGTTTTGGCAAAAGGTCTCTCTTGCCAACCCGATACTCTACATGGTCAACGCCTTCCGGTGGGGATTCCTCGGGGTTTCCGACATTCCTGTGTGGATCTGCTTTAGTGTCCTCCTTGCTATGACGACACTCTTTTTGTGCATAGTTTTGTGGCTCTTTAAAAGCGGGGTAGGGGTAAAGGCCTAAAAAAAAGCCGCCGGGGTCAAACCTCGGCGGCGATATCAACGCGGTACTGTTCTCCGCGCTTGACGACACTAACTCAGTAAGTAGGGGATGCTAGTAGGAGGCCTGGAGGCGGTAGGCCTCCTCCGTTATCTTAGCTTTAATGAAGTTAAAGCTTTGTTTTTTTGCCGGAGGGTAGCCATTCGGTAATAGTTAAGACTTTTGTTTCAATAGGATGGGCATTACGCAAGCGCCGCATCGCATGCCGGGGCGCAACAGGGGAGTGGGGAGAGTCGTCGAGGTCTATGATGAGTTGGTCGAGGTCTGCCTCCGAAGTGACCCAGTGCGGCGCGTAGCGCGACAGGTTAAACGGCCGCGAGTAGGCGCGCATGGTCTTGCGCCGGTGTTCTAAAAAATATTCGTGGAAGTACGACATCGCGAGCTCGCGCGGATTCTTGTACACCGGGTCGCGCCAGCGCAGTATCGTGTGGTTGGTCTTGCTTATGGCGCCCCAACGCCCTTCTTCTTTAAAGAGCGCGAGGACGTGATCGTAGTCATCGGCGGTGGTTTGGATATCAAGGAGGAGCGGCGGTTGGCCATGATAGCACAGAGCGGCTGCGGCAAAAAGGGCCCCTTCTACGCAGTGCGCCTTATTTTCTTGCAGTACTCGTCGTGGCGAGTAGAGGGTCTCCCCTACGAGCTCAAAATTGATAGGGAGGTGGTCGAGATAGTCCTGAATTTTTTGCGGCGTCGATAATTTTTTAAACACGCCGTGCTCGGCGGGGGAGAGGAGGGCGCGCATCTCGCGTGCATACTGTGTGGTCATAGACAATAGTGTACACGGCGTGATTATACTAACGTCGCACAATATATCTTTTGCGCCGTTTATCTGTACACTAGCGGCTCAGTCAAATACAAATGCTATACTTTAAGAGTACTCCCCTTCGGGGGTTTACAGGGGTTTGGGGCGGCTAGTTCCATTAGACCCAACCGAGTCGAAATGGGCCCCTCAGACGCAAAAGCGCCCGCCAATATGGCGGGCGCTTTTGTTTGAGCCGTAGGGAGTTATTATTTACTCAAAGCGAGCTCTTTCTTGTAGACCGAGGACTTTTTCCAGCACGGGCTGGACGAACTCCAGGGCTGCGTTCCCTCTTTTTCGTATAAGTACTTGGCATACGCAAGGTTGCCTTGGATGCTGTAGAGGTCGAGGCCGAGCTTGTCGGCTACTGCAAGGTGGTAGTGCTCATTGACCTGCATCACCCCGACGTCCTGGTCGTTGACGACGCCGCGGTGGACAGAGCCATCTTTGTCGAACTGTTTAAAGTGCGACTCGCACCGAGCCACCTCGATCATAATCGGCGTGTCGGCAAAGTAGTCGCGCACATACTCCTCGACGGTCTGCGCTGCCGGCATGGTGACAACCGTAATCTGCGGAGCTGCGGCGGCGGTTTGGCCGCTGAGCGCCAGAGATACGGCGAGAGCGATACTAGCTGCAAAAGACATCATAATAATTGAGTTGTATGGTGTGGGTAAACCTCTTGCTTTTGCCGTCTAGGGCAAAAAGAAAGCCCCGGCTCGACACCGGAGATAAGATAACACTAACAGATTTTGTCAAGGTGGTCAAGCAAAGCACTTGACAAAATAAAGGCACTCTAAGGAGTGCCGAGATTCCGTTATTTGACAACAGATTTTACTGTGGTCAGCACACTAAAGGACAAACGATAAAAAATACGCTATGGTGGTAGCACGCAGGAGAACAACAAAGACGGGCTGTAGTATACCGGCAGTACACATGCATGGGGTGCATGTAGACCGGGTTCAATTCCCGGCAGCCCGAGCGATTAGGATTTCAACCAAGGAATATCAAACTGCTCAAACTCGGGCAGGAGTTTTTTGTCCCACAGCAGGCGCGAGATTACCTCGGCATGGGATTTCGCGCCCGTGAGAGCATTGTGCGGCACCGGTTCCTCAGGGATACCGCAGTAGAGGAGTATCGCATCTAGGTTGAGCGCCGAGCGCCGCTTTTCCTCATCAATGGGGGGAGTCAGTCCCCTTTTGACCATATGCATCCAGCAGAGCGAGTGGCTGTCGATGGTGCGGTGAGCAAACGGCCAGGCCGTGTGCCCCGCCCGTACGGCGGCCGCCTGCAAAATATCTCTGTCAAACGAGACGTTCTGCCCCGCCAGCGTCCGATCGGCAACCGGCTCCGCAAACGCGGCAAATTTATGCACCAGATCGGCCTCGCTTTGTTTTGAAGAGTCACTAATCTGCTCACGGGTAAAGCCGCATACCGCGAGTGCCTCGTCGTTTATATGCGCTCCCTCCCATGCGCGACACTCTTCGTAGAGCTGCCGCGTCGGGTCCGACATATCAACAGCCCCCACGCTCAAAATAGAGTGGGTCTCAGACCCTATACCGCTTGCTTCCACATCAACGGCTATCATATAGACCAATTATACTTCGGGGGCACCGAAGACGCGCGTGACAAATTGCTGTGCTTTATCGACAAACGCATGGATCCTTGGATAACGTATCGTGTGTTTGTCTATCCACGCCCGCAACGTTGGCGAATATAAAGAAAAAAGTAGCGCACTTATCGCCAGAAATAAAAATCCTTGTAGGAACGGCAGTGCAAGTCCCGCGAGCCCCAACAATAAACATATCGTCGCGAGCGACAATACTATCATCCTTTTTACCTGTTTTTTTATCATAATGGTCTAGAGTCCGGGGCAATTTGCAGCCGGTTCATATCCGACCGCCTGCGCCTCCTCTATAGAATCAAACCATACCTTATTTTCCTCTTTAATGCGAGTAGCGGCCGAGCATGAGGGGAGATAGTATTTTGTGCCGGACTTCGAGGCAACATAAGCACCTTGTCCTTTGGGAAAAGCGGCGGCTGCTGCGGTCTGGGTCGAGGGGGCGTTGTTGATGATAAGCCGAGGCCTCTCCTCCCCCGCCACCGAGAGCCGCCCGAGCCCAAAAGCCCCGAGCCCCACCAACACCAGAACAATGGGCAGTATATAAAGCTCCACCTTGCGCAGAGTGTCTTTATTTGTTAATATGCGGGGCACAGTAACCATTATATATGGCAAGTAAGAAAGCGGGCGGAACAGCTAAAAACCTCACCGACTCAAATCCGAAATATCTCGGGGTTAAGCTCTATGCCGGAGAAAAGGCAAAAAAAGGCGCCATAATCATCCGCCAGCGTGGCAATCGCGTCCTGCCGGGGCGCCACGTTGGCGAGGGCAAGGATCACACGCTCTTTGCCCTCAAAGAGGGCACGGTCGCTTTCCGCACTGTGCGCAAAACGCGCTTCGACGGTCGCCGGTCAGTACATCCGGCAGTCGACGTCATCGTCACATAAAAAAATAAATAGAGGGGCTTAAGCAACAGGAACTACCACAACGCCAAATTCGGCTTTGTGGTTTTTGCTTTGTAGCATCACACTATGCTCGCCCACGGTTTTAATCGGCTCCAAAAAACGAATAGAGGACTCCGGTATCTCGAGAGAGTACTCGGTGTGTATCGCCTTCGTCACATCTTTTTCGTGCACGGTCTTAAACAGCCCGCCCTTTTCAGTCGCGCGGGCGCTCAAAGACACTTTTTTGCCGCGCAGGGCCGCAACTTTATTGTCGAGCTGCTCCTCCTCCTGCACCTTTTGTGCCTCATGCTCGGCACGTTTTGCCTCATACTCGGCTATCTTTTCCGGAGTCGCGGCTTCGGCGAGTTTTTTGGGGAAGAGCCCGTTGATGGCATACCCCTCCGCGACGTTTTTTATCTCGCCGTGGAGTCCTACCCCGCGCACATCCTTGAGCAAAATCACTTTCATTGCGTAATGAGCCAGGCGACGGCGGCATCTTTTTGAGGATCCTTGCCCGCAGTAACTTCCTCTTGCGTTCGGTCTGCCGCAATGTCCGGCTTAAGCCCTCCGTCCGATATCGACTGTCCGTTGGGGGTCAACCACTGGGCGACCGTTATTTTAAGCTCCGCTCCCCCGCCGAGTTCAATCAACTGCTGGACCGAGCCCTTGCCGAACGTGCGCGTCCCCACCAGCTTTGCGACACCATGTTGAGAGAGCGCGCCTGCCAAAATTTCTGAGGCCGAAGCGGACCCTTGGTTGACCAGTATCGCCATTGAAAGTTTTTTGTTTACAAAAACGTTGTAGCCGGAACTGCGATGCTGGACGTTGTCCCCCTTGCCGGAAAAGTCCTCAGTGACCACCATATCGCCCACAGGGAGGAAATAGCTCGCCATCTCCACCGCCGCGTCGAGGTAGCCCCCCGGATTGCCCCGCAGGTCGAGTATCATTTTGGTTGACCCTGATTCAAAATGCTTTCGCAATGCAGAGCGGAAGAGGTCTACTGAGTTTTCAGAAAAACTGTACAACTCGATGATGAAGATTCCGTCCGAACGCGCATAAGTATTAATAATAGGTATCTGAATTGTCTCGCGAGTTATAACGACCTCGATACGCTCTAGGGCGCCCTCGCGCTGTAGAAGCAGCTTAACCTTTGTCCCGACCTCGCCGCGGATAAGTTTGACCGCGCGTTCTACCGCCAAGTGCTCGGCGGGAGCACCGTCGATTGCAAGTATTGTGTCGCCGCTTTGAACTCCCGCGCGCTCGGCAGGGCTGCCTTTAAGCGGAGAGACAACGGTAAGCGAGCCGTTTCGCTCGCCGAGCTCCATCCCCACCCCGCCAAAAGAGCCCTTAATATCTTCGTTAAATTGCTTTGCATCCGGCGGCGGCAAAAAGACCGTATACGGGTCGTCGTAGCTGTCGGTCAACCCGGCTATCGCGCCGTACATCTTTTGCTCGTCGGTGGGGATAGAGCTCGAGCTGTGCGTCTGCACAAAGTTGTCGTTGAGCAGCTTCCATACCTGCCAAAATTTTGAAAAATCGACATCTTGCGGCTCGGTATTTTGACTTTGAAAACCAAAGAGTGATGCGGCAGACACCACGTTGTGCAGTCGCTCGGTAACGCCGGTAAATACACCTATACCAAACGCGAGCATCACTGCCGCCACAAACCCTGCCGCCATCATCTGCGTCCTGTTCATAATATGCGGAGTATAGCACAAAGTAGCGGTATACTTACGGCATGATTACGCGGTACGCGCAACGCGATTTGACGTGGATAGACCTCGTGAGCCCCTCGGCAGCAGAGGTGCGCGAGGTGATGCGCGAGTTCGACCTCGACCCCCTTGTTGCCGAAGAACTTCTGACACCGTCGTTTAAGCCCAAAGTTGAGCGCCGTGGCGACACCATTTACCTTATCCTCCACTTCCCCTCCCTGCGCGGGGTCTCGGCGCGGCCTGAGCAAGAAATAGATTTTATTTTGGGGCGGCGTTTTCTCATAACCACGCGCTACGAAAACATCGACCCTTTGCACATGTTTGCCAAAGCGTTCGAGGTCAACGCGGTGCTCGGACACGGAGCGGCGACCCACGGCGGCCACCTTTTCATCGCGATGGCGCGCAGCATTTACGAGGCCTTGGGCAACGAGTGCGACCATGTTAACCGCCGTCTCCACGACATAGAGGAGCGCATCTTCGGCGGAAACGAGCGCGGGATGGTGGCCGAGCTCTCACAGACCGCCCGCGTGATACACGACTTCAAGCAATCGCTCCTGCCTCATGAAGAAATGCTCGCGTCGCTCGAGCCCGTTGGGGGGCGTTTGTTCGGAGTCGAGTACGGCTACTACGTTCGCGAACTGGTGGGCGTCTACCGCCGCATCGAGCGCAAGCTCGGCAACCTACACGACTCGCTGCATGAGTTGCGCGCCACCAACGACTCGCTCCTTTCCACCAAACAAAACGAAATTATGAAGATACTCACCATTATGGCATTTGTCACCTTCCCTCTTTCGCTCATATCGAGCATTTTCGGTATGAACACGGTCTACCTGCCCATTGTCGGCACACCCGGCGACTTTTGGTATGTGGTTGGCGGGATGGCCACACTTACGTTAGGATTCTTTATATTCTTTAAAAGCAAGAAGTGGTTGTAACTATGCGCCTGTTTTCCTTTTTTTCCTCACCACACAAAGGTATGCCTCCCCTGCTCCTGCGCAATACGCTCTCCGGCGAGCGGGAGGTCTTTCAGCCCATAAACGGCAGGGTAAAAATGTACAACTGCGGCCCGACTGCTTACGACAGACAGCATATAGGAAACCTTTTCCCGCCCGTGGTGGCCAACATACTACGGCGGACTCTCGAGTATTGGGGATACAAAGTGCAGGAGGTCAACAATATCACCGACTTCGGGCACATTTCCGAAGACGAAGAGAGCGAGGACAAGATGACAAAGGGTCTGCGGCAGGAAGGGCTCCCTCCCACACTCGCAAACATGCGCGTAGTTGCGGAAAAGTTTGCCGCGCTTTTTTTTGATGATTTGCCATCGCTTGGCGTCAACCCCAAACACGTAGAGTACCCGCGCGCGAGCGACTACATCGCGGAGCAGATAGCGCTCATAAAAACGCTCAAACAAAAAGGGTACGCGTACACAACAAGCGACGGAGTGTATTTCGACGTGTCAAAATTCCCCGCATACGGAAAGCTCGGCGGAATTAATCTTGAAGGACAGCTCTCCGGCGCGCGAGTCGAAGAAAATAAAGAAAAGCATACGCCGAACGATTTTGTGCTCTGGAAGCCGGATGCAAAACTGGGCTGGGAGTCGCCCTGGGGGTTAGGATTCCCCGGCTGGCATACCGAGTGCGTCGCAATGATATTTAAACTCCTCGGACGCCAAATTGATATCCATATGGGCGGCATGGACCTTGTCCCCGTCCATCACAACAACGAGATAGCACAGGCCGAAAGCGCGACGGGCAAACAATTTGTGCGCTATTGGGTACATAACGCGCATATCACCATTGAGGGGAAAAAAATATCAAAATCACTTGGCAACACGGTCTATCTGCACAACCTGACCGACAAAGGGCTGTCAGCTCGGGCACTCCGATATTGGTTCTTGACCGGACACTACCGCACGCCAATGAACTTTACGTGGGGAGCAATAGAGGGGGCCAACACCGCGCTCAAGCATTTGACAAATCTATATCACGAGTCCTCATTTAGTAGGTCAGACCTACTAAATGAGGACTTTTTGGTTAAGTTTCATGCCGCTATTGCCGATGATCTCGACACTCCTAAAGCGCTCGCGCTTGTGTGGGAGAACATAAAAACCCTCAACCGCGCCACGCTCGCCGAAACCGACAAAATTTTGGGGCTAGGGCTTGCAGAGGTTAACCCTTCGTCAAAACTAACGGTAAGGGAAGAATTGCCGGAAGGTATAAAAGAGCTTCTTGCGGTAAGAGAGGCCGCCAGGGCAGCCAGAGAGTTCGACCGCGCCGACGCCCTGCGTAAAGATATCGAAACAAAAGGATTTATTGTCAAAGACACCGCCGAAGGGCCTCGGGTAAGCCAAAAAGAGTAATCCCCTTTTTATCCCCCTGTACCCAACATTGGCGCAGGAGAGCGTTGGGGGTACTCTAGAGATATGGCTGGCGATAGAAAAGACAAGGCGCTGCGCGTGCCTCCGCAAACTTTAGAAACCGAGCGAGCGCTCCTCGGCGCTTTGATGATACGCCCGGAGGGGATGAACGAGAGCAGCGACGTAATAACGGCGGATGCTTTTTATGCCGAAAAGCATCGCATCATCTATCGCGCAATGCTCGCACTCTACCAAAAAAACGAGCCCATAGACATCGAGAGCGTGCGCTCCAAACTGCAGGATCAGGGTGCGCTCGACTCTGTCGGCGGCATTACCTACCTTGCCGAACTGGCAGCGGATGTTCCCGCCGCCAGCAACGCCCGCCATTACGCCGCCCAGGTCCAAAAAAAGCACATGCTCCGGAGTTTGATAGACGCTGGCGAGTATGTGGCGGAACTCGGCTACAATGAGAATCAGGAACTCGAAGAGACACTTGAGCAGGCAGAAAAGAGGGTGTACGAAGTGACCTCGACACCAACGATGGCAAAGTTTACCGCGCTCGGCGAGTCGCTCAAGGGCGCGTGGGAGCGGCTTGAATACCTGCACGAGCATAAAGACGAGATGCGCGGCGTGCGCACCGGCTTTAAAGACCTCGATGTAATGCTCGCTGGCCTGCAAAAGTCCGACCTTATCATCCTCGCGGCGCGCCCTTCGGTAGGTAAGACCTCGCTCGCGCTCGACATTGCACGGCAAACCGCCATTAAACACGGTACCGTGGTGGGAATCTTTTCTCTCGAGATGGCGGCACAGCAGCTCATCGACCGCATGGTGGCCGCCGAGGCCAACGTTAACTCGTGGAATCTGCGCACCGGCAACATCAAAGACCAAGACGACTGGGACCGTATCCGCGAAGCATACGGCCGGCTGGGGGCTGCCCCTATATACATC
>Ga0209542_10002885_pt1 | contig 37776 bp, 28 predicted proteins | sample RifCSPhighO2_01_FD_184028 | JGI IMG/M metagenome (GOLD analysis project Ga0209542, IMG submission 184028) | Soil microbial communities from Rifle, Colorado - Rifle CSP2_plank highO2_0.1 (SPAdes) (version 2) | ecosystem: Environmental > Terrestrial > Deep subsurface > Rock core/Sediment ... | reverse complement strand
TTGCCAGTTTCAGTTGGTCCATCATCAAATATATGGCCTAAATGAGAACTGCATTTTGAACATAAAATTTCTGTCCGTCCATCGTCTTCTTGACTATATGTAACAGATCCCTCAATCGCTTTGTCAAAACTCGGCCACCCAGTACCAGAATCAAATTGAGAATCAGAAGTAAAAAGATGATTACCACAAACCATACAAATATAAGTTCCATCTTTTGTTTTATGCACATATTTTCCCGTAAAAGGCCTTTCAGTCCCCTTTTGGCGCAGTACCTTATATTGCTCGGGAGTTAATTTTAGTTTTAAATCTTCTTCATTCATTATTCTTTAATAAGTTAGCGAATTTTTCTTGTACTTTTTTTAATTTGGGATTAATAACAACCTGGCAATAGGGTTGGCTTTTATTATTTTCATAATAATTTTTATGATAATTTTCAGCCGTATAAAATATATCAAGAGTTTTTATCTCTGTAACAACGGGGGCACCTTTTTCATTTGAGTTATTAATGGTAATAATAAATTTTTCTGCCTGTTTTTTTTGCTCTTCGCTAGTATATAAAATAATGGATCTGTATTGTGTGCCAATATCATTACCCTGCCTATTTTTTGTGGTAGGATCGTGAGTTGCAAAGAAAACAGTTAAAATATTTTCAAAAGAAATAATTTGAGCCTTATATTCTATTTTGATAACTTCTGCATGTCCTGTTAAACCTAAAGAAACATCTTGATAATTAGGATTATCTTTGTTTCCACCAGCGTATCCGGGCTCCACAGAAATAACCCCTTTTATCATTTTAAAAACAGCTTCCATACACCAAAAGCATCCCCCTCCAAACACTATTATTTCATTATTTTTATCCATTTTATATATAACTTACCTCATTGTACTCTTCTTTTTTAAAAAAAGAAGGAAGGGCAAAGTTTGCCCATTCCTTCTTTTGTTTTTTTATTTCTTTGAGAAATTATTTTCCTTTGAGAAATTTATCAACTTTTTAAAGAACCATAGCCAATATACCTAGCTCGTTCTTTTTGCTTTTTTAGCATCTGCTTCCGTAAGGTACATTTTTCTAATACGAACAGTTTTCGGAGTTACTTCAACCAATTCATCATCGCCAATATATTCTAATGCATCTTCTAAACCCATAGTTTTTGGAGTGTTAAAATGCTCATCAGAACCCTCGCCTTTTGAGCGCATATTTGATAACTGTTTTGCTTTGCACACATTCACTCTTATATCCTCCGATCTTGAATTCTGCCCTACTACTTGCCCCTCATAAATCGGCACGGCATTTTCTAAAAACAAAACTCCCCTGTCTTGCACATTTATTAAACCATAAAAATTAGTAACTCCCGATTCGCTGGCAACCAATGATCCATTATTTCTTTCTTTCCAATTTCCAGGATCAGACATATATTGGTAAAAGCTGGTATTTATAATACCCAAGCCTTTTGTATCGGTTAAAAATTCACTCCTATACCCAAACAAACCCTTTGTTGGAATTGCAAATTCTAAAAACACCACTCCATTATGAGTTCTTAAATCTTTTAATTCCCCTTTTCTGTTACCTAATTTTTGCATAACTGCTCCCTGATATTGTTCTGGAACTTCAATGAAAAGTTTTTCGTAAGGAGCCATATTTTTACCGTCAATTTGTCGCATAATAACTTGAGGTCTTGAAACTGAAAATTCAAAACCTTCACGGCGTAATCGCTCAATTAAAATTGACAAATGCAATTCACCTCTTCCCGAAACCGTCCAAGTTCCATTACTGTTTTCTTCCACGCGCAAGGCAACATCTGTTTCTAATTCTTTAAATAATCTTTCTCGTATTTGCCTTGAAGTGCAAAATTCTCCTTCTTTTCCCGCAAATGGAGAATCGTTTACCATAAATATCACTTTTACGGTTGGCTCTTCTATATTAATAACGGGTAAGGCTTCTGGATTTTCGGGATCGCCAATTGTTTCTCCAATAGTTGCATCTAATACTCCCGCAATAGCAACAATGTCACCGGCTTGGGCAAAATCAGTTTCAATCTTATTTAATCCTGAAAAAGCCATTAAAGAAGTTAATTTATATTTTTTTTGTTGTCCTTGCCTGTTAATCTGCATTATTTCTTGGCCCGCTTTTATTGAACCGTTATAAATCCTTCCAATAGCAAGGCGACCTTTAAAATTATCGGCAGCTATTGAAGTTACCAACATTTGCAAAGGTTTATTGGTATCTGCGATAGGCGAGGGAATATGATCTACAATGGCTTCAAAAATTGGGTTGATATTTTCCATTTTTGCTAAATCTGGTTCCTTCCCTGCTTTTCCATCTCTTCCTGAAGCATAAATTACCGGAAAATCTAAAGAATGATCTCCAGCACCAAGCTCTAAAAATAATTCAAGTGTTGCTTCTAGGGCAAACTGGGGGCGTGACCCTGGCTTATCTATTTTATTTATTACCACAATAATTTTGTGACCCATTTGAAGCGCCTTTTTCAATACAAACCTGGTTTGCGGCATTGGACCTTCTTTAGCATCAATTAAAAGCAAACAGCCATCGGCCATATTTAACACTCTTTCTACTTCGCCTCCAAAATCAGCGTGCCCAGGAGTATCAATAATATTTATTTTGATAACCTGACCCAAAGGATTTGAAGGGTCGCTATATTGAACAGAAGCATTTTTTGAAAAAATGGTAATTCCCCTCTCTCTTTCTAATTCATTACTATCCATGATAAATTCTTGGCCAATATTTTCTTTATTTAAATGGGTTTTTGACTGACGCAAAAGAGCATCCACTAAAGTGGTTTTTCCGTGGTCAACATGGGCAATAATGGCAATGTTTCGGATATTCATTCTTTGTATTCAATAATAAGATACGATTAAGATACAATTATAATATAAAAGCTAAAAAATGTCAAAAACAGCAAGCAAAATGCCTACTGTAATACCATTATAATTTTTTATTTTATACCAAATATATCAATGGCATTTTTTTCGGTTTTAACAAGAGGTAGAAACCTATTAAATTCGGTAACAGCAAATAATCTATGCAATTCGTTATTAAGATTACAAGCCACTATTCTTCCATTGCGACCCTTAATTTTTTCTACAAAATCAGATAGTTTTAGCAAAGTACTATGTTGTAAATATTCAACCCTTCCAAAATCAAGTATAATTTTCTTGATATCTAAATCATTGGCGATGGATAAAAGTTCTGTGCTAATTCCTTCAATAATACTATCACCCATTATTCTCTTATTTATGAAAGTTACTACACATATATCACCATCATATTTAACTTCAATATGCTCAAATTTTCTAGGTTCTGATTCTTCTCCTATTTCTTGTGACATATTCTAAATTTTTGCATTAAAATTATTTACTATGCTTATTTTTATTACTTACCCAACCATTGATTTGACGCTTCTTTCCATTGAATTAATTCTTCTTTATTGAAACCAGTTTCATCGCATATTGACTCTATTCTAGCTAAAGGAGTATTAATCTGGTCAATATCAGAATCCTTTTTAGAATCAGAAAATAAAAATACCAATATATTATTTACTTGAATATCAGATAATATATTGGTATTTAATCCTATTTCTATACCGTAATACTTAGCTGCTGTTTTTAAAATTTCACATCTTTGAAGGCTTTTAAGCATTTTTCTCCAAAGATCTTCGCTCATACCTGTATTTTCTTGTTGTTCTTTTTCCATATTTTGATATTTCTTAAAAAATTTAATTTTTATTCAACTATTATTTTTCCGAAGTGATTAGTTTTTACATGATTATGGTACCCCCATTCACCTGCCTTAGTAAAAGTAAATTCCCAAGATTCACCAGGTTGTGCGCTTTTACACTGATCAAAAGCATTATTTACATTATCAGGACAGTGGTCTTGCAAAGAAGTTCCACTATACACCATATGAGATGGATGCATTGCCGAAGCAGTCCACATTCCAGACGAGCTTCTGTTTTGAAAAACTACTGTATCGCCAACTTTTATAGTAATTTCTGACGCAGAATAACCGAAATCCGTGTATATTACTTCATGTTTTTTGGGAGTTAGCGTTTGGCTAGAATCAACTGGCGTATTTGTTTGATCATTATAATCTGTTGAATTATTATAGTTTTGGGTATTATCTACATTAGTTTCATTTGATGGTTGCTGTGTATTTTGGGTTGTAGGGATTATTCCGGTCTTTTTTAATAAAAAATCGCTGCCAAAAATTACCACTACTAGTACTATAAGAAATATGAGTATTTTTTTGAACATATATTTTTTATTAGATCTACTGCGTAAAGGTTTTCGTCACGAAATGTTTAGATTTCGTTTTGAAAATTTGATAGAATTTTAAGGTTTAGCTTTAGCTAAGCCGAAAAATTATAGTAAATTTTCAATCGAAATATAAATATTGCAGTAGAAAAACCTTTACGCAGTGGGTCTAGTTTAAGAAATTAAATTTATTTTTAATATGTAATGGCAAATCTTCAAGCATAATCACTATTGTTGCAGCCAAAAGACCTATGTCGCGGACCGTAATATCGGTGATACCACTTACGGTTAATACTACCGCAAGGTGCAATGTCGCCACGATTCCAGCAACCCATGAAAACCAATCGATTAAAAATAAAATGCCGATAAGAATATCAAGTATGGCGGTACTTAATAAGGCCTGCTCAACAGAAACCGGTAACATTTTAACTACCCAGGGTTGCACATATCCTCCCCAAGCTTGAGGATCTTTTAAAATTAAAATTCCGATCCAAATAAAAGTAATTGACATTCCGACTCGTAGAATATGATAAGATTTTTTATTCATTAGATTTTATTAAGTTTTTGTTTATTTATTTTAACTTATAATTCAGATCATTTTTAAATTTACTAAACACCAATTGCTAATAATAATTCATCCCAAGGAACATCTTCTAAAGCTTTTAGTTCAGATATTATTGAGTATGATTCACTCGCACAAGAACTTTCTAGCATTTGCATTTGCTGTGTACCACTTTTATTATTTCTTGCATTTCCGAAATATTCTAATTTTTTAATAAGTTCTTTTTTATCTTCCTTTTTTATAGCAATGCGTATTTCTTGGGCCAGATCTGCGTGATTAGTTGAATCTTCTGGATTAGCATACAATCTTAATAAATCGGCTATTCTTTTTCCGATATTTGGCCTTTCTTGTTCTGGTTGAAAATTATCCCCTTCTTGGTTTGTCATAATTTTATTTTTTAATATTAATACAAATTAGCAAACAATATAATTATTGCCATTAGCCAAATGGTGGTGGCCGACATTAAACACCAAAAACACCATGCTTTTATTATTCTAAATTGAAGATAGGTAAAGAAAACAGATAACATTGTTCCACAAACTATTAATACTTTAATAATAATATCCCATAAAAATAGTGGCGGCACATTAATGACCAATAACGCAGTTATTACAGAACAAGTAATATAAAATAAAAGTCCTAATAAATCATTTTGAATAATAAATAGTTTATTGTATTTACTTGTCAGTACTGCTAAGCAATTTTCACCAATAGGGCAAACAGGTTTTTGTAAAAGTATTCTTTTTTTAATAAGATATACTGTTTCGCTTATTCCTAAGGCAGAAAGAGTAAATAATAGTGCTAAAGAAGTCATACATTACCACGCCCATTGCCCGAGATATGATTATGTCAGGCAATGGGCGCCAGTGTTTAAATTACTTAGTACTTTAAATTAGTAAGTATTAATTCCCAACAACTCAACTTCAAAAGTTAAGGTGGCATCCGGAGGTATTACATTAATAAAACCATCTTTTCCGTACCCTAATTCTGGAGGAATGGTTAATTTTCTTTTTTCACCAACTTTCATTCCGATAATCGCTAAATCCCAACCAGCTATTACCCTTCCTTGCCCAACTGGAAAAGAAAATGGGGCATTTCTATCAATACTTGAATCAAACTTGGTTCCATCTTGCAAGGTGCCCACATAGTGAACTGTAACAATATCGTCTTTTTTTACCTGTGGTCCTTGTCCTTGAGCTAAAACTTGCACCTTCATACCCTGAATTTCAAAGTTATTAGTGTCAGTGCCGTTGGTATTTTGATTATTATTATTAGGAACAACATTTTGATTAGAGCTTGAAATTAAAAAATATATTCCCCATATCACCAAAACTACTAACAGTACCGCTATTACAATTAAAATTATTTTTTGCATAAAATTTTTACCCGATCAAATAAATTATTTCATAATTTAATTTCGCGAAACGAAATTATTTGATTGGGTGAATTTTTAAATTATTTTGTAAATCGACCAAGTTAAAATCTGCTATTTACCTTGAGTTACGAAATGCTTTCTAGGTATTTTTTCCAAATTTTAGAATGAAAATTTGATAGAATTATTTTATGTAGTTTACTACATAAAATAATTATTGCGGATTTTCAACTAAAATTTGGGTAAAAGACCAGAAATAGTCTTTTTAGAGTGCATTTCGTAACTCAAGGTAATTAATCTTATTAAAAATTAAAAACAAAGTAAAGAGTATTAATAAGTAGGTCTAATCAATAATTTTTCCTACAAGATATTCAATGGGCGCAAAGTTGTCTGTAAGTTCTTTGTATTGAGAAAAATCAATATCGTCCACCTTAATATTTTTTTGAGCAAGACCGTTAATAATTGTGTTATTATTTTTTACTATTTCATTACTATTAAAATCAATCTTTTGATTACTATTAATTCCTAGAAAAATAATATTTTGTATATTTTGGGATTTTGGAGAGTTTACCGCAAAAAAATAACTATTTGGGAACACCTCTTTAAATGTTTTTATTTCTGACATAATTAACACCGATGAATCGCCGTAAAGATTTCCGCCAAAGTTTCCTATAAATACCCCGTTATCTTCTAATCTGCTTTTTGATAAATTAAAAAATTCCTTAGTGGTAAAATGCATTGGTATGGAAAACAAAGAATAATACACATCACTGATAAGAATGTCGTATTTTTTTTGATTTTGACTTAAAAAACGGCGACCATCTTCCGTATAATCTTGTAAACGATTATCAGGATTAAAATTAAAATACTTTTTTGAAAGAGCCAAAAGATCGGGTTCTATTTCTGCAACATCAACCTGCATATCTTCTGATTCTTCTAAAAGTGCTTTGGGAATTGAGTACGCTCCACCACCAATAACAAAGGCTTTTGTGGCATTGGGATTGAATAATTTATAAAGCGTGTAATATTTTGTGTAGTCATACACAAGTTCATTTTTTTGAAGATACATAGCAGCCGAATAACTTCTATCTTGAAATAAAAAACGGGTTGGAGAGCCATTCCATTCACCATCAACTATTTTTATTTTTTCATACACTCCATCTTTTTGGTAGATTACACCAGCGGTTTTTTGGGGCCAATAAAATAACACAAATAATAATACAAACGCTAGAATTAAAAATGGCAATAATGCATATTTATATGAAAGTGAGCTAAAATGTTTTTTTAAGGAATCTAAAAAAAAGAAACCGCCTGCTCCCCATAAAAAAAGGAAAACCCCTGTTGCAATTATAATCGCATTAATGCCAAAAAGAGGAATTAATACAAAACCTGCCAAAAGAGTACCGGCAATACTTCCAAGAGTTGACCAAAAAAATACTTCTCCTGATTGACTCCCTACTTGATCCCCTTCTGTATTTTGGCTAGAACCAGAGGGTTTTTTATGAAGCTTTACCGCAAAAGGAGAAAGTAGACCCAATACAAAAGCAGGAATAAAAAAAATAAAAAGTGAAGAAATAATTGGGCCGCTTTTCATTGAAAATAATGCGCCAAAAATAGGAAGAATAAAAGAAGTTAAAAACTGCATAAAAACTACTAACAAACCCGATACTAATATAATAAAATAAAAAACAAAATAATGGGGATATTTATCTGAAAAGCGGCCCCCAAAATAATACCCTAAAGAGAGAGCAGTTAAAACAGTTCCTATAACCGAAGATGTAGTGAAAATCGTATTTCCAAAGTAAGGTGAAATAATCCTCATAGCGAGAATTTCAATAATCAAAACAGCGGCTCCTGTCATAAAAACTGAAACCAATAAAAATATGTCTTTTTTGTTTTTTAGCATTTTTTAATTAAAAATAATACCCAAAATTAAGGGAAAAGAGTTGGTCTTTGTGGCAATCTTTCAGAATCATTCCCCTCGCCATAGGGAACACCGGGATAATATTTACTATTACTAAAAGTACAGGTGGTTGTTTTTCCAGCTATTACCTCTATATCTTTTACACCATTTGTTATAGGTTTAAATGATTCATCGCAAGTAACAGACTCAATAATCCAATAATCTTTAATGATTTCAAAGATAGAGTAATTATATCCCTCGGGAAGATCATTTATGGTCTGACTTGCGGTACCACTTGAAGTTACTAGTGAACTTATTCCAAAACTACTTTCAAAATCAAATTTATCATCTTCACCTTTTGTTTCTTTAATTATTTTAATTGAACCTGTAGTAGGCGGAGGAGAATAAGTGTTAGAAAAAGTACAAATTGTTTCTTTACCCGCTAATACTTTTATGTTTTTTACACCATTTGTTGTGAGTTCAGATGATTCACTACAAGTAACAAGGTCAAGCGTCCAATCAATTGGAACACTTTCTTCAATATAATAATTAGATCCCGGAATAAGTTTGGTTATAATTCTTTCAGCTGTGCCGTTATCTGTTGTGAGTGAATTCATTCCAAGATTGCTGCTATTAGTAAAACTAAACGAACCATCACCCCCCGTGGTGTTTTTTATTATTTTGATTGAGCCTGTTGGAGTGTATTCGTTGTTGAAGGTACACATTGTTTCTTGGCCAGCGACTACGGTTATATTAGCTGGAGTACCATTATTGCAACTTGAACCTGTTAAGGTCCACTCTGAGTTTGAATTTTCAGAAATATTATAATTAGATCCTGGAGTAAGATCGGGTATAATTTTTTCAATTGTACCATTGCTTGTTGTGAGTGAGCCTACTCCAAAATTACTATTAAAAATAAATGTACCATCGCCACCTGTGGTATTTTTAACTATTTTAATTGAACCTTTAGTGGGCGGCGGAGGGGTGTATGTATTATTAAAGGTGCACGAGGTGGTTTTTCCGGCAACTACTTTTATTGCAGTAATTAAGCTACCACTATCGCAACTTGCACCTGCTAAACTCCAATCACTTGGAATGGTTTCTTGAATATTATAGCCGGATCCCGGGGTAAGATTAGATTTAATCTCAAAACCCATACCACTACTTGTGGTAATAGAATTGACTCCAAAATTACTGCTAAAACTAAACGAACCATTGCCCCCCGTGGTGTTTTTTACTATTTTAATTGAACCCTTTGTAGGTTTTTCATTATTAAATATACAAACAGTTTCTTGGCCAGCGACTACGGTTATATTAGCTGGAGTACCATTACTGCAACTTGAACCTGTGAGCGTCCAGCCACTTGTTACATTTTCACTAATAGAATAATTAGATCCCGGAGTAAGATCGGGTTTAATTTTTTCAGCGGTGCCGCCAGTTGTCGTTAAGAAAATATAAGTGCCAAGATTACTGCTAGCATTGAAACTAAATGTGGTATCACCCCCTGTGGTATTTTTAACTATTTTAATTGAACCCTTGGTAGGCAAAGGAGGACTGTAAGTATTAGTAAAAGTACAAGTGGTAATTTGCCCGGCAACTACCTCTATTGCATTTGGCGTTCCTCTATCACAACTTGAACTTGTAAGAATCCAGTTAGTTGGGGGAGTTGCTTCTGAAAAATTATAATTAGTTCCAGGATAACGATTAGGAAAAAGATATGAAGCAGTGCCACCACTTGTTGTTAAAGAAACAAATCCTGGGTTACTACTATTAAAATAAAATTTAGCGTCGCCTCCCACTGTGTTTTTAACTAGTTTAATTGAACCCCTATCAGCTAAAGGGGCATAGGTGTTAATAAAAGTGCACGAAGTAGTTTGACCAGCAATTACGGTTATTTTATCAGAAGGCACACTATCATCACTTGAGTCATTGGGAGTACCACTATCACATACTTGGCTTGTTAATACCCAACCAGTTGGAGCTGTTTCTTTAATAAAATACTTAATTAACCCACTAGAAGGAGTAAGATTGGGTACGGTCTTTTGAGCTGTACCATTAATAGTACTTAATGAAATGAATCCAAGATTACTACTGCTTTGAAAACTAAAAACACTATTATTCCCATCTGCGGTTTTTTTCACTACCTTAATTGACCCCTTAGTGGAAGAATTTGGACTATAAGTGTTAGTAATTGTACAAATGATATTATCTCCATTTTTTAAAACAACGCTACCCCCTTGACAAGCTCCACTATAAGATGCATTGTAATTCGCAACGGTTTTTTCAGTAATTGTATAAGTGCCTGGAACAAGTGGCGTGGGTGTATCTAACTTTAAAGTATTTGTTCCGGCTTGATATGGAGCAAATGCAGAAGAAGCTGATGTTGTTCCACCAGCGGTATTATCTATTATCTTTTTAATTGTTAACTTGGGACTATTACTATCAATGGCATAGGTGTTGGTAATCGTACAAGTTACTTTTTGACCAGCGATTAAAGTAATAATATTCAAAGAGAGAGATCCGCCATCACAAGACCAACTGCCAGCATAATAATTATTAACACTAGATTCAGTTAAAGTATAAGGAATACCCGCAGTTACTGAATGAAAAATTAAAGAATTGCCACCATCAGTAAAAGTTCCAGAAGAACTAGTTGCGGTTAATTGCCAATTATAGGGGGCAGCCGTTCCACCGCTAACTGATTTTTTTAACCTTAATGTTGGCGGAGGAGTGTATTTATTAGTGAAAGTACAAGTAGTTGTTTGACCAACGACTACGATTATTTTGTTGTCGTCAGAAGGCACCGTGTCGTCACTTGAATCATTGGGAGTTCCACTATCACAAAATTCGCCCACTAAAGTCCAGTTATCTGGCAAGAGTTCTAAAATATTATAATTAGACCCAGTCGCAAGATTAGAAATAGTTTTTTCGGCTGTACCAAAACCATCCGTAGTTAAAGAGTTAATACCGAAATTACTATTATAATCAAATTTTTTGTAGCTACCATTACCTCCCGTAGTTTTTTTCACCACCTTAATTGAACCCGTAGTAGGTGGAGGAGCAGTATATTTATTATTAAAAGTACACGAGGTGGTTTTTCCTGCAACTACTTTTATTGCAGTAATTAAGCTACCATTATCGCAACTTGAACTTGTCAAAGTCCAATTACTTGGAACAGTTTCTTTAATATTATAGCCAGACCCCGGAGTAAGGTTAAATATAATTTCAATACCTGTGCCACTACTTGTGGTTAATGAATTCACTCCAAAATTACTAGTGAAACTAAATGTGCCATCACCATCGGTAGTTTTTTTAATTATTTTAATTGAGCCGTTACTAGAAAGTTTATTATTAAAAGTGCACGAAGTTATTTGACCAGCAACTACTTCTATTGCATCTGGCGTTCCCCTATCACAACTTGAACTTGTTAAATCCCAATTAGCTGGGACAGTTTCTTTAATATTATAATTAGATCCAGGAGCAAGGCCAGTTATAGTTTTTGAAGCGGTACCGCTAATTGTAGTCAGTGTGTTAACTCCAAAATTACTGAAAAAATCAAATTTACTATTACCCCCCGTAGCGTTTTTAACTATTTTAATTGAACCTGTAGTAGGCGGGGGAGGACTATATTTATTACTAAAAGTACAGGTGGTGGTTTGGCCAGAAACTACTATTATATTATCTATGGTGCCATTATTACAACTTACGCTTGTCAGAGTCCAATTAGTTTTGGGTATTTCTTCAATATCGTAATTAATTCCCTGACCAGAGGGAATAAGGCCAGATACAGTTTTTGAAGCCGTGCCACTACTTGTTGTCAAAGATTTAACTCCAAAACTACTTATAAAACTAAAAGTACCGTTGCCTCCCGTGGTTTTTTTCACTATTTTAATAAACCCCGGAGCGGTATATTTATTAGTAAAGGTACAAGTAGTGGTTTGACCGGCATTGACGATTATATTATTTATAGTGCCATTAGTACAACTTGAACTTGTCAAAGTCCAATTGTTTGGGACAAGTTCAGAAATAGAATAATTAGATCCAGGATCAAGACCAGACACAGTCTGAAAACCAGTCCTATTAACTGTTCTAAACGAGGTAACACCAAAATTATTCGTAAAACCGAAAGTTCTATCAACTCCGCTTGTGATATTTTTTACTATTTTAATTGAACCTTTAGTAGATGAATTTTGATTGTAAGTATTGTTAAATGTACAAACAGTTTCTTGGTTAGCGACCACATTTATACTACTTGTGGTGCCATTAGTACAACTTGAACTTGTTAAATCCCAACCACTTGGAACAATTTCTGAAATACTATACTTGGCTCCTGGGATAAGGCCAGATATATTCCAAAAACCAGAACCGCCGGCTGATGTACCAGTTGTCCCTATTGAAATTAATCCAAGATTAATACTAGCATTAAAACTAAATATGCCATTGTTACCTACTGTTTTTTTAACTACTTTAATTGAGCCCGTGCCAGAACTTGTAGAAGTATTACTAAAAGTACAGGTGGTGGTTTGGCCGGCAACCACCACAATATTACTTAAAGTTCCATTATCACAACTTGCACCCGAAAGATTCCAACCTGATTGCGGGTTTTCAATAATATTATAATTAGATCCAGGAACAAGATCGGGGGCTATTCTAAAAGTGCTACCATTAAAACCAGCTATAATTAACGGATTAGATGGTCCAAAAAAATTATTTAAACTAACATTTGCACTGGTAAAAGTAAACGATCCTCCATTGCCTCCCGTAGTATTTTTTACAATTTTAATTGAGCCCGTAGTAATACCAACAGATGAAAAGGTATCAACATTCTCCGCCTCAATAATAAATGCACCAAACACCAACACAAAAAGTGCCGTTATAAAAATAATTTTCTTAAAAAAATATCTTATCATTACATTAGTATATTAGTTTATTGTATTCATTAAAAAATTGACTGTCAATTTAATTTTGGTGGATAAAACAAAGCATTTTATAGCTTTTAGAAATTATGTTAACATGAAGCAAAAATACAGAGAAAATGATAAATAAAGAAATCGCAAAAATATTTAATTCTATCGCTGAACTTTTAGAAATAAAAGGAGATAGTGCTTTTAGGATAAATGCCTATAAAAAAGTGGGTAAAGCATTGGAAGTATTACAAATTGATATTACAGAACTTTATAAAGAAAAAGGAATTAAAGGTATAAAGGAAATAAAAGACATTGGCGAAAGTAGTGCAAAAAAAATTGAAGAATATATTAAAAAACAACGGATAAAATATTTTGAAGATTTACAAGAAGAAACTTCAATACGCCAAATTATTACTCACTTTTTTAAATCAAAAGGATTATCCTTGCAAGAATTAAAAGAAAATGCTAAAAAAAGGAAGATAATATATTCTAGATTCACCAAGCCCGCAAAACAGCTTTTAGAATTGGCCGGTTCAATTGAAAAATCTAAAGAAGCAATTGACAAGGTTGCTATTTGGGCAAGCTCAAGAAAACTAGACTACACTATTGAAACCGTATTTAAAAAATGGCTGGAATTAGATAGATTAAAACCAAAAGAAATAATTAAAAAACCATTTTATAAAGGAGACCCCATGATTTGGAGCGAGGCAAAAAGAAAGTGGTATGTTATTTCAAAACACGGAGAATGGCTTTTGTTTGCTGATAAAGAATCGCAAATTGAGTGGAAAATAATTGGATGAATTTGAAATTTACAATTTGAAATTTGAAATCAATTTGAAATATTTAAATATTAAAATATTGAATTCAAATTTCAAATTAAAAATTCACAAAATGTTAACACATACCGACCTAAAAAAAGGTACACAATTTATTTATGAAAACCAACCATGGGAAGTAATAGAAGCCCTGCTTGTTAAAATGGCTCAAAGGCGCCCCGTAATACAAACAAAAATAAAAAATCTTATTAACGGTTCTGTTCAAGAAAAAAATTTCCAACAGGGAGATGTATTCCAAGAAGCCGAACTTGTGAAAAAAAACATAAAATTTTTATACTCAAACAAAGGACAATATTTTTTCTCGGAAGAAAATGATCCTTCAAAAAGATTTTCTTTTACAGAAGATCAATTAGGAAAACAAGCCAAATTTTTTAAACCGAACTCATTGGTACAGGGAATTATTTTTCAAGAAAAAATCATTAATGTTATTTCACCAATAAAAGTTCAGTTAAAAATAAAAGAAGCTCCGCCGGGAATTAAGGGCGACAGAGCCCAAGGAGGAACAAAAGCCGCAATATTAGAAAGCGGTGCTGAAATACAAGTTCCCCTATTTATAGAAGAAGGAGATATTATAGAAATAAATACCGAATTGGGAGAATATGTAAAACGAGCTAGTGAATAATTAATATAAAATAGCAAATCAAAAAATCCGCAAATGTGGATTTTTTATTTCTTACAAATTTTGATAAAAAATTATTCCACTGTAACTGATTTCGCCAAATTCCTTGGCTTATCAACACTAAGACCCTTAAGATCAGCAATATAGTATGCCAATAATTGCAAAGGAATAATATTAATTAAAGGAGATAATTCATTTATTGATTCAGGAACTTTTATAATATACTTAGCAAGTTTTTCAATTTTAGTATCTCGTTTATTAATAATGGCAATAATATTTCCTCCTCTGGCTTTTATCTCTTCCATATTGCTTAGTATCTTATTATAAATTTCGTCTTGGGGGGCAATAAATACTACGGGCATATGCTCATCAATTAAAGCAATAGGACCGTGTTTCATTTCTGCAGCAGGATAACCTTCGGCATGTATATAAGAAATTTCTTTTAATTTTAACGCTCCCTCTAAAGCCACTGGAAAATTTAGGTTTCTGCCTAAATATAAAAAATTTTTGCTGTCTTTAAATATTTCTGCGATTTTTTTAATTTCATCTGATTGGGCCAATACTTCTTTTATTTTTTCTGGTATGTTTTTTAATTCAACTAAAATAGTATTATCTATTGGTTTTTTTATTTGCTGCAAATATAAACTAAGCAACAATAATGCCGTAATCTGGCAAGTAAATGCCTTGGTGCTAGCTACTCCAATTTCGGGGCCTGCATGTAAATAAATTCCAGAGTCCACCTCTCTTGAAATAGTTGAACCCACCACATTTATAATACCCAGTGTTTTAGCTCCTCTTAATTTTGCCTCTTTTAATGCAGCAAGCGTATCTGCAGTTTCACCTGATTGCGAAATGGCAATTACCAAATCATCTTGTCGCACAATAGGGTTTCTATACCTAAACTCTGAAGCATAATCCACCTCCACAGGAATGCCCGAAAATTTTTCAATAATATATTTTCCTATTAAACCCGAATGCCAACTGGTACCACAAGCAATAATAATAATTCTTTTTATTAAACTTACATCAAACTGTAAGTTAAGTTTTACTGTGCCAAGCGCAAGGCGACCTCTTAAAGTATTTTCTATGGCTTCGGGCTGCTGGAAAATCTCTTTTAACATAAAGTGTCGAAATCCCCCCTTTTCTATTTGATCTACTGTCATTGCTATTTCAATAATTTTTTTATCAATTAATTCTCCATTTATATTTTTTATTGAATATCCGTTTTGAGTCAAAGAGGCTATTTCATTATCATCTAAATAAATTACTTTTTTTGTATAAGCTACAATCGCCGAGGCGTCCGAAGCTAAAAAAGTTTCCTCATCCCCCACGCCAATTACTAAGGGAGAACTTTTCTTGGCAACAAGAATGTTATTAGTATTTTTATCTATAATTGCAAGTGCGTAAGCTCCTTCAATTAATTTTAAAGCTTTTATGGTCGCAATTTCCATATCGCCATCGTTCGCCTCCGCCAAAGCGCCGGTAGGCAAGTAAAATTTTTCAATTAAATGAGCTATAATCTCTGAGTCTGTTTGTGAAATGATAATATGACCTTCTTTTTGTAACAATTCTTTTAGCGCGCTGTAATTTTCTACAATCCCATTGTGAACTATTGCAAGGCGACCTTTGCAATCTAAATGAGGATGAGCATTTAGTTGACTTGGCTCGCCATGAGTTGCCCATCTTGTATGAGCAATACCAACATTTCCCAATATATTTGAATGCAAAAGAGTTTGCTCTAAGTTTTCTATTTTTCCTTTTTCTTTTACCAAAGAAAAATTATTTTTATGCATAACACAAACCCCAGCGGAATCATATCCTCGGTATTCTAGTTTTTTTAAACCATTAATCAAAATGGGCAAAGCATTTTCTTTTCCTATATAACCAACAATTCCACACATAATAATTTTAAACGGCCCACCATGATTTTAGCGGACCGTTTGGACTAGTTACTTTGAATTACGAAATGCACAATTAAAAAGTATTTTTCGGGTCTTTTCTCCAAATTTGGAAAAAATACCTCGAAAGCATTTCGTAATTCAAAGTAGTTAAGTATTTTTACTGAAATAATTTTTATGGCCCAAATAATCTTTGCCAGAGAGTTTTCTTTTTTAAAGGAATATCAATATGAATGCTATTGTTAAGCCTTACCTCAAATTTAACCGATTGCCAAACTTGATAATCTTTAGCTTCGGCTTTTAAGTAATACATTCCTGGTGGCACCAAGAAACCATATTTACCAGTTTCATTAGTGGTAATAGGATTTTTTTGGTTGAATTTTGAAGCATCCCAAAGCTTGTATACTTTGGTAATTGGATCCTGCTGATAAATAGAAACAGTTGCGCCTTGAATTCTTAATCTTCCGTCTTTTAATTGGCGGTATACATATCCTTCTGGGTCTATAATCATCACAAGTTTAGCTTGGGTGGTTGGTATTGCGGCATTTTTATACTCTATCGTAGTAATAATTTCATATTCCCCTTCTACCGCAGGAGAAAGAATATTAGCCTGATAAATTCCGTCTTCTACTTTAAAATATTCAAATTGCAAAACCACGAATGTAGCATTGGAAACATACGGCATCATTTCTGGCTCTTGGTCTGCATCTTGCAAAGAGGCTGTACCTTGTTCAATTAAATTTGGATTTTGAACCGCCACAAATGTTTTAATGCTAGAAAAGTTAGTTTTCTTTAGCGTAATTAATCCTTTAATGCTTCTTGGAGCTTCTGAAGGTTTAATTAATAAACTTAATGGACCGCCTGGGATGGTATTAATTTTTTGTGTGCCGATGCCTTTTTTATCAAATGATAAAAAAATAGGTAAATCAACCACACCTCCCGCAAGTTTTGGAAATACAATATCGGTAGGAATTTTTGCTTTGGCACTAACATCTAAAGAACTAAGTGGGGTTGGTTGAATTGCTTTTGTTGCAGGTAACTCTTTTTTTGTTAAGTTACTCAACGCAGAATAATTAAATCCAGGCAATGACCATTTCTTTGCAAACACTTTATTAATCACTGATTGACTTTTAAGGTTGGTACCAAACGATTTAATAGAATTAGCAAATTGCCATACACGGTCAGCAAAAAACTTAATGTCATATACCAAGTAGCCAGACGAACTGCCGCCACCCCCACCACCACCAGATCCCGAACCTGGAGTTGATGGCACTGGAGTTTGCAAAAATGCAATTTGTTTTTTAAGGGCTTCAATTTGAACCAATATTTTTTGTATTAATGCTTGAATGCTTTGCGACCCTGGTGTTAAAGGAGTTGATGGTGGCGAATATGGAGGAGGCGTATATGGGGGAATATACGGAGGGGTGGATGGAGTTGGAGTTGGAGTAGGAGTTGATGGCGCAGGTGGATCTGGATTAGGATAAGAAGGGGTAGGTGGACTAGGATTTGAAGAAGGAGTATTCCAATAAGCTGGTTGTTCTGTTTCATAATATTGGCCTCCGCCCGAAGAACTAGAATCAGATGCAGCAGTTACATAAAATGGCGAACCAGTATCACCCGATCCCTGGGCGGCGCTAGAGCACAAAGAACTTGAATGATTGTCGCACACAAAAGCATACCAATCATTATTTCCAGAACTGACTGATTGGCTTTGAATATTATAGCTACAAGATGCAGTAAATCCAGAAGCGGTTGCCACGGAAGTGCACCAAGCACCTCCCCCGCAAGTTGGAGCACTATTGCTACCACCAGTAATACTATTAGTTTTACAAATAGCAAGGTAATAACTATTTGAATTACTATCCGTAGCAATGGTACTAAAATGTAATACAGAACCTATAGAATTTGGAGAAGTTAAAGAAGATCCGCCGTCTGATGGACCACTACTAATAGAAGGAGCCGAATTAAATAACCAACCGCTATTTCCCCCATTATCAGTTGAATTAAGTCCAGGTTGCCACGAAGCTCCGCCGGTGGCAGCCGAATTTGTTAAGTGAAGATAATCACACGATACCGTTCCTGAAGATTTAGATAACGATGCGGCAACTCCACCCGAAGAATTAATTGTAATCACATTACCCGAAGTTCCAGTACAACTAAACGAACCACTAATAGTTTGTGTGGTTGACGAAGTAAAGGTGACGGTTTTTGGAGCGCCAATGGTAAATGTACTAAAAGTATTACTTCCACTGATAATTACTGCTCCGCTTCCCGAACCTGTAATAGTTACTGTATTGTAAGTTCCACCTCCACCTGCAAATGTTTTTGAAGTGGAAGAAGTGTCGGTAATTAAAATGGTAGAAGTACCAGCAGTAAACGAACCAGAATTTGAAAACACGGTGCTTGTACCCGATAAAGTAATAGTATAGCTAGAAGCATCAAGAGTACCAGAGGTAATTGTGAGAGTGCCAGCCACCGTAGTATCTGCACTAAGCGTACTAGTTCCTGCGTGATTTATAGTAATACTATTAAAAGCTTCGTTACTGTTAATTGTTCCTCCTGCCACATCGAAGGTGACGGTGCCGGTTCCTTCGGTGAAGGTACCTGAACCTGAATCAGTCCAAGATTTTAGTGAAATTCCGTAATTGGTTCCTGAAACATCTAGTGCGCCCGCAGTAATAGTAAGCGTGTCATCTAAGTCCAACGCAGCTCCCAAGGTAGTAGTTCCCGCATGATTGATGGTGACATTTTCGAAAGTTTCATTGGAGTTGATGGTTCCAGAAGCCACATCAAAAGTTACCGTGCCACCGCTTTCGGTGAAGGTTCCGCTTCCCGAATCAGTCCAAGATTTTAGACTAATACCATAGTTAGTTCCAGACACATCAAGAGCACCAGCAGTGATAGTGAGAGTATCATCAAGATCTAACGCAGCTCCTAAAGTGGTGGTGCCCGCGTGGTTGATGGTGACATTTTCGAAGGTTTCGTTTGAATTAATAGTTCCACCAGTGATATCGAAAGTTACTGTACCCGAGCCTTCGGTAAAAGTTCCTGAGCCACTATCAGTCCAGCTTTTCAAAGTGATTCCATAATCACTCCCTACATCAAGCGCTCCTGCAGTTATTGTTAGTGTATCATCGAGGTCTAAAGCGGCAGCTAAAGTTGTAGTACCTGCGTGGTTGATGGTTACATTTTCAAAAGTTTCATTGGAGTTGATGGTTCCTCCTGCCACATCGAAGGTGACGGTGCCGGTTCCTTCGGTGAAGGTTCCTGAACCTGAATCAGTCCAAGATTTTAGTGAAATTCCGTAATTGGTTCCTGAAACATCTAGTGCGCCCGCAGTAATAGTAAGCGTGTCATCTAAGTCCAACGCAGCTCCCAAGGTAGTAGTTCCCGCATGATTGATGGTGACATTTTCGAAAGTTTCATTGGAGTTGATGGTTCCAGAAGCCACATCAAAAGTTACCGTGCCACCGCTTTCGGTGAAGGTTCCGCTTCCCGAATCAGTCCAAGATTTTAGACTAATACCATAGTTAGTTCCAGACACATCAAGAGCACCAGCAGTGATAGTGAGAGTATCATCAAGATCTAACGCAGCTCCTAAAGTGGTGGTGCCTGCGTGGTTGATGGTGACATTTTCAAAGGTTTCGTTACTGTTAATTGTTCCACTCGCCACATCGAAGGTGACGGTGCCGGTTCCTTCGGTGAAGGTACCTGAACCTGAATCAGTCCAAGATTTTAGTGAAATTCCGTAATTGGTTCCTGAAACATCTAGTGCGCCTGCGGTAATAGTAAGCGTGTCATCTAAGTCAAGTGCAGCGCCAAGTGTTGTGGTGCCTGCGTGGTTGATGGTGACATTTTCAAAGGTTTCATTACTGTTAATTGTTCCACTCGCCACATCAAAGGTGACTGTTCCACCACCTTCGGTGAAGGTACCACTGCCTGTGTCGGTCCATGATTTTAAATTAATACTATAGTTGCTTCCTACATCTAAAGCTCCAGCAGTGATGGTTAGTGTATCATTAAGAATAATATTTCCTCCTAAGGTTGCGGTTTGTCCTGATTTATCAATGGTTACATTAACATAGGTGGTACTAATAACTGTTTGAGCTCCGGCGGTGCTTGTGTAACTTACCGTATTCCCTGAAGCCGTTGCAGTTAAAGTCGTAATAGTTGGCATTGACCCCGAAAAAGTAAGTTGGGCGCTTGAGCCTTGAGTTAGCGTGGTTACCGTTGGTTGCGCGCCAGAAAACGAAAGGCCGGTTGAAGAGGTTACGCTATTGGTAAGATTAGTAATAGTAAAAGATTGCGTACCAGAAACGGTTTGGGCATTAGTGTTAAAGGTGTATATGCCACTGCCAGAAGTAAAACCAGAAGAACTATCATTAGTTAATCCCCCACGGAAAGTAAACGCAGGATTATTACTGGTAGTCCACACACCACCAGAATTAATCGTTACCGCTCCCACAAAAAGATTGGTGCCCGTTGCACTATCATCATTTAAGGTTCCGGTAATTGAGGTAGTGCTATTAGCGGTTACATCAAACGAACTAAGCTGTAAAGTACCGTCAGAAATTGTTAGGGCCCCGTTCGTAATAATACCGGCACCAAGTGTTTTGGTGCCAGTGCCTGAAGAGGTCATTGCATTAAAGGCGATTGCAATTGCAGCAGAATGTAAAGTAGCATCTCCGTTGCCAGAAAAAACTACTGTTGAAGTGCCAAAAGTAAATACGCCGCCCGAAGTAATGGTAAATAAAGTGCCTGTGGTTCCCGATAAGGTAATCGTAGAAGCGTTGGCAGTTACGGTGCCGGACGAACCGATAGTAAGCGTGGTACCAGACAATGCACGGCTTGTGCCATTGCTGGTATTTAAAGTTCCGTTAACTGTTATGGTAACTAGCACTGCCGAATCCACATCCATGGTAACGGTGTGGCTAAGGGCAACTATTACCGTATCACCAACGGCTGGTACTTTTGCACAATCCCAAGTGCCGGCAGTATTCCAATTACCGGTGTCTAAAGAAGTACAAGTAACAGGTGGCGCGGTAAATATCCAACCGCTTCCTGCGGTAGTGGTTGCTTGATTGTCAGTACTGTTGGCTCCTGCATACCAAGTAGTACTTGGCGTAGCCACCGAATGTTGAATATTAAGATAGTCAGAAGAAATAGTACCTCCGCCTGATTTTGTTAAGGCATGGGTTGCAGTATTAGTGCTATTAATAGTTATTAAATTTCCTGCCGTTCCTGAAACTGTAAAAGTAGTAACTGTAGTTGTTGTAGCTGCAGTAAATAAAATTGAATGTGCTGCCGAACCATCATCTTTAAAATCTGTAAAAGTGTTGCTTTCCGCAATAGTGTTTGAAGCCGTGCTGGCTCCTCGAGACCACCAAATATTATTAAAGGTTTCTCCCCCACCAGAAAAAGTGTTGGCCGTGGTAGATGTATCAGTAATTTTAATCGTTGAAGTATCTTGGCCTAGTGTAAGCCCCGTAATAGTTGCAGTGGTCCAGACGGTTCCAGTGCCCGATAGTGTCCAAGTACCACTTCCCATAGTAATAACTCTGGTATTTGAATTGCTTGAAGAAAACTTTCCCATTGAAAAATTTTTGTTGTTTGCATCAAAAGTACCATTAGTAAGAGTTACGGTTCTTGTGGCGCCTACCGTAAGATGATCCGCAAGCTGAAAGGTGCCTCCGACTCCGTCAAAGGTTATTGGAAAATCTAAAGTTACTCCGTTACTAGTAATAGTTTTGGTGCCGGAGGTGGCGGCGAAGGTGGTAACCTGCGAGGTGGCAGTGATCGTCATACCTGAAGCAATAATTAAATTTCCATATATTGTTCTGGGCCAATCAGCGAGAGTACCTGAAAAACCCGTGAAATCTAAGTTTAAAAATGCCCCATATACCAAAACTGTATCTGTGCCTGCGGTTATATTAAAACTAGGGGCACTAGCTTCGGCAAGGAAACCAGGTTCAATACTACGAGTTCCGGTAGCTCCCGAATAATTAACAATAATGGCATTGCCCCTATTGAAAGTAAGACCCGTAGTAGCGGTAAAGTCCCAAATATTTGTATTGTTTCCAGTGAGCGTCCAAGTACCTGCCCCCATGGTGATAGTTCTGGTATTAGAATTATCAGAGGTAAAAAGACCTATCGAAAGATCTTTACCATTTGCATCAAATGTGCCGTTCTGAAAACTGAGAATATCAGAAGATCCTAGCGTTAAATTGTCTTGCAGGGTAAGGGTTCCACCATACATCTGAACATTAATACCATCAAAGGCTTTTGTCGCAGAAGTTAAAGTAAACGAACTTCGGCCTTCAAATACCAATGTAGTTGAAACCGTTAAATTCATTCCCGATATTAAAGTAAGTGAACCGTAAATAGTATTTGATATTGAACTAATATCAAAAGTAGGAGTACCTGTTGCGTCGGCAAAACTAATGCTTTTTCCAAGCCGCGGCATATCAGCGGTTACCGTTTGAGAAGCAGAAAAAGCCGCATTAATTACTACATCGTCTTGAGGTAGTGGTACACGACTTGTCCAGGCGTTAGCTGACCAATTACCCCCCGAAGTTCCATTCCAAGTTTGAGTAGCAGCAGTAGTAAAAGTAATTGAAGAATTTCCTCCCGCATCTCCAGAGTTTCCGGTAGCAGCCGAAATATCCCAAGAAGCAGTACCAGCTCCAGTGATGTCTTGAAAATCCGCATTGGTAATTGAGGTAATTAACGCATTATTGGTAATAGTTCTTGGAGTACCTAGGGTATTAGATTTTACCAAAAGCCTATTGGTAGCGCTATTCCCATTTAAATTAAAACCACTACTTACTACTTGATTGGCGCCCAAAGTTAGTCTATTGGTTTTTGTTGCGGTACCAGTCCGAGTTAAAGTTCCAAATGTGTTTGCGCCATTGATGGTTGAAGTACCAGCACCGGTAATTGCAACGGTACCGTAAGTTAGCCCACCCCCTCCAAATGTAATGCCCGAAGCAGAAGCGGTAATTGAAGTATTGCCACCGTCAAAAGTTAAACCAGTAGTGGTATCAATATCCCAAGCAGTACTAGTTCCTGCAAGAGTAATCGAACTAAGACCGCCTAATGTTAACGATCTTGTATTTGAGTTATCAGAATTAAATCTTCCAATAGTTAATAATTGCCCATTAGTATCTAGTGATCCATTAGTTAGTGTAACTGTTGCAGCGCTTCCCGTGGCCATGGCTCCAGTTAATTTCCACGAACCACCTACACCATTAAAATTAACACTTCCTGCGCTCTTACCACCAAAATTTACATTTTGCTGGGTTGTGGAAGTAGAAACAAAATCAATTGCTGCAGTGGTAGTACTTCCTAAAGTATATGTCCATCCTGAAGTAGGAAAAATTAAAGCGTTATTGCTTGCACCAGCAGTACCATCACCGATAAAAAGGGTGGTTGCTAAGTTATGGCTTAGTGTCCCCGTATACCCCGTAAGAACTATTGATCTTACAAAAGCATCGTCGCCGGCAACGATGGTAACGCTTCCCGAAGTTGCAGTTGCCACTACATCGTCGGCTGCAGTAGGAACTGCGCCTTCAACCCATGTCCCAGTGTCATCCCAATTTCCTCCTGCGTCTGATATGGTTCTTGTAGCTGCTTGGCTAAAATTTGGATAGACAAAAAAAACTGTTAATAAAACAGATAAAAGGAATAGGGTTTTATAAAACTTTTTAAAAAATTTACTACTCATTACTATATTATTATTTGTGAAAAAAATTTATATGATTACTCTATTTATATTAACATATTTTGCAGCAAATCAAAAACAACTTATATGGTGGAAAACTCCTATAAATCAGCTTTTGGTAAAGTTTGAGTAAAAGACCTTTTTACAATATCTTCTTCAACCAATGCCTTCGGTTTTCCGTACTTTAATTTTGATATTTTTTTGATAGCATTTACTATCTCTTCCCTGCCATTTTTAGGCACACAAGTTTGCATTTTAAAAGGAGTTGAGGTTTTATTATTTAACATCATTTTTAACACCACGGTAAAATTATCCAAATTTACCAAATCAAACCTAGAAAACCCTGGCTCAAATTGTTTTTCTAAAAATTCAGCGTCTTCAACCCCTACTCTAAATGCTCCCATGGTGCCTACATTACCCAATACTGCATTTTTAATTTGGTCGGTTAATTGTGGAATGTACTGGTGAGCAATTATTAAATTTAATTTATATTTTCTAGCTTCAGATAAAATAGTAGCAATACTGTCGGTGGTAAAATTTTGAAATTCGTCAACATACAAATAAAAGTCATCCCTTTCTTGTTCTTTTAATCTGGCTCGCTTCATTGCGGCCATTTGCATTTTTGAAACTAAAATTAAGCCCAACAAAGAACTATTTACTTCTCCGGTTTGGCCTTTTGATAAGTTTGCCAAAAAGATTTTTTTCTCGTCCATAATTTTTGACAAATCAAAACTAGACTTTGACTGGCCAATAATATTTCGCATCATTTCATTTTCAATGAATCTGCCCACTTTTGAAACCACATATCCTAACATGTCGCTTCTGGTATTTCCCGTAGTCACCGCCCATTCTTTTGTCCAAAACTGGCGTACTACAGGATCTGAAACTTTCGCCAACCTTTCTTGCAAAAATACAGGATCAGTAAACATTTTAGGAATTTCAACTAAAGTGCCGGGATTATCTTTATCTGCCATCAATGCCAGCATCGCATTTCTCATGTAATGCTCAAACATAGGGCCTATTATTTCAGGTGGAAATAATTTATAAAAAATGGCAATCATTTCCTGCACGGCAAAATCTTTTTGTTCGGGAGTGTCGTGCTCTAACATATTCAACCCCATTGGCCTTTCTTGATCAAAAGGCTCAAATAATACCACATCGTCAATTCTATTTTTTGGAATATTGGCTAAAGTGTGTTCAACCAATTCGCCATGAGGATCAATTACCGCAACACCTTCTCCATTTTCAATATCCTGCCTTATCATTTCACGCAAAAAACCTGATTTTCCCACCCCGGTCTGACCTATAATATAAAAGTGCCTGCGACGGTCATCTTTTGAGCCAAAATATACTTTTTTTTCTTCACCCCTAAATAATACTTTTCCCAGCAAATTGACGCCGGTTTCTGGCAAATCAGAAGGCGGCGCGGCTTCTTGTGTCTTTACGGCTTTTATATAAGGTGTTTCTGAAAAATGGTTTGGAAAATGATATATGCTGGCAATTTCTTCAGTATTTAAAATATTACCTTGCGCTGCATTAAAATTTCTAAAACTAAAATCATAAATAAATTTTTTTAAAGCACTTGGCTTTATTCCTCTTTTTTCAAAGCTATTAATAGAAGAAAGGGAAAACTGGCTAAAAGAATCAACAAGGTGGCTTAAAATATCTTCGGCCCTCTCTCTTGATGGTGCTGATGCCACTAATCTTATATTAGTTTGAAACGCCTGTTTTTGGACTTTACTTTGCACTGCATCATATCCTGCTTGATCAAATCCCTGTTCTTTTTTTTGTAAATCGGGTGCTATTTCTTTTTTAAAAATATCTTTTACAAAATCTAACATGAATTTTACCGCTGGATTTTGCATTACCTCAAACACGGCATTTTTAGGGCTTTTTCCTTCCCTTATTTTAGATAATACTTTCTCTCCTTTTTTTCTGAAATCTTCTCCAGCTAAAGGCCTGATTATTAACTGGATAGCAGCTCCCTCATTAGCTGAAATTTTACTTAAATTATTAGTGATGGTGGAAAGAGGATCTTTTTCCAATTTTTGGTAAGTGCTTATTGGAAAAATAGAATTTTCTTTTAATATTAAATAGGCCCCCGCGGTTTGTCCTTGTGGTTCAAAAACGGTATAATCTTCTGGAACTTTTTGTACTATTGCTCCAGAATAAACCCCCTGTACATATTTTTCAAAAACGGTTTCTAAATATTTTGGCACCGCAACATAAAAAGAAATGTCTTCACCCCCTATCTGTGAAGCAATTTCTAAAGTTACCGACAAAGAATCCTGAAATATTTTCGGCTTTCTAAGATTCAAAAAATTAGTAAGCACTTGTTCCATCTGTGATATCAATATTTTTTCTTCTTGTGCCCTCGAGTCGTCTTTTTTTAACTCATTTTTAGGCATCATCACTAAAAACAATACGGTTTCAAGGCCTGAAAAAAGCATGTTCTTTTCGGATCGCTCAAAAACCAATGCAAATACAATTGCTAGTACAATCAACGCTAATGCTAATAATAAAAACCAAAGAATAGCCATAGATAAAAAATTTATTTAAGAAATTTTTTATAATACCCTTCTTTTACTAATATATCGTGAAATGTATCTAAAATATAAGGATTGGCCATTTTTTTTGCAATATTAATTGCAAAAACAACCCCCTTTTTTTTGGCTATTTCTAAGAGTTTTTTAAGCTTTTTTTCTTCTTTAAGTGGTTGTATTTTATTAGATTGGGATTGTATTTGTAATTTCAAACTGTCGTCTAAATCTATATTTTCTATTTCTTCTCTTATTTGCCGATGCACAATATCTTCACTTGTTAGTTCTTTTTCAATATCTTTTTCTTGTGTACTATCACTGGGTGTTTCTGGAGAATTTATTTCTTTGCCAAACTGTTCTAAATAAATACTATCAGGTTCGTCGGGGGAATTTGTTATAATATTTTTTTTGATTTTTGCCATATATTTTAATTTAATTTTAAATCAATATAAGCCATTTGTTTCTTGCCGTTTTGGCCTAGTGCTGTCACTTCTAATTTAAGATTTGTTGAAACTTTTGAAACCTCATATATTTTTACGCAAGGAGTTGGTTCAAATTCTGGTTTTAATATTGCACCGCACAAATTGGGCTTGGGCAAAAAATTATACGCCCTACTGCTTGGAGGAAAATTTCGGCCAACGGAATCAACAATATTTTCAATATCCCATGAGAATTTTTTAAGATCATTCTTGCCTTTATTTTGAGCTCTAACAATCACCCTAATAAATTTTTCTGTAGTAACTTCTTCGCTTTTGTAGGTTGAGGTTAAAGATTCACTACTTAATACACTGCCAAGATCCTCGGCTGATTCAAATAAAAACCTTGTATCTCCAATGATTACTTCGTATATGGGTTCTGAAGGCTGGCCTTCAGAAGTAGTCTCCTGTTTTGGCTGAAAAAAATTACCTGACGAAAATCTAATCGCAAGATATACTACTACTATAGCAACAAATAGCACCACCGCTATAATAATAAGAGTGGTTGATACTTGACCTTTTGCAAATTTTTTATTCATTTAATAAATATAATTTAATGCTTTATATTAGTTACTTACTGTGAATTATACCATAATAAACCAATATAAATATCCCCAAGTCCAATTTTAATTACTAATAACTACCCATCTATATTTATTATATTGGTCTTTATAGAATGTAAAGTTTTTGTATTGATAGGCGTTAATTAATTTTTCTATGGCAAATTTTTGAATAGAATCAAATTCCATGTATATTTTACCGCCGGAAACTAAATGCCCACACGCTTTCTTTAAGAATTTTCTAATGTAAAAAAGTCCGTCTTCTCCACCAAATAACGCCATTTTGGGTTCATATAACAAAACTGATTTTTGAATTTTTTTTTGGCTTGTTTTAGCAATATACGGCGGGTTAGCAAAAATGTAATCATATTTCCCTGTTACATTCGAAAACACATCAGATGTAATTATTTTATATCTTTTTTTATTTATTTTATTAAGTGCGCAATTTATTTTTATTTGGTCAATACATTTTTTGCCCTTATCAACAAATACCACTTTAGTATTTTTTACATGTAGCATAACAGAAACACCGCTGCACCCAGATCCAGAAAAAATATCCAAAATCTTTACCTCAAAATTTGGACGGCCGTTTAAATTTAAAGATACTGTATCAATGGCTTTTTGCATCCAATACTCTGTTTCCGGTCTTGGGATTAATGGTTTTTTAGATAGATTAATTTTGCATCCTAAAAACTCCACAAATCCAATTACATAATCTCTGGGCTCGCCATTTTTCAATCTTTGAATATCTTTAGCAAATTGTCTTGTAGGCTTATTGTGGTACTTTTCTTTTAAAAGCCATTTTACCCTGTTAAATAATTTTACCCTTGGTAAAATTGCCGCCTTGCGATATTTAACAGGGTGAATTTCTTTTTGCATAATTTCTTTTTACACTAAAGAAAAAAAAGACCCAAATTCTTGAGTCTTAAGAGCTCTAAAAAAAATCCGCTCTTTGCGGATTTTTTTTAGTCTTTAATTTGTAAAATTTCAATTTCTGTAAATAACTGCCTATGTCCTATTTTTCTTTTATATCTTTTTTTAGGCTTGTATTTAAAAATAATTAATTTTTCTCCTTTTCCATGCTTTACTATTTTTGCTTTAATTTCCATACCCTTTACCAAAGGACTACCAATCTCTACCTTATTGTTTCTGTCGCACAATAAAACATCTGTCAGGGTTATTTCTTTCCCTACTTCTTGGTCAATTTTTTCCACTTTTAATTTGTCTCCAGGGGAAACCAAATACTGTTTTCCACCGGTTTTGATTATAGCTAACATGACAATTTGAAAAAATTGTCACCGAGCACAACCGAGCACTACCGAGCACTCAACATATTGAGTGCTCTGGTCAGTGCTTTGGTCTGTGCTTGGTATACAAATTATTTTACCCTGTTCAATATAATCTATTTTTGTTCATTCGTCAATACGGGGGCGGTCTACCTCATCTATTTTAATTTTCAAATCTCCATCGGTGATTTTTACCACATCTTTATCAACTTTTAAAAATTCAGTCCGAGCCTTATTATACGAACTTACCGTTTTATCCAAATTATCCCCCAATCTATTTACATATTCTGAATATACATACATGTGCTTGCCTAATCTTTCAACTTCTTTAATAATCATTTGGGCTTGCTCTGAAATTTTCTGGTTTTTCATACCCTGCAATACTGTTTGCAAATACGCTAAAAATGAAGTAGGAGAAACTACAATAACTTTTTTCTTGCCTGCGTAATAAATTAAATTATTAGTATCTTCAACAATAGTTCCTACTTTATTAATAAGCAAATCGTAATATACAGCCTCTGAAGGAATAAACATAAAGGCAAAATCAGTGGTTTTTTCTTCTGGTTTTACATACTTTGAAGTTTCATCAATTCTTAATTTTAAATCCGCTACAAACACCATTTCTAAACGCTTTTTTTCAACAGCATCTCGGGACTCCACCATTCTATTATAATTTTCCAAAGAAAATTTTGAATCAATAGGAATGATTCTTTTGTCAACAAAAACCACGGCATCAACAATAACACCATCTTTAAATCCATATTGCATTTTATAAGAGTCCGGAGGTAATACATTTTTTAACACTGTTTCAAGATAATATTCCCCCAAAATACCACGCTGTTTTGGATTCTTTAAAATATCTTGCAAACCTTGCAACTGATCTGCAAAACCCACTACTTGCCTGTTTGTTTCATCTAATTTTGCAAGTCTTTCACGCACATCTCCAATTATTTTTGCCGACTGATTAAATTGAAACTGAGCATTTTTATTTGATTCAGAAAGCTTATTATCTAGCACTTGTGAAATTTGGTTTATTTGTTGTTGCAACATTAACATAGCACTGTCATCTTTTTTGGGTTCGGTTTTTTTTCGCAATAATAACAATAATAAAAAAATCACCGTGCCGATGCCCAAAATAATTATTGTGTAAAATAATATTAAGTAATCCATTAGAATAATTCTAACACAAATTTTTTGGAAAGAAAAAACCGTAAACATGGAGACATATTTACGGTGGCGCTTTGACAGAATCAATTAATTCAAAACATCTTCAAAAAAGTGAGTACAGAATTTAATCGGTCGCTTAAATTCTGTACTCACTTTAAAAAATACATTTACGACAATTTAAACACTTTCTTGAAATAATCTTCCTTGTCAATGAAATCCAGCTCGCCAAAACGAACATATTTTTCTAAACGAAAAAACTTCACCAAAAGTATTATCTCTTCACGACAATCATATGGTGCAATGAAGACACTTTTTTGTAATTCGCAAAACCCTATTTTTATCAGACGCCGCCGAAGTGCATCTCTCCCTTGCTTATGTTTTTCAGGAATATCAAATGCAACCATTCTCCACCTTCTATCCCAAGTTTGTTTTTTAGATTTAATACCGTCAAGCTTTAAGTTTAGGGCCCGCAACTTACCTTTTTCTGTAGGTTTTACAGTAATCCAGCCATCAATTCCCTCTGCTTTATCAATGATATCCAGCCGGTATAAATTTTTAATTCCCTTCTTTAATTCATTTTCCTCTATTTTTTTCCACTCTTTGGGTAAATTCTTTAAGAATTTCAGCTTTTGCCCTGGAGTATAACTATAACTAAACCCCACACCAGTATACAAAAGTAGTAATATTTTTTTACTAATTTCATTCATATTACAATAATATCACAAAAATAAAAGTGAGTACAGAATTTAAGCGGTCGCTTAAATTCTGTACTCACTTTTTTGGGACGCTCGACAAAGAAGTTGATAACTTATTGCTAATTCAGGAATATTTCAAACATCAAAAATACAACATATAAAAACAATAAAAATAATCCTTCTTTTTTAGTTATTTTTTTACCGCTTCTCATAAATATCAATGAAAAGACTGCTGCAATAATTAAAAAAATCCTAGCAGTAATAAATGGAGTAAAGTTTTTAATTTCAAAGGGCAATATTGTGGCAATTAACCCCAACACCAAAGTAGTGCACACAATTACTGATCCCATTAAATCCCCCAACACAAGCCAATTTTCTTCTTTGCGAGCTGAAATTATTGCAAAATAAGTTTCTGGAAATGAGTTTCCCAGGCCCAATATTAATATTCCTACTAGTGCCAGTGAAATTCCCAACTTATCAGCAAAAAACTGTGCCGAGCCGACTACCGCAAACGAAGCGCCTAAAAGCAATACCAACAATACCACAATTTTCAATAAGCTTTTTATAAAACCCGAAAATCCAAGACTCTGGCTTTTGTGGTTGCTTAAATATCTTTTTTTAAAGTGGTCTCGTTCAGAAAAAATCCACCACGAATATAGCAAAAACGAACCAATTAAAATCAATCCATCTGCCCTATTAAGTCTTCCATCAACAATTAATAATAATGGCAATACCGCAATAAGCGTGGTAAAAATAGCGCTTTTTTGCACCATTTCACTTTGGGCAGAAAGGCCTTTTTTACTAAAAAATACTGCAACTGCTAATACAAAGGTAAGATCAACTAAATTACCTCCAATAATGTCCCCAAATGCTAATTCTGGTTTGCCCTGTAATGCCGCATTAAAGTCGGTAAATAAATTAGGTAGCGATGTAGCAAGCGACATTACAAAAAAAGCAATAATAAACTCGCGCCAATTTAAGTATCGAGCCACCAATACTAAATCTCTTACCATGCGCGAACTTAACCAACTAAGCACAAGGCATGAAACAATAAATATAATTACTACAAAATACCAAAGCATAAGTAAAAATTTAAATTATAAAATAATACATTTCATATATCATCCCCAAAATAAATATTAAAGCTAAAGGATACATAAGAATTTTTTTGCCTCCTATTTTATTATAAATCAATAATATAAAAATACCGTTAATACCCAAAAACACACCTCCAATAAAAGATATTAAAGAAAGAAAAGAATTAAATCCCAGTAAAAAAAGAATTAAGGGAACAAAACAAGTAAAAACCCATGCCGGAAATTCTTTAATATTCATATCATACATAAACATTTTTTTTAAAAGAAGTCCTTGGGTAACAAAAGCAGTAAAAGTAGTTATTACTCCTATAAAAAGGGCGAGTGAAAAAACTCCTCTGCCAAAAAATGATTCAAGTCCCACCAGTGCTGATTCTGTGGTGGAAGGGCCCGTAATACTTACTACTAAAAAAACGAATAAAAGGTATATAATGGCAGGAATTAAAGTAGATATTACAATAACTTTTTTTAATAATTTCTTTTTGCCCCTCATCATTTCCTCAACTTCTGGAATTAATCCAGTCCCCCACAACGAAAAAAGAATAGCTCCATAGGGCATAAAAAAATATGCTGCAGTTAATTTTCCCCCTTCTGGAAAAAGAAAAAAATTATTAAAATTTATATGAGAAGCTCCTTTTATAAAAATAATGGCAAATAAAATTGCAAAAAGAGATAATGCCCAAAATTCAATTTTAGAAATAGTCTTAATTCCAAAATATAAAATAAAACTTAATACCGCAAAAAATAAAATAATATAATCAAGTAAACTGCCGCCTAAAAAAGGAGATAATAGGCTTGTTAAAAATTGGCCACCGACGATTAAATAGACTAATAAAATACCAAAAGCGCCAAAAATCATCAATACCAGTGTTACTCTTTCGGCCCAAGCTCCAAGATGAAAACCCACAAAACCCGGAAATCTTTTAAAATCGGGGGTTTTAAGAGTTATATCTGTAAAAATTAAATGCAAGCATATTACCAAAGCCGTTAAAAAAACAAAATAAAAAAGCATTATGAAAATGCCAACTTTGGAGGTGATATAAGGCAAGGATAAAAACCCAACTCCAATAATACTGCCCGACATAACTGCAATAGGATAAATATAATTTTTAAATATGTCCTTTAACATATTTTCATTTTACATTTATTTAGACAAAATGACAATTTTATGATACATTAAAACCGAATTAAAATTATTTGACCCCATCATCTAGCCTGGTCTAGGATATTAGGTTCTCATCCTAAAAACTCGGGTTCAAATCCCGATGGGGTCGCACAATAAATTTAGGAGTGTAAATCTTAAAAACCTATCTTCAAAACCAAAAGTCCAAATGCACGACGCAGTGAATTTGGACTTATTTTTATACAAGACCTAATAATCGGGCGGCAGCTGCCAATAATTAATTATATACTGTGATAATTTTTTAAAAATAGGAGCAGCAGAAAGCGCTGACTTTGAAACTTTTGGATTATCTAATTTAACTAAAATTAAAAATTGCGGCTTTAGTGCGGGGCCAAAACCAATAAAACTTTGAATAGTTTTATCTGTATAATACCCTTTTGAATTAAGCAGTGGAACTTCTGCAGTACCAGTTTTACCTGCTAAATAATACCCTTCAATTCTTGCCGCATTTCCAAACCCTCTTTCCACCACATTAATAAGCATTTTTGTAACCGAAGATGCCACTTTTTCTGAAATAACTGGAGGTGAGGCCTGAGGCTTTGTAGTCATTTCGTCCTGCCCATGAACAATTTTTTCAACAATATGTGGGGTAATAATTCTGCCTCCGTTGGCAAATAATGCAAATGATCTTGCCAGTTGCAAAGGAGTCATTTCAATTCCTTGTCCAAAAGAAGCGGTGGCAAAACCAAAACTCGAACCCTTTTTTAAAATTTCATTTTTTGAATATACTTCGCCCTGAAGATCAATCCCAGTTTTTTCGTTAAAGCCCATTTTCTCTAAGTACTCATTGAATGTTTCATGCGACAATAGGCTTGCCAAAAATACTGCGCCAGTATTGATAGACTTTTCTAATATGCTCGACATAGTTTGCGTGCCATACACCTTCCTATCAAAATTATGGATAGTATCGGGGCCTATTTTTACAAAACCTGTATCAGTAAATGATGATTCTTCAGTGACTTTTCCTTCATTTAATGCCATCGCCATAATAAAAGGCTTAAACACAGATCCTGGTTCAAAGATTTTTTGCACCGCCGAATTTTGAAAAATATCAAAATTTGCTTCTTTTGAATACTTATTTGGATTAAAAGAGGGAAAATTAGCCAATGCCAAAATTCTGCCAGAATCGGGCTTTAATACAATAATTTGTCCCGAATCAATATTAATATTTTTTTTCGCTTCTTTTAAAAGTGATTCTGCTTGAAATTGTATATTATAATCTATAGTTAAAAAAAGATCTGACCCATTTAACATTTCTTCATTTTCAAAATTAAGTAAATTCAAACCTCTTTTTTCTTCTTTGACGCCTTGTTTACCGGCCAATATTTCATCGTAATAACCTTCTATGCCATATTGTCCATTATTATTGCCACCCACAAATCCAATAACTTGGCTTGCAAGCTCTTCTTGGGGATAATACCTCGCTGTGGTACTCTCAAAAGATAAACCTTCTAATTTAAGATTTTTTAAATCGGTTACTTGACTCAAAAGCGCATCTTTTTTCAACACCACATAAGATTCCGACTCTTTTAATTTAGTAATAATAAATTCTTTTGTTTCTTGCAAGGGGTTACTCAAAATTTCTGCGAAATTATTTTTATCTTTGATTTTTTTAGGCACCGCAAAAATAACCCACTTTTCTTTATTAATGGCCAAGCTTTTTTCTTCCCCCAAACCATAATTACCGTCATTATCCTTGCTGTTTTTAAAAAACACTTCTCCCCTGCTTCCCTGAATTTCCCAAAATCCTGTTTGTTGCCCTAAGGCTTGCGATTGATAAAGCTTGTGATTAAGTATTTGAATATAAAATAAGCGGCAAATAATCATTGCCGCTAAAATAAAAAAACAAAACAATAATATATGTAATCTCCAGTTCTTCATCCTTATTAAAATCCGATTTACCCTTATTGTGCGTTGGCAAGCGAATTATTTGCCATTTCTATATACTTTACCTTTGTAGTTTTTTCAAAACTAAGTTCATTTGCCTTTTTTGTAACTTTCCCCAAAAAACCGCTTTCTGCAAAGTTAGTTTCTAAAATCCTGTTTTCTTTTGCAAGAACTCTTGTTTCTTTATTATAGCTTTCAATTACATAGACTCCATGGGTTAACCCGTTAACCAAAAATATATAAAAAGCTAGCATGGCTACAATAAATGAAATAATTACAAGACAAAATAATTTAAAATTTATCTTTGAAAAAACCGCAGACTTTATTTTACTTCTTGATACTCTGTAATTTAATGCTATCGTCGTCATTTATTTAGAATTTAGAATCTAGAAAATAGTAAATAGAATACGAAAAACAATACTTCTACTTTCTATTTTCTATTTTCTAACTTCTATTTTCTAATTTAATTATTGCTCTTAATTTTGCCGACCTTGAACGAGGATTAGCCAAAATTTCACTTGCACAAGCCACAACTGGCTTTTTGGTAAGAATTTTTACTAATCCCAATTTTTCCATTTCTTTAAAAAAATTTTTAACAATTTTATCTTCTAATGAATGAAAAGATATTATTACTAATCTTCCTTTGCTAGATAATGTTTCTATGGCTTGCGGCAAAAATCCAGTTAAATTATCAAGTTCTCTATTTACTGCAATTCTTATCGCCTGAAAAGATCTTGTAGCAAAGTGAGGGTGACCATGGCGGAATTTTGGCGGAATCGCTTCTTCTATAATGCTTACCAATTCAAGTGTGCTTTCAATTTTTTTAAATCTGCGCTTCTCTACTATTTTTTTTGCAATATTGTGTGCGAATTTTTCTTCTCCATACTCTTTTAATATTTTTTCTAATTCAAATTGTGATTCTTCATTAATAATTTTTTGGGCAGTTGTAGAATTTAAAATATCATATCTCATATCCAACGGTTCCGATTTTGTAAAAGAAAATCCTTTCAAAGATTTTTCTAACTGCCAAGATGACATTCCAAGGTCTAATAAAATTCCATGGACTGGTGCAAAATTTTCTTTGGCAATAATATTTTGAAGATTAAAATAAGAATCATTTACCAAAACGATTCTTTCCTTAAAATCCGCCAAATGTAATTTGCTATTTTCTATTTGCCCCGCATCCCAATCTATCCCCAAAACTCTGCCATTAGGTTTATTTTTTTCTAAAATTAACATTGAATGCCCTCCTTCACCCACCGTAGCATCAATAAAATTTTCATTTTGTTTTGGGTCTAAATATTCTAAAACTTCTTTTGTAAGAACAGGAATGTGCAAACTAATTTCAAAATTCAAAGCACTAAATTCTAAACAAATTCAAAATTCTAATTTCTAAAATTCAAAACACGAAACGTTTTGAAAATTTGGATTTTGGTAATTTAGATTTGTTTAGGATTTGGAATTTTGGATTTTGGATTTCATTTATATACCAAGTGGCCCCAATTTTGAAACGATTTCCTCCACCCCTTTTTCAGCTTGCTTACTATAAGCTTGCCATTTTTGCTCATCCCATACTTCAAGCCTATTAGATAATCCGCAAACCACTACATCTTTTTTCAACGCTGCATACTCTTTTAAATAATCTGGTATAAGAATTCTACCCAATTTATCTAACGCAACCTCCATAGCGCTTGCTAATAAGTGCCTAGCAAAAGACCTTGCTTCAGTTTGGGAAATTGGCAAATTGCCTAATTTTTGCGACATAACTTCCCATTCTTTTTCTGTATAAATAACTAAGCAATTTTCAACTCCCTTTGTAATAATCACTTTATTGCCAATTTCACCCCTAAATTTTACAGGCAAAGCAAGTCGTTTTTTACTATCAATAGTATGTTGGTATTGGCCTATTAACATCTTAATTTCAAAATTCAAAGCACTAAATTCTAAACAATATCAAAATTCAAATATTCAAAATGTGATATGTTTTGGATCGTGTATTTTGGTAATTTGAATTTGTTTAGGATTTGGTGCTTGGGGTTTTGGATTTAGCAATGGAGTTATCAACAGATAACCGACTTTCTCCCACTTTTATCCACAATCATCCACTACGCATTATTTATATATTATTTCATGATACCTAGTCAATGCTTATAAAATAATGTTTACTTTAAGCTTAAATACGCTTATTTATCCACACTTAATTAACAATGATATTTTACATATTTGTTCATAAAGGCGAAAAACTGCAATTCCCCACTTTAAACTATAATTCAAATTAGATATTTTGAATTATTATTTTTTAATATGTGCCAAAAATGATACGATCGTATCATTTTTGGCACATATTAAAAAATGTAAATTATGATAATTATGATAATTTTGTCGCCTGCCTACCGGCAGGCATAATCAAAAGCCCGAGAATTATCTCGGGCTTTTGATTATTACTTTTACTTTTAGAAACCAATATTTTTATAATTAAACTTATTCCACTCGCGCTTCGCTTGGTTTCGCAGGCAAGGAAACTACGGAACGAGCACGAAGAGCGGCATCGCGATCCCCAGGGCGAGACCAAAGCACAAACATCTTGCGAGGGAAAGAATACCAGCACACACACGGAACATGACCGCCAACATGCCGCGAGCCCGAGCAATGGGTATAGGTATTGGTTGAGTCTAAATGGCGTTGGGTTTGGTCGGGGTTAGATGAGTTTTTATCCCAATGATATAGCTCGTCGTATAGTCGTTCCCTCAAAGTCATGGTTTGGAGTTTTCGTTCTTTGATTTGGTTGGCGGAAAGGTTAGC
>Ga0209542_10002884_pt1 | contig 37789 bp, 42 predicted proteins | sample RifCSPhighO2_01_FD_184028 | JGI IMG/M metagenome (GOLD analysis project Ga0209542, IMG submission 184028) | Soil microbial communities from Rifle, Colorado - Rifle CSP2_plank highO2_0.1 (SPAdes) (version 2) | ecosystem: Environmental > Terrestrial > Deep subsurface > Rock core/Sediment ... | reverse complement strand
TGATTTTTCCGTTTCGGCTGCCTAACCCCCATACGATATGTCCCTGAAATTAGCGCTACTTTTAGCATTACTTGCCGCATCTGCCGGTATCGGCTTCGGCTATTTGCTACGCCTAATAATCTCCCTCGGTAGGAAAGGTTCTGTAGAGCTCGATATCAAAAGGCTTGAGCTCTCGGCCAAAGAAGAGGCTCAACGGATCATCTCCGAAGCGGAGGCTCGCGCTGAAGAGTTTTTTCTACGCAACAAAAAAACCGAAGATAGATTGGTAAAAAAAGAAGAATTTTTAGATAAGCGCCAAACTGATCTCGACAAGGAAGCCGAGTTTGTGAAAAGTAAAATTGTGGAAGTCAAAAGCTTGCGCGAAAAAGCCGATGCGCTTGTCGCCGAACGTAAAGATGAGTTGTCGAAAGTTTCGAGCCTCTCTTTACCTGATGCGCGGCAGGAACTTCTGAAAACTTTGGAAGCCGAATTTGAAAAAGATCTTTTCGCTCGCCTGCAGAAACTTGAGAGCGAAGGGCAAGAGCGCCTTGATACAAAAGCGCGAGATATTCTCGCATCTAGCATCCAGCGGTTAGCCATGACGGTGTCCGGCGAGATGATGGCGACATCTATCACTCTTCCGTCGGATGAGGTGAAAGGCAAAATTATCGGCAAAGAAGGCCGAAATATAAAAGCCTTTGAACGCGCCACCGGTGTGGAGGTAATTGTTGATGATACACCAAACTCCATTACCCTCTCCTCTTTCGACTCGGTGCGTAGAGCGGTAGCCAAACTCGCGTTAGAAAATCTTGTGGCCGATGGCCGCATCCAGCCGGCCAAGATCGAAGAGTTTGTGGCCAAAGCCGAAGCAGATGTAAACAAAATTATCAAAGAAAAGGGCGAAGAAGCCGCTCTTGAGTGCGGTGTCTACAATCTTGATCAGAAGCTACTCTTGTTGCTCGGCCGCTTGCACTTCCGTACGAGCTTCGGGCAAAATGTTTTGCGGCACTCTGTCGAGATGTCGCATCTCGCTGGCATGATCGCAGAAGAACTAGGTGCTAATGTCTCGGTCGCGAAGGCGGGTGCCTTACTGCACGACATCGGCAAAGCGCTAGACCATGAAGTGCCCGGCACTCACGTCGAGATCGGTAGGAAAATTTTGGCTAAATTCAATATCTCCGAAGAAATTATCCAAGCGATGCAGTCTCATCACGAAGAATATCCGTACGCGACCATCGAATCAGTGATAGTACAGACGGCAGACTCGATCTCCGGCGGCAGGCCTGGAGCGAGGCGGGATACCGCCGAAAGGTATAGCAAGCGTCTGGAAGACTTGGAGGCTATCGCCCTCTCTTTTGAAGGTGTTGAAAAGGCCTATGCGCTCCAGGCCGGCCGAGAAGTACGGGTTTTCGTCACACCAGACAAGATTTCTGACCTGGAAGCTAGGAAGTTGGCTAGAGACATTGCATTGCGCGTAGAAAACGAGCTCAAATACCCAGGTGAGATCAAGGTTAATGTAATTAGGGAAAGTAGATCGATAGAATTTGCAAGATAGTACGTCTTATGTCAATGGTTGTAATAAAAATAAGGCTTCATATATAATTAATACGTTAATAAGTTTAAAAAATTGATAATGAATAAAGTAGATATTGCAAACGCAGTTCACGCCAAACTCGGCGGTACCAAAGTACAGGCTGAAGAAGTAGTTGATACCGTCATCGATTCTATCGTTTCTACTCTCAAGAGCGGCAGCGAAGTCTCGATCGCAGGGCTCGGCATCTTCTCTACCAAGACCAGAGCTGCCAGACAAGCGAGAAACCCTCGCACTGGCGAATCCATCTCTGTTCCAGCAATGCGCGTACCGAAATTCCGCCCAGCCAAAGGTCTGAAGGACGCAGTGAGATAATCTGGGTTACACGAAAATAAAAAATCAGTTTGCTGGAGATGTCCGACAAACTGATTTTTTATTTTCTAACTAACTTATTTTATTTTGTACTAAATCCAATTTTTCTATGTCTGGGTTTTTGGTGGGTTCATCAATGCGCGGATGGCTTCGAAGACAACTCTGAATTGTTTGTCATATTTTTTCTCAAGTTCGTTTAATTTTCGAGCCAGATCGTTATTGGCAGACAAAACTTGGCGCATCAAAACAAATGTGCGAACTATCTGGATGCTTACTTGTATGGCCAGTTTACTCTTGAGCACACTTGCCGCCATCAATACCCCATGTTCAGTGAAAGCTCTGGGTCGAGATCTCCTTCTGCCGCCATGTTTAGAACTTGAAATCACAAATTGTGATTTCAAGTTCACTGCCTCATCTTGTGTAAGCGTGAAAGCAAAATCACTCGGGAAACGCTCCATATTTCTCTTTATCGCCTGATTTAGGGCACCGGTACTTACTCCATATAATTCCGCTAAATCAGTATCAAGTATTATTTTCTCGCCTCGTATTACTAGTATTTTCTGCTCAATGACACTGATCGAAGTGACTGATGCAAATACTTTACGTTTCATGTGCTTATTGTACCTTATACTCTTCACGGATTTTGGAGATTTCTTTTTCTTCCTCTCCTTCATTATTTGCTCGCGCTTCCCTGCCGAGCTTGGAAAGTTCTTCTGGCGAGAGGGAATATAATTCTTTAATTCTTTTTTCTAAATAATCTTTGCTATTTAGTTTAGGATCCACCAAAACTTCAGACAAAAGTATTTCTAAAATAAATCCAACGTACGGACCACCAGAAGTTGCGCTTAGTTTCATCACATCTTCGCCATCTACCGCTAACTGCTTGACTGATATTGGATCACGTAAGACTTCCTCAATCATTGATTTGTATTTGCGCAGACGGAAAGGAGTTTCTTTCGGCCGGCCGGTGCCTATCCTGTCGCATACGCGCAGATTTACTAGGTCCCAAATCATTTCAGGACCGACATTGCGCACAATCCGTCGCACAGCAGAGAGCGTAATTTTGTCCGGATCGGAGAAGAACATATGCCATCGCACAAGCTTTCTTGTTTTATCTGTCAGTTCTTTAGGAAATTTTAATTCAGAGAAAATGTTTCTAGTTAATTTGTCCCCCACCACTTCGTGGCTATAAAATGTCCATTGATCATTGCGTCTCTCCCGCGTGTGAGGCTTGCCGACATCGTGGAAAAAGGCCGCTAAACGCACGTGGAGTGGGTAATCTTTCTTGGCGGCATGGTCGAGACTTCTTAAAAGGTGTTCCCAGACAGTATATGCATGTGCTTGGTTCTGTTCCATGCCTATTCCCTTCTCGAATTCCGGCGAAATGAATTTTAAAATTCCCAGTCGCGCGGCGAGATCAAGTGCGAGCGCCGGATGATCTGACATTATAATTTTTATCAATTCGTCACGAATGCGTTCTCGGGAAACTTTTGCCAGAAGCTCGGCGTTTTTAGTGATAGCCGCTTGTGTCTCAAGCTCGATAGCAAAGTTCAGCTCGCTTGCGAAACGCAGGGCGCGGAACATCCGCAAAGCATCTTCAGAGAATCTCTTGTCCGGGTTCCCTACAGTTCTGATAATCTTTTTCTCGATATCTTTTTCTCCATCATACGGATCAATTAGTTGTTGGTCGTCAGTCGTTGGTTGTAAGTTCAACGCAATAGCGTTGATTGTGAAATCTCTGCGCGCCAAATCTTCTTCAATAGTTTTCCCCCACGACACTTTATCTGGATGCCTGGCATCGGAATATCCAGATTCGATCCTGTATGGAGTAACTTCCACAATACCAAGAGTTTCCGTCTTTACCCCAACTGTGCCGAATTCATTCTCATAAAATGAATCTGGGAAAGATTTCTGTATTTCTTCAGGGCTTGCACTAGTAGCTATATCCCAATCCTTCGGAATCCTTCCAATTATGATATCTCGCACACTTCCACCGACGATGAAACTCTCAAATCCAGCATCAGAAAGTACAAGTGATACAGTGCTCACCTCTTCTGGGATTTTAAATTGTCTTTTGGTTTCTCTCATCTCTGGTATATGATTGATTTATGAGCATTATACTCTATATCTTTTTGGCTGTGGCTCTGGTAAGCCTGTTTTCCCTTATCGGCATAGTGACAGTTTTCTTCAGAGAAGATAAATTCAACAAGGCTCTCGCATTTCTTATCCCCTTGGCTATTGGCGCGCTTCTTGGTGACGCATTTTTCCATCTTATTCCGGAAGCCTTTGAAGAAATAGAAAATCCGGCAACTGCTTCCCTACTCTTGTCGCTTGGTGTCATCTCCTTCTTTTTCCTTGAGAAGATTTTGCGTTGGCATCACCACCATTCGATCTCGGACAAAATTTCCGATAATCACGCTACTCCAGCACATCTCGGCCACATGGTTCTCGCAAGTGATGCTTTCCACAACTTCATTGATGGAGTGATTATCGCCGCAAGTTTTCTCGTCAGTGTGCCAGTGGGGATTGCAACCACTATCGCCGTTATTCTCCATGAGATACCGCAGGAAGTTGGTGATTTCGGCGTATTGATCTATGCCGGTTATAAGAAATCTACTGCCCTCTTCTACAATTTCCTATCTGCGCTCACAGCTGTGGTGGGAGCGGCTCTGGTTCTCGTCCTCGGTTCCCTGCCGGAAGGGTTTATCCAAGGCGTATTGCCTTTTGCGGCCGGAGTTTTCATCTACATTGCTTGTTCTGACCTGGTGCCAGAACTTCACAAACAAGACGAGAAGAAACGCCTATTACCAGAAATCTTTGGCATCGGCCTCGGAATATTTGCAATGTATCTACTCTTGTTTCTGGAGTAATCTTTTTAGGTGCTCCCGCCAGGACTTGAACCCGGAATAAGCGATCCGAAGTCGCTCGTGATATCCATTTCACCACGGGAGCATTAACTCATTGTACCAGTGCGGCCAGAGGTAATCGAAACCTCGCCTCGTCCTTGGCAAGGACGTGTTCTACCACTAAACCATAGCCGCAATAGCGAAAATATTAGCCTAACTTAAGGTAAAATGCTAGAGTAAAATTCTTCGGGGTGTAGTACAGCAGTAGTATACACGCTTCGGGTGCGTGAGACCCGAGTGCGATTCTCGGCACCCCGACAAAGGCTAGCGAGCAGCAGCGAGGAAGCTCGCTTACTCATTGTCTGCGAGCGAAGACTTTGTCTGCGCTTTAGCGGACAGACGGGCTGTCGTATAACGGTAGTATTTGCGCTTTGGGAGCGTAAGGTCTGGGTTCGATTCCCAGCAGCCCGACAGACAGGTTATAATTTAATAATGCGGGATTAGTTTAGTGGTAAAACGACAGTTTTCCAAACTGTGGTCGGGAGTTCGTGGTAGAATAAACGCACAAAAGGACTTTAAATCACAATATTTTCTATTATCTCCACCCGGGCCTTACGGTTGATTTCATCCATTTTTACTGTTACAAGATCTAGTTGCCAATCGCAATCAAGTTTTTTCTCCAGTAAATATGTTTGCATTATCCTAGCCAAACGCTTCAATTTTCCTGGATGCATATTTTCCTCTGGTCTGTAATTATCAGATGTTCCACGGGAAACAACGCTTTTTACCTCTATAAATCTCATGACACCACCTTTTCTGGTCACTATATCTATCTCTCCCCACTTCCTTAAATAATTTCTTTCTATAATTTCAAATCCCCTTTTTTCTAAAAAACTACAAGCGATATTCTCTCCCAGATCACCAAGTCTTCTTTTTTCAGTTAATTTACGCATTTTGTTTCACGTGACAGCATATTTTTATGAAAATGGCTTAAATTAAGGACATTCTTCTTATTTTGACTTTTAAAATTATGTCTTTTAATACACATCTTCCACATAATTATCCACAGTTTGCATAATTTATTGTCTAATTATCTTTATTTAGAAACGTTTTATTAAAAAACCGCCCACGGGCGGTCCGCGAGCGGTGTAATCCGCTCATCTCTTTCGAGTGTCGCGGACCAAAAGCCACACTTCGCTAAAGCTACGAGTGGCGAGGAGAAAATGAACAGAATGTACGAGGTCTAGTGGATAAGCACAGCTAAAAATAAAATAAGTGAGAGCCTGTTATCCTCCAAACGCCTAGATTTAGTATAGGACATAAAGGACAAACTGCAAGTGTTAAACTGTGGATAACTTTATTGGACAATGATCTGAGCCGTAGACATCGGTCATTATCTCAATAGATTTAATATTTTCGAGCATTTCTGGAGAAGAGAAAAAATAATCTATTCTCCAGCCCACATTCCTCTCTCTGGCGAAACTCTTCATATCCCAATATGTGTAAGCTTCTTTTTTGTTGGGGTAAAAGTATCTGAAAACATCGACCCATTTAGCGCTGGTAAACTTATCCATCCAAGCTCTTTCTATGGGTAGGAACCCTACATGAGTTTCATTTTCTTTCGGTCTAGCAAGATCAATGGGCGTATGGGCAACATTGAAATCTCCGCAAATCAGGATATTAGGTTGTTTCGCGTGTAACTTCTTAAGAAACTCTAAAAAGTAGTCGTAAAAATCAAGTTTGTACCGTAAGCGTTCCGGAGCTCCACCTCCATTAGGGAAGTAACAGTTTATCAAGGTAAAATCAGGATATTCTGCCATTATCAGCCTCCCTTCTTGGTCCATAAGCTCAATTCCTATATCACGTGACACTTTCAAAGGTAACACCTTTGTATAGATTGCCACGCCGCTATAACCTTTCTTTTGAGTAGGGAAGTGGAAGTAGGAATGATAGCCCGGAGGAGATTTGAGTTCTTCGGAAAGCTGGTCTGGCAATGATTTTGTCTCTTGGATACAAAGAATGTCTGGATTGTCCTTTATAATTTCTGCGAAATGTCCTTTACGGTGTACCGCTCGAAGTCCATTAACATTCCAAGAAATAATACTCGTCATACGTCTTACTCTGTAGTATAATATAAGCAGAATGTTTAGCTAGTTCTTTAGAGTTTTTAAATTAAACGGCTGGAAGACCGGAGGAGGTACCGTGAAAAAGATTTCTGTCTTGATTCTGATTATGGCGGCGATGTTTTTCATCGTGCCGAATCTGGCCCACGGTCAGATTCCGGGCCAGCATATTCTAATTTTCCCCCAGATTGCTTTTGGGGGAGAATGGTTTACGAGCGTTCTGGTCACTAACGTGACAGATGTCCCACAGGAGTTCACCCATGGATTCAAGGCTCCGGACGGTAATGACTTGTATTTGACTATTACCGTTGGTAACGACGGCCGGCAAGTTTGGGGTTCTACTTATTCTACTAACCCCGTTCCGCCCAAGGGTTCGTTTCTCATTACCCTTAGGTCATCAGACCAGAAAATTACGACCGGCTGGATGAATACGTGGGTCCCCGTGGTCAATGGCAAGGATGCTTTGAAGGTGCAAGTGACCTATTTCTACGCTCCTAACGGAGTGATAGAGGGCCAGGCATCAGTCATCCCTTCTGAGCCATCGCGGAATTTCAGCTTCCAGGCGGTTCATTCAGGCGAGTTCTCTGATACAGGAGTTGCCATAGTGAACCGTCATAATTACGTCCCAGCTACAGTCAAGATGACTGTACATAACATGGCCGGAGCAGTGATAGCGACTGTGGATTTCACTGTTCCGGTAAAGGGGCAGGTAGCAAAGTTTGTCACGGAACTTGTACCGGCGCTGAAGACTGGTTGGAGCGGGGGATTGGTGGAGTTTTCTTCTGACCAACCCGTGTCGGGGATGAGCCTATTGATGAACGGTGGGGTTTTCTCCACCGGAACAACATTTCAGTAGTCGGGGAGTAGAAATGCTTCCCGATTTTTTTGTGGACAATTTTTAATTGTTTTGGAGGGCTAATGAACTATAATGTAGTAACATGAGCCGAAATTTGAAAATTACTATCATCATTTTAATTACCGGATTGATTTCATTTGGAGTCTTCTACATTTATACTCGGAAATCAGAAAAACTTTTTGAAGACAAAGTGGCTGAACTGGGGAAGCTAATAATTGAAAGTCGCGACTGTAGCAGAGTTATTATAGAAGCAGAAGAATTTCTCTCGAAACAAAAAGATGCCACGGAAATCTGGAATCTTTTGGGCGTATGCCAGTTTGATACCGGCCAATTTGATGAGGCTAAAGCCAGTTTTGAAAAAGTTTTATCGCTCGATTCTTCTCACGAAGCCGCCCAAAATTATTTGGAACAAATAACAAATGCGTCCCCTAATGAAGTTTTCGTTACAGCTACAGAACTGCCGTTGGAGAAAACAGAATTCGAATCTCTTTTAGGATTAAATTTTGAAGGGGTTTTGAGTTTTCAAAAAGCAGTAAGGCGTCCATCAAACATTCTCGAGTTTCTAGTGGCTAACTACACCTCATCTGGTAATTTTGCAAGCGTAGTCCTAGAACTGAAAGAAATTTTGGCGAAAGCAGATACAGATTTTACTGTATCAGAAATGGAAGGAGGAACAATTTTTGCAATAGGCAATGGTAGCGAAAGAAAAATTATAAATATAGAGAAAAATGCTCCTGTGAGTGTGACTATTTATTACCAGAAATTAAATTAGCATGTCCAAACCAAGCTTTATCAGAATGATACTTGTCTGCGTCGTAATCTTTTCGACTTTGTCTGTGGCAGCAGGGAACGCAAGAGCTCAAAGCAGAAGTTCGGAAGGCGGAATTGTGCGGGCAGTTGGCTATGAAACTAGCACATGTAGCGCTAGCGTAGCAAACTCTCGGTCTGTGACTGAAGACCGTTCGTGGTATATGACTGTTCCCTGGATTGGCGGCAATGCCCAGTGGGATGACCACATAGGCTATTCAGGAAGTATTAACGGAGGAGGCGCTTTAACTTTCGATTCCAGAGGCGATACCGGATGCTCTACCCAAGGTAGCGTGGGTTCTGGATATGTAGGCATGAACTTCTTTTCATCAGGAAACGGAGACATTGATACATTTTATTTTAATATTGAAGCCCAGCAGAAAAGAAATGTGGTGTCGGCAGGCAACACTTTTTGGGGCGAGGTTGAGTACGGATATGTTAGAGAAAATTGCGCTGGAGGACAATTTACTCAAAATAATGCATGTCAATGGGTGAATGGAACTATAAATGTTTCCCCGACTTCATGCGAGGAGTCATGTAGTCCCACCGTATCTTGGAATAGCACTGCCATTGATGTCAGGATAGAAAAGCGGGTGAATGGTTCTATTGCTAGTTCCGGTTGGGGAACCGGGCTTTCCGGCAATCAAGCAGATTCTAATTTATCTGCAGGAAGCTATAACTACAAACTGATGCTCAAAGATGGTTATGGCAATTGGTATGAGCCGAATTCCGGCAATGTTACGGTAAATGTCTCCGTGGTTTCTAGGACAGCCACTCTTTCCGTCTCTCCGACCACAATCAATCTCTCACCAAGTACCCCGAGTGCTTCTATTGCCGTAGCAAACAGCACAACCAATGGCGGCACTTTCACTATAGATTGCACGAAACAATCAGGATCCTTGTCTGCCGACAACGTTTCAGTCGCTGGCTGTTCCGGTTCGGTCGGGTCTGATGGAAAAGCTTTTTCCATATCAGTAGATGCCAGCGCACCTTCCGGTTCAATGACCGTAGAAGTACAGGCAACCGGGCAAAACAATACATCCGTTTCCAATTCCTCCCAAAGTATTACAGTGAATTACACCGCAAGCACTGTTGTTACTCCCGTCCCTCAGCCTACGCCTACCCCTACGCCTACCCCTACTCCTACACCAGCCACTGCCTTATCGTGTTTCCCAACCTCTCAATCGGATTTTTCTTCTCCATATGAATTCAGCTTCAAAGCATCCGGCGGACCGAAAAACTTTATTTATACTTGGACGAATAATAATGCTTGCACTGTACTGTCCAATAATGGCGAATCATATTCAATAAGGTGTTCACAAATCAGTAATGGAGAAGCCACAGTCACGGCAGGAAGCGAAACTGCAAAATGCTGTTTCGGCGCTGGATTCGACGCGCAATGCGAAGAAGAGGCGCCAGTACCCGTCCCGCCCCCACCAATCACTCCTCCTCTACCACCAACCCTTCAACCGCTCTCGTCATCTTGTAACGGCTCATCATCTCAACTCGTATTATCGTGGAATCCCGCCTCGTCTGGCTCCGCTCCCACTAGCTATGATGTATATCAGGTCACGTCAAGAAGACGGTTTTTCCGCACGAGCTACTCTTATTTCAAGATTAACTCCACTGATTCTAGGACTTTTACTCATTACGACCTATCCTCCGGCGCAGTATATACATATGCTGTTCAAGCCTCTAATTCGGCAGGCAGTAGCAGTTATTCTAATCGCCAGTCCGCTGCCGCTCCAGATTGTTCTCCTAAGCAGCCGGCCGCGCCTTCCAATTTGCAAGCAAGCAATCTGACCTGTGGACAAATAAATCTGACTTGGAATGACAATTCCAATAATGAAAGTGGCTTCAGAGTTTACCGCAGTTCGAGTCAGGTCTTTGGTGGTGGGTATTATGCCACTGTCGGAGTGAACTCAACCACTTACACCGACCCGAACCCCATGCAGTCTCCAAATTTCTACATGATTGCTTCTTACAATAGTTTCGGGGGGGGTTATAGTGGCTCCACTTCCATCACTCCGAGGAGCTGTGTTGTACCGATTAACTACAGTCTATCTAATTCCGGCACTTCAAACGTAACAAAGACTAGTGGCAATGCCTTTACTCAAAATACTATTACCAAGATACTTACTGCGGGAGATACACAACCGGTAACTCTGTCTCTTTCCGGTCTGCCTTCTGGCGTTTCTTCTTCAATTTCAAATTCTAGTTGTTCGCCGACCTGTAGTTCAGTAATAACTTTCACTGTCGGGTCAAATACAAGGACAGGTACTTATCCGATTACGGTTACAGGCTCGCCTTTGGATAGACGTACCACGTTTAATCTTGTAGTTTCAGGCAATCCGATGACGGCTACATGCACACCTTCATCAGGAACAGCATTACTCAATCAAGAAGTTAGCTGGACTGCAAATGTTTCCGGCGGTACACCGCCGTTTACGTATGCTTGGAGTGGCACCAATGTTCCCGCTAATCCCGCCCCTAGTTCAAATCCTTATCGCATAAGTTACAGCACCGTGGGGCAAAAGAATGCTTCCGTGCTGGCCACTGATGCAGACGGTGTTTTTGCATCCTGCGCCACATCCACTGTTCGCATAAATTTTGACCCAACATTCCAAGAATTCTGATGCATGTCGACGACAATAAACTGGAACAATTCATGGTCGACTCCGCCTTGGTATCAGCGGAAGAAATTGCCGATGCCAAAGCCGATGCCACCAAACGAAGTGTAAGTCTTGCCGATGCGCTTTCAAGTAAAGGAATTTTGACAGAGGATGATGTACGCAGAATGCAAGCTTACATTCTCGGCATTCCTTTCGTCGATCTTAAAAATCAGAAATTAAATTTTTCCGTACTGTCTCTTATCCCAGAACCGATTGCAAGAAACCATAACATCATCGCTTTCAAAAAAACTGATGATACTCTCGAAGTTGCCATGCTTGATACCGCCGATCTTACCGCCATCGATTTTGTCAAAAAGAAAGTAGGATTAAGAATTTTACCTCGCCTGACTGATGACGAGTCGATGAAGTGGGCGCTCCTCTCTTATCAGAAAACGCTGAAGGCGGAGTTCGGCGACATTATCCAGAAAGAAGCAGGGTCTCTCAAGGCATTGAGTTTAGAGATAGATGGCAGTGATGTTACCGAGGACGATCTCAAAAAGCTTGCAAATGATATGCCGGTGGTACGCATTGTCGACACTCTTCTAAAACATGCCATCATCCAAGATGCTTCCGATATCCATATCGAACCGGAAGAAGACAAAGTGCTCGTGCGCTATAGGATAGACGGCATTCTCCGCGATGCCATGGTCTTGCCGAAAAATACAGCCTCCGGCATCAGTGCGCGCATCAAAGTGCTCTCTAGCCTCAAACTTGATGAGAAGCGTATTCCCCAGGACGGCCGCTTCAAGATGGAAGCCGGAGGCGACAAAGTTTCTTTCCGCGTCTCAACTTTACCGGTCTACTATGGGGAGAAGACCGTGATGCGTCTTCTTAAAGAATCTGTTTCCGGTTTTACTCTCGAAGGACTTGGGTTCCACGGACGCGGGTTAGACGATATTCACAAAGCGCTCAAGGTTACGACCGGCATGGTTCTTGCTACTGGTCCTACCGGCTGTGGCAAGACCACCACGCTCTACACTATGCTCGACATCGTTAATACTCCAGACGTAAACATTTCGACTATCGAAGATCCTGTCGAGTATCAGATGAAACGCATCAATCAAACACAAGTGCGCCCAGAGATCGGCCTGACTTTTGCCAATGGTCTCCGCACTCTCGTGCGTCAAGATCCAGACATCATCATGGTGGGGGAGATTCGTGACAATGAGACAGCGGCGCTTGCTATCAATGCATCGCTTACCGGACATTTGGTATTTTCAACTCTCCACACCAACTCTGCTGCTGGCGCTATTCCTAGGCTTCTCGACATGAAGGTCGAGCCATTTTTGCTCGTCTCGACACTTGACATTGTCATAGCACAACGGTTGGTGAGGAAACTTGCGGTTACTAAAACAAAATATTTTTTGAATAAAGAAGAATTAGCCACTCTAGCGGGGGTCGCTTCACTTGAAAGGATCAGAAATATTCTCAGGGAAGAAAAAATTATTGGAGAGAAAGATGATTTTGATAAAATTCCGTTTTACAAACCATTTCCTGGCAAGGATTCTGAAGATGGTTATCAAAGTCGCATTGGGATACACGAAGTGCTCAAAGTGACGTCAACTATCAAAGATTTAATCATGAAAGGCGCGACAGGAGGCGATATAGAAAAGCAAGCCAAGTCAGAAGGCATGATGACTATGCTCGAAGATGGAATATTTAAAGCAGCGCAAGGCATCACTACAATCGAAGAAGTGTTGAGAGTAATCTCGGAATAATTTTTCAGATGACTTTATATAAATATATTGCAAAAGATCAAGATGGAAAGATATATGAACGCACGGTGGAGGCGAAGAGCCGGTTAGATATTTATGGAATTATCCGGCAAGAGGGAGGCACGGTGGTAACGGTTAAGGAGACGAGCCACTTCATGCCTGGACTTTCTTTCAATAATCTTTTCGGCAGTATCAAAACGCAGGAGAAGATCAATTTTGCTAAAAATCTTGGGCTCATGATGGAAGCAGGGCTCCCTCTTGTGCGAGCGCTCGCCGTCATGGGCAAGCAAACAAGGAATCTTTCCCTCAAAAAGCTTTTGTCAGAACTCGAAGAAGATGTAAGGGCGGGCAAAACTCTCTCCGAATCGCTCGGCAAGAGGCCCAAAATTTTCTCAACCCTCTTTGTCTCGATGGTCAAAGCTGGTGAAGAGTCTGGCAAAGTCTCACAAGCCCTCTCGATGGTCGCAAGCCAGATGGAGAAGTCGCATTCACTGGCAAAAAAGGTTCGAGGCGCGATGATCTATCCGGCAATAATCATTGCCATCATGATCATCCTTGCGGTTCTCTTACTTATGTTTATGGTCCCTACTTTGACGGCCACTTTCGAAGGCATTGGAGCGAAACTTCCTCTCTCGACGCGTATTATGATCTATCTTTCAAGTTTCTTGGTCGACCATACTCTCTTTGTTGTCTCCGCTTTTATCTTTATCGTCGCTTCCGTCATTTTATTTGCGAAGTCTAGTGCTGGCAGGAGACTTGCGGACACTATATTTCTCCGATTGCCGATTATCGGCGAGATGACGAGAGAATTTGAATCTGCTCGCACCACTCGCACCCTCTCGTCCCTTCTTTCTAGTGGTGTTGAGATCGTAGTGGCGATGGATGTGACGACCGACGTTGTCCAAAACCATTTTTATAAAAAGGCGCTTCTCTCCGCCAAAGCGGCGGTAGAGAAAGGGGAGCCAATGTCAGGTATCTTTATGGAGTACGACAGGCTCTACCCTCCGTTTGTGGGCGAAATGGTGCTAGTGGGCGAAGAGACCGGACGTATCGCCGATATGCTCTCTGGCGTAGCCGATTATTACGAAAATGAGGTAGACCAGAAGACCAAAAATCTCTCGACCATTATAGAGCCTGTGCTCATGGTTATCATCGGTGCGGGAGTAGGCATGTTTGCGATCTCCATGCTTGCGCCAACGTACTCGCTTGTCGATTATATCCAATGAAAAAAGGATTCACGATATTGGAAATACTTTTTGGAATCGCTATTTTGGCAATCGCGATCACTATCGTCGCCCTTTCTTTCTCCAAGATCAATCAAAGCGCGGCGCTCGAGAAAAGTGTTGACACCGCTATTTCCGTTTTCAACGAAGCGCGCTCGTTGACGCTCGCTTCCAAGAGTGCTACCAGTTTCGGAGTAAGGATTGAGTCTACCGAACTTGTTCTTGTCCCTACCAATACCATAACAACATTTAATAATTTAGTAAGGGTAAGGAATATAAATATAAACGGAGGCTCGACCGTAACCTTTAAGAGACTTACCGGGGCGACCGACAATATCGGCAGTTTCGAAATTTACCTTAAAGATGCCCCGACTGTTTATCGGATTGTAACCATAACCGCTACTGGCATAACAGAATGAAGAGAGGATTTTCCATGGTTGAAGTGGTGATCGCGGCGGCCATTATTCTCGGAGCGGTGCTGGCGCTTCTCGGAGTGCATAATCTCTATCTCAAAACCGCTCTATCGAATGGTGAGGCGCTCAAAGCGGTTTATCTTGCCGAGGAGGGGATAGAGAATATCCGTTTTTTACGCGATGTTTCCTGGAGTACAAATATATCAGGCCTTACGAGCCTTTCTACAACGATAGATAATTTCTATAGAACCGTCACTTTATCCGAGGTTAATCGTGATGCTAATTCAGACATAGTTTCTTCTGGAGGGACTGTGGACATAAATACCAAATTAGTTGTCTCATCTGTATCATGGTGGAATGGTGTTTCAACAACCACTAAATCTATTTCAACTTACATAACCAATCTTTATGCAAACTAAACGTGGATTTTCCTTGATAGAAATGTTGGTATATATCTCGATATTAGTATTTATGCTGGTAATTATTCTCGAAGTAATTATTTCCATCACTCAAAAAGACAGAATCATAGAATCTAAAAGAAATATTGAGAATTCGGCCGCGCTTACATTGGAACGCGTAACGAGGGAAGTGAGAGAGTCAACGGCAATATCAGTGCCTAGTTCTACCAGACTTGTTTTAACGGAAAGTGACGGCACGACGGAATTTTATTTATCTGATGCAAGAATTTTTCTGAAAGAAAATGGGATAGAAGTTGGGACATTAACGTCCAGTTCCACTAAAGTTACAAGCCTTAATTTTATCCGCTTTGCCAGCTCTACCAGCGAGGGTGTGAGCGTTAGAATGACACTTGAGAGCGGCACTACAACCGCTTATCGGGTGGAAAGTTTTTATATCTCGGCAGTTAAAAGAAAAAGATGATAAATAAATTTCAATCTGGGCAGGCAATGATAATAGCAACTATATTTTTCTTAGTTATCTCTACAACTATTATTTTCGGACTGGTGGGGCCCATAACTCGTCAGCAGAAAATTGTGTCACAATCGTTTCTCTCCCGCCAAAGTTATTTTCTCGCCGAAGCAGGAGTGGAAGATGTCATTTTCAGGCTTGATAACGGTATGAGTGTAGGCACGACAGAGATATTGAGTTTAAATGGTAGTTCTGTGACAACTGTTACGACCGATACAGGAGAAGGCAAAGAGATTAATGCGGAAGGGTCAGTAAGTGAACTTGTGCGCAGGGTGGAAGCCAAGCTTATTTTCGGCGAAGGTGTCGCATTCCATTACGGTATTCATGTCGGAACAGGCGGATTTAGCTTAAGCAATAATGCTGGCGTTAACGGTAACATTTATTCAAACGGCAATATTACCGGTTCAAATGGCGCGTTTGTCACTGGCGATGCCTTTGCCGTAGGCACTGTTAGTAATGTTGATGTCGATGGTGAAATTAGAACCGGAGTCGAGCCGCAATCTTTTCCCATTACCGATGTTCAAATTACTGAGTGGGAAAGTGATGCGGCGGCCGGTGGTACTGTTACCAGCCAAACTTTTTCCGACACCAACAATACTTTGGGCCCCAAAAAGATTCAGGGAAATCTCACTCTTAATAATGGTGCCAGACTTACCGTCACTGGCACGCTCTGGGTAACCGGTAATATCGTCATTTCCAATAATGCCGAAATAAAACTTTCGTCAAGTTATGGCACAAGCGATGGTATTGTAATAGTGGATGGGAATACAACATTGTCCAACGGGTCGACTATGAATGGCTCCGGCACAGACGGGAGTTATATTATGCTTCTCTCTACCAATACTGGCGGCAATGCCGTCAATCTTTCAAATAATTCTGGTGCCGTTATCATCTACGCTCCTAACGGCACGGTGCAATTGAATAATAATACCCAGGTTGAACAGATTACCGCCAAAACACTGTCTCTCTCTAACAACGCTGTGGTTGACTATGAACAAGGCATCATCAATGCCGCCTTTACCAGCGGTCCTTCCGGCGGTTATGACATAGATACGTGGAAAGAAGTAGAATGATATAATTCGTGTCATGGCCCGTTCGACAAAGCTCAGGGCCATAGTGAATAACATTGAACTATGGCAAAACCGATATTGGTGGCAAATTGGAAAAATCATCCAAGCTCTCTCTTTGAAGCGCGAGCTTTGTTAAAAAGTCTTTTAGCTAAACGTCAATTATTTAAAAAGCTCTCGCTTTTTATCGCCCCGCCATTGCCTTATTTTGAATCTGTGTTTGATCGGCAAAGTTTTGCCAGCCTTGCTTCTCAAGATATGGAGTTGCCGGATATTCTAAAAAGTTTTGGAGTAAAAGTCGCCATTATCGGCCACAGTGATAGAAGAGCCAGAGGAGACACCGATGAAATAGTTAACCAGAAAGTTAAAACTGCTCTTCGCGCCGGCATCATACCTCTACTATGTATTGGCGAGATGGTTCCAGACCATGATGGAGAGCACTTCGAGTTTCTACGGGGTCAATTGAGATCGGCCTTAGCTGGCGTTAAAAATTCTAAAATAATGGTAGCCTACGAACCAGTTTGGGCCATAGGCAAGAGCGCTAAAAATGCATTGGGGTCGGAAGAGCTCAAACAAACCGTCATATTTATCAAAAAGGTTTTATCAGATATTTTGGGCAGAAGAATTTCAAATCAAATATCAATCCTTTATGGCGGTGCGGTTGAATCGACCAATGCCAAAATACTTTTTCACGACAGCGGAATCAGAGGTTTTCTTATAGGACACGCTTCCTTGAATGCAAAACATTTCAAGGTTATCGCTGAATTAATACTCGAATGAAATCAATTACCGACATTCCGGATTTGAAAGGCAAACGCGTTTTTGTGCGTGTTGATTGGAATGTTCCTATGAAAGATGGAAAAGTTTTAGATGACTTCCGTATCAAAAAGTCCATACCCACTCTGGAGTACCTACGAAATGCCGGTGCCCAAGTGACTATCGCTACTCATGTTACTCACGGTTCCGTAGATCCTCTGGTGCCGTTTGTACCTCCAAGCATGACACTTCTACCTAATTTGCGTGATAACCCAGGAGAAGAAGCAAATTCAGAAGAATTTGCTCTGGAGTTAGCTGCTCAAAGCGATATTTATGTCAATGAAGCCTTTCCGGAATCTCATCGAGAGTATGCTTCTATTGTCAGAGTGCCGAAGCTTCTACCTTCTTATGCTGGATTTCGGTTTCTGGAAGAGGTAAATGAACTCTCAAAAGCCTTTAACCCGCCCACTCCATCACTTTTAATATTAGGAGGCGCGAAATTTGAAACTAAAATTCCGTTAGTTAATAAATTTATCAATATTGTAGACTATATTTTTATAGGCGGAGCCAATGCTAAACCAGCTTTTGAAACAGATCTGCGTAATAACCCAAAAATATTTTTCCCACACGGTGATATTGGAGCTCTGGATGCCGACGAAGAAACTATTGAAGATTTGAAATCAAAAATCAAACAATCAGAATTTGTTCTATGGAACGGGCCTCTGGGAAATTATGAAAAAGGGTTTAAAAAAGGCACACTCGAACTTGCTAAAATTCTTTCAGAAAGTGGCAAACAGGTGATCGTTGGCGGGGGAGACACTTTGGCTTCTATCCGCGAACTCAATATTTACGATAAATTCTCTTTTGTCTCTACCGCCGGCGCCGCCATGCTCGACTTCCTCGTCACCGGCACTTTGCCGGGGATAGAAGCACTCAAGCTTTCACAAGTAAATTGAATATTTAAATAATACAACAATACTTGACAAAAGTCATGTAGTATGCTAGGATGTAAGTAGGAGGTGACTAATGTCACAAGTACAAGTTCTGACGGTTTCCACTTACCCTCGACTCATTTTCCGTTCCTTTGTTGAGGGGGATCGCGTGGTCCCGCTTCGTCCTCCAGTTAGGAAAGAAACCGAGGATGACGTCCTGGCCCATGCGCTGTGGCTTTGTAACCACGGTCGCATGGAGGAAGCCGAACAGTACCTGGAAGATTACTGCCGGCGGCACTAAGGCTATTAAGCTCGGGTTGAAATACACCCGAGTTTTTTATTTTAAATAATTTCTAATTTTCTCTGTGTTTCCTCCAAAATCTTTCTTGCTTGATTCGCCGAAGCTTTGCGAAGGCGATGCGCCTGGATAGACCCAAATGTGCGCGTGGGGGACTTCATCACCAATTATTTTGGAAAGAATGAAATCGGTGTTGAATGCCTTTTGTTGTGCTAAAGCAATTTTCTTTACTACTTCGAAATACTTGCCCGCCGTAGCTTTAGCGGAGGCGGGTTCGTCCGATTCCGAAGGCAGGTTCCAAACCCAACGATAATGCTCTTTCGGTATAACTTGAGTGTGCCCTGGAGATTGTGGATTGATGTCTAAGAAAGCGAGAAAATTATCGTCCTCATAAACTTTATGAGCTGGTATTTCTCCTTTTACAATTTTACAGAATACACAATTCTCCATTATTTGTTTAGGGGGTAGTCGTAGTGATAATCGTTCTCTTCTGGTTTTGAGTAAGAAGATGTTTAACCAGGATGATGATCAATAATACTAGAACTACGAGTAAGAGCCAGCCAACTGCTCCGCTAGTCAGAGCACTTGCGACGCCGGCTGTGGCGGCAGAAGCCGCGGTTTGGAATCTATTTTCAGTATTAGTATTGTTATTTGGAGCGTAAGCGTATGAGTTAGGAAGTTGGGCCGAAATGCTGTCGTTGATCGACAATCTCTGTCCGGATGCGTTGGTGTGGTCGGCTACCGCGTAGAAGTTTACATTGCCACCATTTGTCATACCGTCTCTCGAGCGTAGGCGCACCATGACCGCGCCTTGGCTATTAGGGAGGACATTGCCGACGTTAAACGTCAGGTTATTGCCAGACATATTGCTATTGTGCGGGGCCGAAGAGACGAAAGTTGTTTCCGGAGGAAGAGTGATGCGCAAGGTCACGTTTCTTGCGGTTGAGCCAGAATTATTTTGATAAGTCAGAGTGTAGAGAATATCGCTTCCAGAGGCGAAGTTGTCGCAAGCGCAACCAACGACATCGGCGGCGGAAGCGAGGCTCAAGAGAGATATTTGTGATGCGGGCGGAACGTAGGCATTGTTCGTTGTCTGGATAAATACCGGCTGGCCTTGAGCGACGATAGTAACAGAGTCGAAGCCGCTACCGACGCTATTTGAGCAGGAAATGTAGAAAGTGGTAGTGCGAGTCAAGAGGCCGGTGTTGAAGCTTCCGGAAGTGCCACGAGTGCCTGGCCAGTTTGGAGTGCCGCCGGAGGCGAAGCAGGTATTGGCATTGTTCGAAGTCCATCGGACGACAGTCGAGCCGTTAATCCCTACATTGAATTGATCTGCTGTCAGGAATACGGTCGGCTCGCCGATTGTGAAAGAAGATGAACCGGAAACGTTCACGGTCACTGAGTCGGAGTCGGAGTTGCCGTTGTTATAACAGGTGATAGTGTAGGTAACTGCATTAGTCAAAGCTCCGGTTGGAAAAGATCCGGAAGTACCTCGATTGCCTGTAGACCAGCCATTGGTGCCGCCCGACGCGGTACAGTTATTGGCATTAGTTGAATTCCAGCGCACAAATGTATTTGAGTTGTAGTTGATGCTTGTGTCATCGGCCGAGATATCTACGTTGACGTTTTGGTTATTATTGTTGTTATTTTGTCCGGAGACATTGATTGTTACAGAATCAGAGTCAGAACCGAAGTTGTTTGAACAAGTGATGTTATAGGTAACAGTATTGGTCAAATTGCCCGTGGAGAACGAACTGTTGGTGCCGCGATTGCCACTAGACCAGCCGTTTGTGCCGCCGCTCGATGAACAAGTGTTGGCATTGGTCGAAGTCCATCGAACCACGGTGCTTGAGTTGTAGTTAATGCTTGTATCATCTGCACGGAGGTCTACTGTTGGCCGTACATTTGAATATCTACATGCTCCTACACTATTATAATTAGTAGCACTTGTGTCATTGCATCTCTGAGCATAAGTACACGCTCCAACTTGATTGTAGTTCGTCGCACTTGTGTCATTGCATCTCTGAGCATAAGTACACGCTCCAACTTGATTGTAGTTCGTCGCACTTGTGTCATTGCATCTTTGAGCATAAGTACATGCTCCAACTTGATTGTAGTTCGTAGCACTTGTGTCATTGCATCTTTGAGCATAAGTACATGCTCCAACTTGATTGTAGTTCGTAGCACTTGTGTCATTGCATCTTTGAGCATAAGTACACGCTCCAACTTGATTGTAGTTCGTAGCACTTGTGTCAGTACATCTTTGTGCTTCCTGCTGTTGGGGTTGGACATTTACAGTAACTGACTTTGAATCAGAACCAGCACTGTTATAACAAGTCATGCTGTAGGTAGTGGTGTTGGTAAGGACGCCAGTACTCTGTGAGCCGGAAAGATTTTTTGCGCCAAACCAGTTGAAGCTGCCACCGGAAGCGTTACAACTATCGGCATTAGTTGAGCTCCAGCGCAGAGTGGTCGCCCCGTTCATCGGCACAGATGCGCTATCGGCAGTCAGAGTGACAGTCGGCCGCTGTTGCTGAGGTGCTTGCTGGCAAGAAGCGGTAGTAAAGCTAAGCGTCCCGCTTCTATGAGTCCCGTTTTCGTTAGAAACAAATGTTCGAAAAGAGTAAGTTGTATTTTCGGTGAGGTTGTCTATGAGTTGGTGATAATCGGAATCATTTGAAAATACCTGAACAGGCGTGCTCCATTGGATAGAAGTACCTGGTCCCCATTCAAACTGGGCATTAGTAGTAGCGCCGTTAGTTATGACATAACCATTTAAAGTAGCGCTATTGCAGGTAGGGACAGCATTTTGCGCTGACACGCTTTCCGCGATAGTAAATGCGAAAAGTCCTACAAAACTGAAGAGTATAAGACCGCTGATTTTTTTATTCATATTTATGTTATTGGTTGAGCGTTTTGCGCTCTCTAAAGATATCAGATTCTAATAGCTTTAGAGAACGCGGTAGAGAGATGAATTCATCTCTCTACCCGGTTTGTTTTGTAATCTCCACTAACCCGGAGGGCGTGGTGGGAGAGGTGAGGTTCCGGCAACCCCTGTTCCCGGCGTGGCCGTTCCTCCTGTGGCTGGGGTGGGAATACCTATTGGCCCTAGAGGAGGGTTATTGGCAGGTGGTGGTACCCCAATTGTGGGTGATGAGTTGTCCGTTGGCGAAGAGCTTGTGACGTTAGTGATGTTGGTGACGTTTACACCACTACCTCCACTCCCTTTGCATTTCCATATGCATAATGCTGCTACAACGCCAGCAGTTATGATTCCGATTATTCCTCCCTTACCAATTCCTCCTCCACTCGGCGTGTACGTAGGGGAATTAGTCAAACTGATACTGGACGGTGGGGCCTGCGGTACCGTGTACTGCGGTGACGGCATTTGAATAGTGATATTCGGAGTTGCCGCTTGCACAATTACTGGTATTGCAGGCACTTGAGGTGGCGGTGGAACAATAGCTACTTTGACAGGAAAAGGTACAACCTGCTGTACGTCATTACAGCATTCCTCCAGCCTGGTCAATATACCTGTCCGCTTATCGCGGACGAAGCGGCGACCCGCCTCTATAGGTACCCACCCACGGTCTCCTACCCCTAGATTATTGGGTAGGTCCATTTGAACGCAACTATTTGCCGGAAGTCCGACAATGTCCTCGTTCGGCTTCAAAGCGCATTTACGGGGCTCCGGGTAGTACCATGGAGCGCCCACACGCCAAGCATTCTGCTTCAGTAGCCCAGTAGTTTCTCTGGGCTTGTTGCGGTTCGCCCAAAGCCACTTCCGAAAACACCGGGCTAAGGGACAGAAGAAAAACTAGAATCAGGGCAGTTATTTTGCCCATTTTTTACCTCCAATTTTTTGTGAATGTCCTTTATACGTCCCTCGAATTTAAGGGACATTTCTTGTGCGACTATATAACTATGGCATTAAAATGTCAAGCAAGTCTGAAGCGTGCTAAAATACTTCAATGCACTTTCCAGAACTGCTCGACATTCTCTTCAATGAGCGCGGTGTTTTGCCCGAGAATCGAGATAGTTTCCTCAATCCTGACTACTCCAAGCTTCACAGCCCAATGCTTCTCCCAGATATGGAGAAAGCCCGCGATCGAGTGATTAGAGCCATAAAGGACAACGAACATATCGTGGTCTTCTCGGACTACGATTGCGACGGCATCCCGGGCGCCGTTGTACTTTCTGACTTCTTTAGACGTACAAGATACGAAAACGTGTCTTTTTATATCCCTCACAGGCATCTCGAAGGCTTTGGTCTTAATCTCGATGCGATAGACGAGATAGAGAGCCGCGGAGCCAAGCTCATCATAACTATAGACTGCGGTATTGCCGATATAGAGGAGGTGCGAGTAGCGCAAGAGAAGGGAATTGATGTCATCATCACTGATCATCACCAACAAAAGCCAGAGTTGCCGCCCGCTTATGCGGTTGTCAATCCGAATCGCACTGATTCGACTTATCCATTCAAGGGTATTTGCGGTTCAGCAACAGTGTTTAAACTGGTGCAGGCAATTTATCTCGGGGAAACATTTGGAGTAAAGCCGGGTATGGAGAAATGGTCTCTCGATATGGTAGGGCTCGCTACACTTTCTGATATGGTGCCGCTCGTGGATGAGAATAGAATTTTTGCACGTTTTGGCTTAGAAGTTTTGAAGAAATCTCCTCGTCCCGGGCTTGCAGCGCTTTCTCGAAAACTTAATCTGGATAGGAAAAATATTTCCGAAGACGATGTGACGTTTATGATCACACCCCGCATCAATGCTGCTTCGCGCATGGGTGTGCCCAAAGACGCTTTCGATCTGTTACGCACAGATAAGCCGGAAGAAGCGGAAGGCCTAGCGCTCCACTTGGAGAAGATAAACAACGAACGCAAAGGGTTAGTGGCAAGCATGGTGAAGGAAGCGAAAGCTAATATAGAGAAACGAGAAAAAATACTCGACGTGATTGTTATCGGTTCTCCAGAATGGCGGCCGGCGGTGGTGGGGCTTGTGGCCAATTCGCTTGTGGAAGAATACAATCGTCCGGCATTTGTCTGGGGGAGAGACGGAGACGGAGTTATCAAAGGCTCTTGTCGTTCGTACAACGGGTACAACCTTTTTGTTTTAATGAGTGCGGCGGGCGAAGCATTTATAGAATTTGGAGGGCATCCGGGCGCTGGCGGATTCTCTGTTACATTAGAAAATCTCACGACGCTTGAAGAAAAACTTTCAAGCGTGCTTCAAAAAGCTGTCGGACAGCCACTTAGCTGTCCGACAGCTAAGTTACTGCCTATCAGTATTTCTGACATAGGAGAAAATCTTTGGAATACCATTTCTCCATTCGCGCCGTTTGGCATGGGGAATCCGAAACCAATCTTTGATATCAAAGGAGACATAAAATCTCTTCGCCAATTCGGTAAAGAGAATAACCACATGGAACTTGTTCTCACAGATGGCAAGAAAGACGTGAAGGCAATCTCATTCTTCTCCTCTCCAGAGACTTACAAACTTACAAACTTACAAACTTCCGTTACTCTCCGCGCTAATCTCGAAAAATCATACTTCCGAAACCGCCCCGAACTCCGCCTGCGCATTGTTGATATAGTGGCATAAAACTCTCTATTTTTAGGCCTAATTTAGGATTTTCAATAAGTGATTGACATTATTTCTATAGTATGCTAGACTATAAAAAGGAGGTACACGACGATGACGTATAGGTAGTATCACGGTCCCTGGCCACGATAACCAGGGGACTAAGAAAGCAGCCGAAAGGTGTAAGTCTTCTAGAAGGGATTCTGCCGAATCCCGATTCGTCACAACGAATATAGTACGACACACGAAACTTTGTCAGGGGGTCCACGTTACTTCAAACCCCCGTACGACGCCGCGCGCCGAGTTTCTATTCAAATATGGATAAGAGTAGGAGCTAGTGCTCCTGGTATGCGGTAGCCGTCAAAGGAGGGGCTCTCACACCAATATCTCCGCGTATCACAGGATTCTACTGCAGTAGAAAACAGTATATGTGAAGTGAGGTGAGGAAGGTCCACCCAAGTCTTGCGAGACCAAGACTATGGTTGCAACGGCATTGCAACAAGTTTCTGGATCACTTGCAGGTTCAGGAAGAGGGTGAAGTCTCGAAACACGGGCGTCCGATGAAAGTCGGACGCCCTTTAACTTTGGCATGATAGACTTGTTTTAATGATCACGATTTATACAGATGGCTCATCGAGAGGCAATCCTGGTCCAGGAGGATGGGGGGTGATCCTCGCGCACGATGATAAAGTTATCGAGTTGGGTGGAGGTGAAAAACACACTACCAATAATCGTATGGAGCTTACGGCTTGTATTCGTGCGCTCGAATTTTCAATTTTCAATTTTCAATTTTCGAAAATAGAAATCAATACGGACTCGGAATATGTTATGAAAGGTATTACTCTCTGGATTCATAATTGGCAGAAGAAAGGATGGAGAACTACCGCTAAAAAGCCTGTGCTCAACCAAGAGTTGTGGCAGAAACTTCTTGAAGTGACGGAAGATAAAGAGATTGAATGGAAATATGTTGCGGGGCATTCTGGACACGTGCTTAATGATCGCGCAGATGAGATTGCCACATCTTTTGCAGATGGCGTAGACCCCAACTTATACAATGGACCGAAGTCAGAATATCGGTACAAATAGCATCTTTGTTTTCATCTGGAGTTTCGTCATTGCGGTATTTGTTTCTTCTTTCTTTTTCATACCGCCGCTTATCAGTATATTTATAATTTTAGTTGGCACAGCGATTTTGGCAGTGGATAAAGGATCACTATTTTTGTCCATTGTATTAATTTCTTTCGGCCTCGGTATTTTGCGCTATGACATAAAAGATTTCCACGAAGAAGTTACACCTGTGTCTAGTGGCGTAGTAATAACTGAACCGGAACAGAAAGAAAATACTACCCGTTTCGTAATGCTAGGAGATAACTATGAAAAAGTTTTAGTCAGTACCGATCTGTATAGCAAAGTTTCTTACGGAGACAGAGTTGAGATAGAGGGGAAATTTTCCAAGCCGGGGATTATCGAAGACTTTGATTACGCGGCCTATCTTTCCAAAGATGACATTTATTTTGTGATGAATTTTGCCGAAGTAGAGATAATTTCGAGTGGCCACGGCAATGCGGTCAAAAGAAATCTCCTATCGCTTAAGCAAAGCATCGTAAACAAGATGAGAAATATTTTTGCCGAGCCGGAGTCCTCGCTCTTGGCAGGGCTTATATTGGCAGGGAAGTCTGCTTTGCCAAAAGATGTTTTGGAAGAATTCCGCCGCGCAGGCATTATTCATATTGTCGTTCTCTCCGGTTACAACATTACTATCATTGCAGATTTTTTGAAAAAGATTTTTGGTAACACAGGCTCTATCATAGGCATTCTATTATTCGTAGTGATGACTGGCGGGGAAGCGACGGTAGTTCGAGCAGCCATTATGGTGCTCGTCGTGATTATGGCAAAAAGTTTCCATCGTCCGTATTCTGCACCCCGAGCGCTTCTATCCGCGGGATTTCTGATGGTCTTACATAACCCGAAAATTCTTGTTTTCGATGCATCATTCCAATTATCTTTCCTAGCCACCTGCGGTCTGATTTACGTCGTGCCTAAAGTGGCCAAACATCTCCAATGGATTACAGAAAGATTCAAAGCAAGAGAAATTATGGCGACCACTATCGGGACACAGATAACCGTCTTGCCATTATTAATTTATCTTACGAGAGAAGTTTCTATCGTTTCTTTGCCGGCAAATATTCTCGTATTATTTTTTATCCCGCATGTCATGTTTGCGGGATTTTTTGCCACACTTATCGCCTATGTTTCTCCTATACTAGCGCTTCCTCTGACTTATCTTGCGCACCTCATCTTATCTTGGATACTTTTTATTGGGCATTTCCTAGGCAATCTACCCTTTGCTACCACTAGCTTCTAAGAAATTCTTCTCGCAAACTTGCCAATTCAAATTAGCAAAGAACGCATCAACATATTTCTGTTTCTCCGCTGGAGTATAGTCGGTGAAATATGCATGTTCCCACATGTCGAGGACAAGGATAGGCGCGAGGCCAGTTAAAATTCCCAAGTGATGCTCGTCCACCCAAGCGTTGAGAAGTTGTTTTGATGCAGGATCATAATAAATGGTAGCCCAACCCACTCCGCGTGTGAGTGCCATGGCTTTGAATTTCACAAGCTCTAACCCGGCTCGTGAAAGAGGACTCTCTGTGGTGAGCGGAGTCGAACCACCTTCTAGCTGGGCGAAATAATATTCATGCATTCGCATGCCGTCGAATTCAAATGGAAACCGGCGATTATACTCTTTTTCCTGAAGCAGTTCATTGACATTCTTTACGTAACCGGCATAAAGCTTGAGATGTATCTCTATCGCCTTCTCGCTTATGCCTTCTAGCTTCGGGATATTGAATTTTCTTTCTTCAAATAATTTCATATGGAGACATTATACTATAGGGATGAAGTTTTTAAGAAAGTATCCTAAAGAAGTTGTTATAGGAGTGCTAATTCTTTCAAATATCTTTGTCTGGGTTGCAATTTATGCGAGGCAATCGGGCGATTTACTCAAAGTTTATTTCCTCAATGTGGGGCAAGGGGACGCGATCTTCATTGATTCTCCCAGCCACGGCCAAGTTTTGATAGACGGAGGCAAAAATCGCCAAGTGCTTGCCGAGATAGACAAAATTTTACCATTCGGCGATAAAACAATTGATGTCGTCATCGCCACTCATCCTGATCTAGATCATATCGGCGGGCTTCCGGAAGTCATCTCGCGTTACAAAGTCGGGCTTTTTATAGAGCCGGGAGTAGAATCCGATAATACTCTAGATGATGAATTAGAAAATAGATTGGAAGAGAAAAATATTCCCACACTTCTTGCGCGGAGAGGTATGGTGATCAATTTCGGTGATGGTGTCAAACTCCAAATACTTTTCCCAAACCAGAGTGTTTCCAATTGGGAGACAAATAGAGCTTCTATTGTCTCCAAACTTACATATGGAGATAGTTCATTTCTTCTGACAGCTGATTCTCCGATAGCTATTGAAAATGTTTTACTTAATCTCAACCAAGAGATTTTAGATTCAGATGTCCTAAAAGCAGGACACCACGGTTCTCGCACTTCGACTACCGCAGCTTTTGCTGCGGCAGTCAGTCCTCAATACGCCGTCATTTCCGCAGGTAAAGATAACTCCTACGGCCACCCGCACGCCGAAGTCTTAAACAATCTCGCTTTTATTGGCGCTAAAATTTTAAAAACTTTTGAAAGTGGCACAATAATATTCCAAACAGACGGCAAAATACTAGAACTTAAATAACTCCGGCTTTTTTGAGGACGGAATGGGCGCCGTGTTTGTTGATAGTTTTGATAGCGCGGGTAGAGAGAGTCAGGGTGATAGTCTTTTTCAATTCTGGGATGTAAATGCGCTTTTTCTGGAGGTTTGGGTATTTTCTAACCATCCCTCTAGGATTAAATTGGGTAGCACGAGTCCTGTTGGAGTAGCCACCTCCCATCTTGGAACCTTTGTTTAAAACTGGACATACTCTTGCCATGTCTGCGGTATACTAGCACTATGGAGTTCGTATTTCAAATCGCCATTCTCATTATGTCTGTGGTAATCCATGAGGTTTCTCACGGCTATGCAGCGCGCATGCTCGGAGACCATACCGCTGAGTATCAAGGCCGCCTTACTCTTAACCCTCTTAAACACTTGGATTTTGTCGGCTCGTTTCTCGTGCCGGCCATGGCGTATTTCTTCGGAGGATTTTTATTTGGCTGGGCAAAGCCGGTTCCTTATAATCCCTACAATCTAAAGCCTGGGAGATGGTCAGAGGCGACAGTGGCAGCTGCTGGGCCAGTCTCTAATATTTCTATAGCGGTATTGTTTGGTTTTGTATTACGCTTTGCTTCCAATATAAGCCCTGCTTTCATAGAAATTGTGTCCATAATAGTGCTCATTAATATAGTGCTTGCCGTTTTCAATCTAATGCCAATTCCTCCGCTCGATGGTTCCAAGCTCCTTTTTGCTCTTTTCCCAAACAAACTTTTTGAGCTACGTTCATTTTTCGAACGGTACGGAATGATGCTTGTAATTTTCTTTATTTTATTCCTGTGGCAGTCTATTTTCCCGCTTATACTCTGGCTTTTCCAGCTTATTACAGGAGTTGCAATTTAAGGGTGTCTCTTGTAGAGTAAGAGTCTCCTCACGGAGCATTTTTTATGAGTACGATTAATCAATTAGTTAGGCGCAAAAGACACAAGACCACTAGGAAATCGAAGTCCGTGGCTTTGACGCGAGGCTTTAATACCAAAAAGAACCGTCCGATATTTTATAATTCGCCTTTCAAGCGCGGCGTAGCTACCAAGGTTACTACCAAGACTCCGAAAAAGCCTAATTCCGCTATCAGAAAGATCGCTAGGGTTCGCCTAACCAACGGTATGGAAGTAACCGCCTACATCCCTGGCATCGGACACAATCTCCAAGAACACTCTGTAGTTATGATTCGTGGCGGCCGTGTCAAAGACATTGGCCTTCGATACACTATTGTTCGTGGTGTGCTCGATGCTACAGGAGTAGAAGGCAGGAAACAGACTCGTAGCCAATATGGTGCGAAGAAACCAAAAAGTAAATAAAAATGCGAAGAAAACTTAAAACAAAACCAAAACTTGAGCCGGACTATACCTACGATTCAGAAAAGGTAGCGAAATTTATTAACTACACTATGCAGGAAGGGAAGAAAAATACTGCACGAACTATTGTCTACAACTCTTTCGAGATAATCAAAGACAAAACCAAGAACCCAAATCCTCTAGAAGTCTTCGAAGCCGCTCTAAAGAACACTGGTCCTACAATGGAGGTCCGTTCCAGACGAGTTGGAGGCGCCAACTACCAGATCCCGCGTGAAGTTCGCCCGGAACGCCGCCAATATCTATCGATGAAATGGATCATTGATGCCGCTCGTTCTAAAAAGGGCAAGGCTATGGCAGAAAAGCTGGCCGAAGAGATCATCGCCGCATCAAACAACGAAGGTGAAGCGATTAAGAAACGCGAGAATACTCATAAGATGGCAGAAGCCAATAAAGCCTTTGCGCATTTCGCGTGGTAAGATTTACTCTTGCTGGTCGTTTAATCAAAATGATATAATGTTTGCTATATAAAGCTTGAACGGCTAATAATATTACGATATGAATATAGATAAAAGGGGGATTGAAAATCGAGCTCTTCAGATTCTTGAGGCTTACAATATAAGCAAGCCAGTAGTAGATGTTGCAAAAATAGCAAAAGGTGAAAATTTAAAGATAAAGGAAATTAATATGCCTGAAGGATATGAAGGTGTGGCAGGTTTTTACAATAAGGACGAGAGAACCATTTACGTTGAAGTAAATGATACCCCGAATAGGAAGCTTTTCTCCATAGCCCATGAATTAGGGCACATTTTTCTGAATCATCAACACGCCACGGTTTTGTTTCGTGTTACGCATGACGATACCATCTATACAGAAAAAGAAAAAGAGGCAAATATCTTTGCTGCCGATCTTTTAATGCCCGATCTCATGGTTAAGGAATACTTAGAAAAGTACAACCTTTCCAGGTCTGATTATAAGGAAATGGCGGAAATATTTGGCGTACCTGTTTCATCAATGAAACATACTCTTGATTTCCTGAAATAATTTAATGCCACCGATAAGCTCAGAAGAAATTTTTTCAAAAATAAGGTCTGATGCCGGTGTAATAAAAGATAGCGATCTTGAGTGGTTTAAATCTCTCAATAAAAAAAGTGCGTATAGGATAAATCTTGAAGATAAAGAAAATGATGGGATTATTCGTATGCGTAATCTTTGGGCTAAATGGATTCTTATTTTGATTGGAATTATTATAATTTTTGACATTATTTTGGTCTGTCTTTATGGTTTAGGGATTTGGGATTTCAAAGATTCTAATGTTGTTATCGTGGTCATTACCGACAATTTTTTAAAGATTTTTGGGCTCGGTTTCCTAATAACAAGAGAGACCTTTAAGAAAATATATACAAAATAACTCATTTGGGGCATTGGGCATGGCTAAGTTATTTAGTTTGATTAATGTTTGGTGTTGGGGTATCCTAGTCCCAGCAGGCAATCTGCTTTTTATTTTTCACTAATTTATGGAACGAGACTATCCTCTGGAACGCGTACGTAACTTTGGAATCATAGCGCACATAGATGCTGGTAAGACCACTACGAGTGAGCGTGTGCTCTATTACACCGGCGCTCAACACAAAATTGGCGAAGTGCATGAAGGCGAGACTACCACTGACTGGATGGAACAAGAGCGCGAGCGCGGTATCACCATTACTGCCGCCGCTGTCACATGTTTTTGGAAAAATACTCGTTTCAACATCATCGATACTCCTGGACACATCGACTTTACAGTAGAAGTGAAGCGATCATTGCGTGTACTTGACGGCGCAGTCGTAGTTTTCGATGGTGTCGCCGGAGTGGAGCCGCAATCCGAGACCAATTGGCGTTATGCAGAGGAGGCGCTTGTGCCACGCATCTGCTTTATCAATAAACTTGACCGCACTGGAGCATCTTTCGAACGTTCATATAAATCTATTCTCGATCGTCTTTCCAAAAAAGCTGTACGTATGCAGATTCCTATTGGTGAAGAAGATCATCATGAAGGCATTATCGATCTTCTCACCATGAAGGCTTATTATTTTGAAGGTGATATGGGCAATAAGGTTGTGGAGAAAGAAATTCCGGAAAATTTGAAAGCCGATGCTCTAAAATATCGTGGCGAACTAGTAGAAAGGATTGTTGAAAATGATGAAGTAATGATGAACGCATATCTCGAAGGTAAGGAAGCTAGTCTAGAAGACTTGAAACGAGTTTTGAGAAAGGCTGTGATAGAGAATAAGATTTTCCCAGTGCTTGCCGGTTCTGCCCTAAAGAATAAAGGAGTTCAGCTTGTTCTAGACGCCGTAGTGGACTATCTGCCGTCGCCATTAGACATCCCCCCAGTTAAGGGTATTAATCCGGAAACTGGAGAAGAAGTCGAGCGCCATGCATCTGACGAAGAACCATTTGCCGCGCTTGCTTTCAAGCTTCAAGCTGACCCATTTGTCGGACAGCTGACATTCTTCCGTGTTTACTCCGGTACCATTGAATCCGGTACGTATTTATACAATGCAACTACCGGTACCAAAGAACGTCTGGGTCGTATTGTTCGACTTCAGGCTGACAAGCGTGAAGAAGTGAAAAAAGTTTTTGCCGGCGAGATTGCGGCCGCGGTAGGGCTCAAAGATGCCAAGACCTCCCACACTTTCTCTGACGAAAATCATCCAATCATTCTTGATCAGATTAAGTTCCCTGAACCGGTTATTTCTCTACGCATTGAGCCGAAGACAAAAGCCGACCAAGAGAAGATGGGTTTGGCTCTCAAGCGTTTGTCAGACGAGGACCCGACTTTCAAAATTAAATCTGACCAAGAGACGGGCGAGACAGTGATTATGGGTATGGGCGAACTTCATTTGGAGATTCTTGTCGACCGCATGAAGCGTGAGTTTGGTGTAGAGGCCAATGTCGGTAAGCCACAAGTGGCTTACAAAGAAACTATTTTGGGAGAAGCAGAAGTTGAGAACAAATATATCAAGCAGACCGGAGGCAAAGGTCAGTACGGACACGTCAAAATTAAGATCAAGCCTCTGCCACAATATGATCCAGAAGAAAAAGTGCCGAAGAATGCTCACCGCGAACCAGGATTCGAATTTATTGATGCTATTAAGGGCGGTGTTATCCCGCAGGAATTTATTCCGGCAGTTGAGAAAGGTATCAGAGAAGCGATGGATCGCGGAATTCTTGCCGGTTACAAGATGACCGATATTTCTGCTGAACTCAACTACGGTTCTTACCACGATGTCGACTCTTCGGAAATTGCATACAAGATTGCCGCCTCGCAAGCCTTCCAAGAAGCGGCCAAAAAAGCTCGTCCAGTTATCCTCGAACCAATTATGAAAGTGGAAGTAGTAATGCCGGAGAAATTTATGGGCGATATCACCGGCAACCTCTCTGGCAAGCGCGGACAAATCGATGCTATGGAAGATAGAGGTGAACTCAAAGTAGTGCGCGCCAAGGTGCCTCTCTCAGAAATGTTCGGTTACGTCACCTCTCTCCGTTCGATGACCGAAGGCCGCGGCTCTTCAACCATGGAATTCGACCACTACGCTGTAGTGCCAACTAATGTGGCACAAACTATAATCGAGGCAAGAACTGGAGGAAAATAAAACTGATTGACTGCGTGTGGGTGGAGAGTAGAGTTGTGACAGACCTCTTCGGTCTAGAAAAGGAAGGGCAAAATGAGAGCGTTGATACTGCTTCTCATCATAGCCTGCGCTTGTTTCTATGTTGGGAGAGCGACCGCGCCTACGATAGCTGTTCTTGTACCGGTTTTTGTAGGGCAGCAGTCAACTCCCGCTGCCAATCCGGCATGGTCAAAGATTGAGCCATGCTCGTTTTAAGAGAAGCCTAGTTGAGTGCACTTGCACTCAACTAGGCTTTGCTGTATATTAGCGCCTACGCGTTAACCGTGCGATGCTCTTTGAGATTCTCTCAATATCGAGGATTAAGCGGTTTAGTATGCGTTTCAATCTAACTTATTAAACTTAGAAACTTATATAACTTATTAAACTATTTATGGCAGACGTATTTGATCGTTCCAAGCCGCACATCAACGTAGGTACCATTGGTCACGTTGACCACGGCAAGACTACCCTCACCGCCGCTATTCTTAACGTGCTTCACCGCGCAGGCAAGAAGGCGACTGTTAAGAATGTCGACCAAATCGACAACTCTCCAGAAGAGAAAGCCCGCGGTATTACTATCGCCCTCTCTCACTCCGAGTACGAAACTGACGCGCGTCACTACGCACACGTCGACGCTCCTGGTCACGCAGACTACATCAAGAACATGATCACCGGTGCCGCTCAAATGGACGGCGCAATTTTAGTTGTCGCAGCAACTGACGGTGTGATGCCACAGACTCGTGAACACATCCTTCTTGCGAAGCAGGTCGGTGTGCCGAAAATCGTCGTTTTCCTCAACAAATGTGACATGGTTCCGGACAAAGAACTTATTGCTCTCGTGGAAGAAGAAGTGCGCGATCTGTTGAAGAAGTATGATTTCGACGGTGCAAATGCTCCTATTATCCAGGGTTCTGCTCTCAAGGCTCTTGAAGCTTCTGGTATCGACGATGAATGGTCCAAGCAGATACTTGCTCTTACTGATGCTCTCGACACCTATTTCCCAATCCCGGTTCGCGATCTCGACAAGCCGTTCCTTATGCCAATTGAGGACATCTTCTCTATCGAAGGACGCGGTACTGTGGTCACAGGTCGTATTGAAAGAGGCAAGGTAAAAGTTGGCGAAGAAATCGAAATCATCGGTATTAAAGATACTTCCAAGACCACAGTTACAGGTATAGAAATGTTCAACAAATCGTTATCTGAAGGGATGGCCGGAGACAATGCCGGAGTGCTTCTACGAGGCGTGAAGAAAGAAGATCTTCACCGAGGACAAGTGCTCGCAAAGCCGGGTTCTGTCACTCCTCATACCGAGTTTACAGCCGAAGTCTATATCTTGAAGAAAGAAGAAGGCGGACGACATACTCCGTTCTTTACCGGTTACAAGCCACAATTCTACATTCGCACCACTGATGTTACTGGAGACGTTACTTTGGCAGAAGGTGTAGAAATGATCATGCCAGGCGACACAGCAACCTTCACGGTCAAGCTTGTGGCACCGGTTGCTCTCGAAGCAGAGCAGCGCTTTGCTATTCGCGAAGGAGGCAAGACTGTAGGTGCGGGAGTTGTTACTAAGATTATTAAGTAAAGATGGCTAAAGCCGTTCCTTCAAAAAAAGTCGCCTCAACAGCGGCCAGAAAAAAAGTCGTAAAAGCTCCTAAAGAAGAAGCTGTAGGTCGTTTGCGTATCCGGGTTAGGGCATATGAGTCAAAAATTCTAGATCTTTCTGTCAAACAGATTATCGATACGGCTCTTCGCTATGATGCGAAAGTCGAAGGTCCGATTCCTTTGCCGACTGAAATCAAGAAGTACACTGTCAACCGTGCTCCATTCATTTATAAAAATGCGCGTGAGCAATTCGAGATGAGGATACACAAGCGTCTCATAGATATAGTGAATCCAACGCCTAGAGTTATCGAGTCTTTGACAAACTTGAGTTTACCAAGCGGTGTCAATATCGACGTCAAAATGGTATGAAAAAATTAATTGCCAAAAAAGTAGAAATGACCCAGATATTCGCCGAAAGCGGGGAAGTCTTTCCCGTTACTTTATTGGTGGTTGATACTAAAGGCAAGACCTTAAGTACTGATTCCCAAGGTCTTGCCTTGGGGAGCGAGACCTTGGAAAGCTTCGCCGAAGGAGAAGTGGTTACAGTCTCCGGCATATCGAAAGGCAAAGGCTTCCAAGGTGTGGTTAAGAGACATGGCTTCAAGGGTGGACGCCGTTCACATGGACAGAAACACTCTGAGCGTGAAGCTGGTTCCATCGGTGGTGGTGGTCGCGCTGGTGGTCGAGTGGTAAAGGGTATGCGCATGGCTGGCCGTATGGGAGGGGAGCGTATAACAGTAAAGAGTCTTAAGGTAATTAAGATGATCCAAGAATCAGGAGAGATTTATATTAGCGGAGCTATCCCTGGAAGACGTGGAAGCAAAGTGGAAATAAAATCACAAGGCTAAAATGGAAGCGCCAATCTACAGCATTAAAGGAGATAAGGTTGGGGCAATAAATTTGCCAGATAATATTTTCGCTGTTCGTTGGAATGCCGATTTGGTAAAGCAAGTCGCTGACTCTCTCCTGTCTTCAGCAAGAACTCCTATTGCTCATACCAAAAATCGTGGAGAAGTGCGTGGCGGAGGCAAGAAGCCATGGCAACAGAAGGGTACCGGTCGCGCTCGTCACGGGTCTATTCGCTCACCACTCTGGGTTGGTGGTGGAGTTGCGCATGGACCTAGGAATGAAAAGAATTTCGAGAGAAAAGTTTCTAAAAAAATGAAAACTAAAGCTCTTTATACTATTCTTTCGCGCAAATTCAAAGAAGGCGAGGTTTTGTTTGTAGACTCTATCAAACCATCTGAACCAAAGACGAAAGTCGCCATCCAGTCTCTACAGTCTCTTGCGAAGGTCGAAGGATTCAAGTATCTCTTCTCGAAGAGAAACAATGCGGCAGTTCTTGTAGTTCCAACTAAAGACAGAGTAAATGAACGCGCATTCAGAAATTTGAGTAACATCGAGTTAATGGAGGCAAGAAATTTGAATCCTTTGGTACTGCTTCAATACAAATATCTTGTAATTGAGAACCCGGAGTCTTCTATCAAATCCCTTCCAAAAATGGAATCTAAAGCTAGCACCAAGAACCTAGTCCCCAGCACCTAATTTTATGGCAAAGACTAAACCCAAAGTAGAATTGAACGGAAAGATACTTATCGATCCTCGTATTACCGAGAAGGCTGTAATTGGTGCCGATAAATCTGGCGTTTACGTCTTCAACGTTACAGAATCTTCCACCAAACAGTCCATTGCCCGAGCTATAAAAGAAGCTTACAAAGTTACTCCCGAGAAAGTGCGGGTCACCTCTATTCCGTCGAGGCGAGTTTTTGTCCGCGGTAAACACGGTGTTAAGGGCGGGGGCAAAAAGGCGTATATTTATCTCAAAAAAGGAGACAAAATTGAAGTGATATAACATGAAAAAGTACAAGCCAACATCTAAATCGCGTCGCGGAATGACCGGAATAGATTTCCGGAAGATTTTAACTGTCAGCAAGCCGGAGAAATCTCTGGTTTCCGGATTTAAACGTGGCTCAGGGCACAATAAAAGCGGTCGTATCACTACACGGCACAAAGGTGGTGGACACAAGCGCCTTTATCGCGATGTGGATTTTTCTTATGACAAGTACAACGTGCCATTCACTATTAAAACTGTTGAATATGATCCAAATCGTTCCGGATTTATCGGTCTTGCGGTCTATCGGGATGGAGCCAAAAGATATGTGCTTTTGCATAATACTGCCAAAGTTGGAGATACATACATAGTTTCTGAAAAGGCCAATCAAACTCCTGGCAACAGACTACCTCTAGGCAATATTATTGTTGGTACATTTGTATATAACGCAGAACTCAAGCATAAGGGTGGAGCAAAAATAGCTCGTTCGGGAGGAAACTATGCGGAAGTATTGGCGAAAGAAGGAGACTTTGTTTTCTTAAAAACTCCTTCGAGTGAAGTGCGCAAAGTGCCGGCCAATGCATGGGCATCTATCGGGGAAGTTTCAAATAATGAGAATCGTCTGGTTAATCTCGGTAAAGCCGGACGCTCGCGCTGGCTCGGTATCCGCCCTACTGTACGCGGTACTGCTATGAACCCCGTTGACCACCCTCACGGTGGAGGCGAAGGCCGTTCAGGACGCGGACGCAGGCGAGCCATCTCTACTTACGGCAAGCCAACCGGCAAAGGCCAGAAGTCCCGCCGCGCCAAAAAATATTCAAATAAGTTTATTGTGACTAGAAGAAAGGCAGGGAAGAAGTAGTTCGACAAGCTCACTACAGGTAGATTGCAAAGCATTTTTTCTGAGCTATAGTGAAAAGAGATTAGTATAAGGAGGTTTACATGTTTGGAAGCATTCTCGCTCTAGCTTTGCTCATGTTTCCATCTAACATTTCTGGTTGGGGCGTGTATAAACCAGAAGGGAAAAATTTTGAAATCGGTGTGCCCGGACCGTGGAAGGTGTACGTGGTAACTTCGGATTTGGTAAGAATCACTCCAGCAGTGGATGAAGAGTGGATGCTGGGCGTAAAATTGCCCGCATCGCCTATACCGTGGGTCGACGTCCACGCCCCATTAAATGGGACATGTAAAGATACTCGTCAGTCCGGCGATTTCAAGAAATTCCCAGCGTCTTCAGGTACGTTCTTTAGAGAGAAAGTGATCTGCCGAAGTGGCGTAGTTGTTTCTCTCGGATATTGGGAGAACAAAAATGGAAAAGAGCAGAAAAAAGTTTTGGAACAGATGCTCAAAAGCTTCAAAACGTTATCGTGGGAGAAGTGAAACTTGGGGGCAGGGCGGCTGAATAGCCGCCCTTGATTTATTTATATATATCTGTAAAGTATCTCGCATAAGGTCAAAGACAGTAGGCATTTATAAGCCCTACCGAGACTAACCACTCTGGCCTTATTCAATAATGGCCATAAACAAAGC
>Ga0209542_10002882_pt1 | contig 37808 bp, 44 predicted proteins | sample RifCSPhighO2_01_FD_184028 | JGI IMG/M metagenome (GOLD analysis project Ga0209542, IMG submission 184028) | Soil microbial communities from Rifle, Colorado - Rifle CSP2_plank highO2_0.1 (SPAdes) (version 2) | ecosystem: Environmental > Terrestrial > Deep subsurface > Rock core/Sediment ... | reverse complement strand
AAAAGAGGGAAATCTGCTTTTGAAACAGATATTTTGATAAGCAAGAGAAATAATAAATTGATAATACCTAAAGTAGTTATTGAGTTAAAAAAGAAACTATCTACGCATGATGTTATAACTTATAGCTCAAAGGCATTGAGGCATAAGAAAGTCTATCCTTATCTAAGATATGGACTAATAATCTTTGAAGAGGATAAAATACCTCCAAGATTCTTTATTCATAACGAAGCAATAGACTTTGCCGTAGGATATAAAGGATTTGACAATAAGCGCCTGCTTTTAGAGATGATAATGAAGCAAGTTTACTATTCGGACATATTGGAACGGAAGATATATGGGAAACAAAAATCAAGTTTCTATTCCTTAAATCCCCAATTCTTTGATATAATAAAAACAAATGACAATTCTATTAAAAAAACAAGCTAAAAGAAAGGTGTATTTTACAAAATCTATCGTTATGAATATAAACTAATTTTTGAAAATGTCTTGCAGTTTTGCACTAATAAACATAAAACATTTTGTTTCTTAAAGTGCTGTTAAGATCATATCGTCAGTAATTTTTTCCGACATTTCTGTTGATTTTTTTAATTTGTCGACGATAGGCTAAAACTGAAAGAGAGGGGGTATTAGTAAAGGAATTCTTTCTCTTTCTTTGGCAAGAAATTCTTAGAGAATTTAGGGCAATATATTTTTAGAAAGTTATTTAAGTTTGTAAATACAATTAACTATATGAAAAGAGAGAGTAAGAAAAAAGTTAGGAATTTTTTTAAATTGACTAAGTGGAAGATTATAATTTTGATATTTTTATTTTCTATTTTTCCGTGGAAAGGTGAAGAATATTGTTTTGTGAATATGGCAATTAATTCTATTCCAGTTTGCCATAGTTGGATTTATTTTGCAGGATTTAAATATGGCATATTTATTTTGCTTGATCTGATGAAGGGATTAACTACTTCTTCATCTGATTTGCTAGCTCCTATAATTATTATGTTAGCAGTTTCCTATTTCTTATCTAATATAATAATGTTTAGCTATAAGAGAGTTAAAAAATTATATTGTCGAGCATAAAAGAGAGTGTAAGGCACAAATAGTAAGTAAAGGAATTCTCTCTGGCAAACAGAAAGGAAATTCTTTTATAGTTATCTTTTCATAGTAAAGTATGAAAAAAATAAGAATTTTAGTTTTGGCAATTATATCTTTATTAATTTCTCTCCTATCTAACTTTAAATCCAAGACATTAGTTGGTTTTATTCTTTCGACTCTGATTTTTAGCATTTTATTCTTTGTTAGTGCCTTGAGTATAAATTTAAAGGGAAAGAAAAATAATAAACTCTTACTTTCTGTTTTAATCCTTATAATAGTTATAATAGGACTTGTAGCGAGGTTTGTTTATTTGAGCGATTATAATGGTCAATTAACAATAATAACTCCTCCGCATTTTAGAATGAATATTTTAACTGGAAAATGTAGTTATGAACAAGGAACTGGAAATAATTTAAACTATCCCTGGTTTTATAAATTTGGTTGCGATTCCGACAAAGAGAAAAAAATAGAATCAATCAAAAACTCATTTGCTTTTGAGAGTGCAAAAGAGAAATGCGAAACAGATTGCGAAGATCCATCTAAATGCGGAATAAGATTATTTTATAGTGAAGGAGAATATTGCTCTGATATGGGGTGTGAAATGAGAACAATAGAAGAAGGTTTAACTTGTTCTGATTTGTTCTGATTTTAGAAAGTTATTTAAACTTTGTAATATTTTTATGAACATGGGGTGGATAATCTGTTTGTCTCTTATAATCTTAATCGCCTTCTCAGTTAATGTTTCCTCTTTTTATAATGAATCCGAGATTATTCTAAAATCAAGACATTTTATATTAGATGAAGGAGTAAGTGTGTCTGCACAGCAAGAGGTTTTATCTAGAGGAGCAGATAATACCCACTTGCTTGTCCAATTTAAACGTGACTTAATTACAGAAGAGAAGAAAGAATTAGAAGATTTAGGAATTAAATTAGTTTCTTACATTCCATATAACGCATGGTATGTTTCAGTGCCAAGTAATAAATTGAGCAGTTTAGAAAATAAGAATTTTGTGCGTGCTATCGATGTTATTCAACCAGATTATAAAAAGTCAAAAGTTGTGAGAGAAAAGGAATTTGATGATTGGGCAAGAGATGGAGACAATATTTATTTAATTGTAAGATTTCATGAAGATATTAATTTAGATAATTCTATAAGTTTAATTAATAAGCTAAATGCAAAAGCATTGGATAAAATTGAAATATTAAACTCTTTGTTTGTCTTAATCCCGGAAACTCGTCTTGATGATCTGTCAGAATTAGACGAGGTTAAGTGGATTGAACAAATTCCCTCTAATCCTGAGAATTTGATTTCTGCTTCTAGAGGAATTATCGGCGTAGATAAGTTACAGGTAAGTCCTTATAATCTTAGTGGAGAGAATATTAAAATATTGCAATATGAACCAAATTCTCCATATGAACATGAAGATATGGCTGGACGTATTGAGACGCCCGAAATATTAAATGGTATAGACAATCATGCAACACACATTGCTGGAATTATGATCGGAAATGGCGAAGGAAATTATGATTATAGAGGTATTGCAACAGATGCCCAGATAATTTCTTTTGAAACAGACATCCCTTGGCCTGAGGAATTTGTTATCGCCGATATGGTTTTTGATTATAAAAGAGCTATAAACATATATGGGGCAGATCTTGCTAGCAATTCATGGAGATCCCCAGTTGATTGCGAAGATCTTGGTGAATATAATTCTTTCTCTGAGTTAATAGATAAAATCTCAGTTAGTTATCCTGGGTTCAATAAAGTGGTATCTGTTATATGGGGAGCAGGTAATGAAAACGCTAAACAATTATGCGGGTTTAATAATTATGATACTATGGTTTCCGAAGCATCTGCAAAGAACACAATTAGTGTAGGTTCAATTAATTCAGATAACCGTGGCCTTAGTTCATTTAGTAGCTGGGGGCCAGTAGATGATGGCAGACTGAAGCCGGATGTCGTCGCTCCAGGTTGTAATGCTGAATCTTGGAATCCCGAAAATCAAGATTATGATAGAGTGGGGGTACTTTCTACAGCGGAAGGGGGTGGCTACTCCAGAACGACCGAGGAGGGAGGACCTACATGTGGGACTTCTTTCTCTGCACCCCACGTATCAGGAACTGTCGCCTTAATGTACCAACAATTTGAGTGTTCTACCCCTTACGGAATAAGTGAACCACTACCCTCTACAATAAAAGGAATTTTGATACATACCTCAGAGGACTTAGGTAGGGAAGGTCCAGATTATGAATATGGTTGGGGATTGATAAACGCAACAAAAGCTGTCGATCAAATAATTTATAGATACTTTAGAGAAGATGAGCTATCTTCCTCGAATGATAAAGATATGTTTAATTTTACTATTAATAATTCTTCTGAAGATGTGAAAGTTACTCTAGTGTGGGATGACTATCCAGCAGAACCATTTGTTGAAACAGCACTTGTTAACGATCTTGATTTATCTCTGATTTCTCCTTCTGGAAACTTATACAGGCCTTTTTTGTTAGATCCTTCTAATCCTTCAGATGATGCGATAACGGGAAGAAACTTTCGAGATAATGTAGAGCAAGTTGTAGTTGAAAACCCAGAAGTCGGGACTTGGACAATTGTAGTCAATGCGACAAGTTGTCCGCAATGTGAGCAAAAATACTCTTTGATTTATAAAAGACCCTTTGCGATACAATTGTTTGAGGGGTGGAATCTTATCTCAATTCCTGTAATTCCTTATAACAATAGTATTGATAATGTTTTTATAAACAAACTTTACTATTATTTACCTGGTGGAACTGATTATCCTCTTTGGTCTTATCAAAATAATGGATGGTTAAAAAGTAGAAATACAAACCAATTTAGAACCCTTCACACAGTAGACGCAGGATTTGGTTATTGGGTAAATGTTAATGATAGTGTTATTTTAGAAGTAGACGGGACCCCAGTTTCTAAAATTAATACTCCTTACTCAACTATTATCAACCTTAATACAGGCGATAATAGATGGCATATGGTTGGGTATAACTCTTTTTTAGAAATTCCAGCTGAGACAGCAATCTCAGATCTAAATTTCTTAACTTTTCAACGCCACACTCCTGGATCCGGAGACCCCTTTAACTCTTTTGAGATATATTATGATAATGAAGGATATGAAAATCATCCTTTTAATCTTGGGCCTGGTATAGGAAGTTGGGTTTATATGCTTAGTAATGATGCATGGGAAGTTCCACAAATAAGAAGTTGCTCTCCAATCGGTCCTATAGAAAAAATCTCGGTTGGTGAAGGAGAGGAAGATATAACAGAAGTACCTTTTACAATTTATGGTTACGGGATGTGCGATCAAGAAATAAATATGACTACCACTAATGTTGTGGTGAGGTTAAAGGTTAATGGAACAGAAGTCAGTAATTATACGATGGGTTCTAAATCAATAAATCAGTATAACTTACAAGCACCGATAGGAAATGGTGTGAATGAAAATGATACGGCTGAAATATTAATTAATAATAAATCAATTGAAGAGGGTAATATTACAATAGGAGAGTCTGGAGATTTTTATTTAATGAATATCACTGTAGATGGAATAACAGATTTTGACGGAGACAATTTCTCAGCAGAATGTTTAGATTGTAATGATAATAACTCAAGTATACACCCGAATGCAGGAGAGATTTGCACAGATGGAGTAGACAATAATTGTAATGGTTTGAGTGACTGTGAAGATACTCTTTGTTCAGAACATCCATCTTGTAATCAACCACCAGAGACGCCAACTTCTTTGTTTTGCGACAAATATTTATGCTCAAATAATGAAGGATTTTACGACGAAATATCAATAGAATGTTTTGGTTCATTAGATATGGAAATAGACAACGTGACTTATGTTTTAGAAGCATTTTATAATAATAGTCAGGAAATCACATGGAGGAATATAGGAAATCATTCTGAAGAATTTAATTTTACATGGAACATAACAAATATCCCTAAACAGTCTGGAGTTGGTCTGAGATGTAAGTCAATTGACATAGATGGAAGTAATAATTACTCTAATTATTACGATCCTAATGTTAGTTTGACATTATTAAATAAGCCTAAATTAAATATTAAATTAATTTCTCCTTCAAATATTAGTGAAACTATTGAGGCTTTAAAGAATAAATTTTTTAGTATTAAGGTGAACGTAACCTGTCTTGAATCTGACTGTGGAGATATTGATGTTAGTTTTGATCCTTATCCGCAATTAGCGGAAAGAGGGAAGGATTTTGATACAATCTGTGAAAGCGGGGCTTGTACGACAACTTTATATTCTGGAACTAGGAATGTTTTTGAGGACGGAGAATGGAAGAGAATTGAAGATGCCAGAAGTCTGAAAGATAAAGGATTTGAAATAGAATTTATTGAGAAGGATCCAGAATTTGATATAAATGTCTTGGACTTTAATTTAACTTCAATAACTTTAGAATTAGATACTGTCGAGAAACATAGGTCAAAAAATATTCCTGTTAAAATCTGGAGAAAAGAAGTTAGAGTAGATATAAAAGATTATAAAAACACAGCAACAAAAATGAGAGAAGATTCTCTTGAATTTAGTTCTGGCAAGAGAACTGAAACCTATGAATTTGGTTTAGATAAGATATTGGAGTTTGGGTTTAATTCTTCAACTATAGTTTTACAAGAACCGAATACGGAAACTTTAGACGACTCATTTATCGTTAATTTAGAGCCCAATAATAATTTTGGAGGAAGTTTCTCTTTAATTGTTTCTGATTATGAAGGTGAGATTAATAATGTATACATAAGATTTAATACAACAATCGTTAAGGAGCTAAAAAACATAACTTCTGCAGTACTTCAGTTGTATGTTGATGGAGGGGCCAGCGGTTCTATGCAGGTTCATGAAGTTTATGATACTCTCTGGAATGAAGAAAGCATAACTTGGAATAATCAACCTTGTGGAACAGGGTTTGATAATGCAACAAATTGTAATCTTACATATGAAGATAAGATATATCCAAACCAAACTGATATATTTTGGGGGCTAAATGTGACTCATATGACTCTAAATAGTATTAATCAATCAAGAGATACATCTATGGCTATACAAACAGAAGATAACGGGGCCTTTTTTGATATATATTCAAAAGATTTTTATATTGTATCTTATAGGCCAAGATTAGTAATAACTTATGAAGCCCCAATTATAAAAGAAGGCTTAATCTCAACGATAAAAGGATTTTCTCCATTTTATACAAATGAGTCAAACCCAAGAAGAATATCTTTAAACGAGTCTCAAAGCAAAATTATTACTGCTTGGGTAAATGCTACGGGAGAAGTAGGGACCAATCATACTTTTTTTGTTTATGCTAACATAACTTCTAATCCAGAATTTTCTAATATTAGCGAAAAATGGAATGTCTCAATTGTAGGTTTTTTAAATGGACTGGAAATTCCGCAATTAGATATTATTTACACTAACAGCACAAAGAGAGTCTTCAGATTTGTAGTCAATAATACTTTAACGTCGCAAATCCCCAATATATTATGGACACTCAATACGGGAAACGGCAATAAATCTTCACAGTATAACACAACTCTTAGCGGAAGTGAAGATTTATCTGTATATGTTTATCATAATTATGGCGCCGGAGGAAATTATACTGTGACTGCGAGAGCGCAGAATCAAGACTATAGTGCTGAAAAATCAATACAGATAACAATATGAAAATGAAAGACACAAACAGAAAAATATTGAATCTTATCTTGTTAACGGTAGTTCTAATTTTTAGTTCTAACTTTATATCAGCGCAAGAAATAACTAAAAGCTTAAACTACGAAACATCATGCGAGAATGAAGTTTGCACGACGATGATTTACTCTTATGAAAAATATTTCCTGAGAAATAATGTCTGGGAAGAAATAGATGAAGATTTTTTTGATTGTTCAGCTAATGGAGAAACTAAGTTCTGCACAAATAATTATAGATTTAACGTCGTTGCTAAAGGAAACGGGGAAGTCTCTGCTTTTAGAAATGGAGAAGAAGATAGATTTAAATTAATGGACTTCCGAAATAATTCTTTAAGATTTTCTCCTGTTTTGAGAGATGGGATGTTAGTTTATGAAGATGTTATTCCAGGATATATTGATATTGAATACAAATTTTATCCTGACAAACTAAAAGAAAACATCGTCGTAAAACAACCGTTGCCTAATTTGGAAAGGGATTTCAACATAAAGTTCTCAAAAATTGGAGCTAATTTTATAATGAGGGATTTTATAATTTGCGATAGCAAAGACGTTTGCATAAGGACAGAACATTCTGAAAAAGGAAATGATGTTTCTGTTAGAATTCCTTCGTGGTTTTTAAATCATGAAAATGTGACTTATCCAGTCTATATTGATCCAAGCATTGAATTAAACGACAGTTTTATTTTATGGAATGGTTTTGTAACAAACGGAACAAATGACACATATACTAGAACAAATAATCCAAATGCAAATATAAAACTGGGAAATTTTCTTACTTTTATTTTGATAGGCAATACTACAACAACTATTGAGGAACATGCTAATGGAAATATTGAGTGGAACGTCTCTTCTATACCTGACGGTTCAAAAGTTTACAATATCACTTTATCTGTTTTCACAGCAACCTCTGATGGTGGCTCTCAAAACGCCACGATTAATGTCACACATATGGAGAAAACCAGTTCGCATTATGAAGATAATGAAACATATTGCTACGGGAATTGTCATTTTTATAAAGACATGAGCAACGGGACAATTTACAAGTCAAGTTCAATAATCACGCAACAACGAATTAATTTGAGTTTGTCAAATACGGCAAACACCAAACTGGAAAATTCTTTATCTTCAGATATTTTTGGCACCGGACTTATCGGAAAATACAGTACAACAAATGAGTTATGGGTTAAGTCAAGAGATGTCTCAAATGCAGATAAGAGGCCAGTATTAATCGTAACTTATGGTGTTAATTCAGCAGATGCAAATTTAGCAATTGCCGAAGGAATCAATAACTCTCTCCCAAATAATTTGATTGAATCAGCTCAACAAATTTATTTAGTCAATGAAAACGGACAGCATTATACGGGAACGTTTGATAAGACGACTATTTTTGGAAACCAAACTTGGGTTTTCAATTATATTGTTGGAAACGACATCTTCACAAATATGCCGTCGCTGTTTAGAGTTTTGAATGTCTGGGAGAACCAAGCATTGAGTTATGAAGAGATTGTTAATCAAGTTGAGACGTTTATTAACAATACGAGGTACTAAATAAATTTAGTTTTGAAAGATTATTTATCTTTTAACATTTCTAAAACCTTATTTCCCTTTGAGGTTCTTTGATAAAATCTAGATAAATGGTCTTTCGGATTTATACATTCTATTAATCCTTTTGAAAGCAATTCTGACAGCGAATTTGATATATTGCTTATGCTCAATTTTAGACTTTCTGCGATTTCTTTAGGAGTTCTCGGCTCATTAAGAATCTCTAAAACTGCCTTTCTTCTTTTTGCCCTATGTAAAAAACTGATTAAAGAGTAATCTTTCTTCATATAATCAAGAACATACTTGCTTTTAATTTGATAGCCATTAACGACTTACTAAAGACTTACCAAAAGATTTATAAAGAATTTAGTTAATGCTTCAGCATGAGAAAAATAAATATTTCTATAATGGCTGTTTTTTTAATCTTAATTATTTCACTTTCTGCTTCTATTAAAGCACAATCTATTGACTCTTCTGATAGCATTAATGATGCAAATAGTAATTTTGGTAGAATATGGCAAGCCATAAAAGAGTTAAGGATAGAGGTAAATAAAATCTGGAACTCTATTTCTGATCTTCAAAAACAAATAGACGAAATTGAATTAATACCTGGACCAGAAGGTCCACAGGGTCCACAAGGTGAACGGGGCGAGCAAGGACCACCGGGAATTTCAGAAATAAGAATTGCTGTTTTTGACATAACTCAAGAAACTCAGAACGGAGTAAATATCTCATGCGACCCAAATGAATTTGCAACCGGTGGAGGCACTGACCAATGGGGAGACACTAGTCGTGGTGGCATTTTAGAGTTCTATCCTATTAATGAAAGAACGTGGTATGCGAAGAGTTCTATTATTTTAGGAACTCCTTCGGTTGGAGCATGGAACTTTAACGAAGGTGAAGGAAGCGTGGCTCATGATTTTAGTAGTGATGGAAATGATGGTTTAATTGAAGGAGCTCAATGGTCTACAGACACACCATCGGGAGTTGGGTATAGCTTATTCTTTAATAACTCTAATTCTATTAATGTCGGGCATTCTCCAAAATTAAATTTGGATAGGGCGTTTACTTTCGAAGCTAAATTTAAATTAACTCCAGAAGGAGACATGGGCCCTATAATTTACAAAGATATAGGCGAATCACCTCCGCCTTATGCTCTATGGATTAAGTCCTTTGGTGAAAATAATCTCAGGAGCTATATAGAATTAACGTCTGCTAGTTCACAGGTTTCGCTAAAGGGTTCTACGCCTTTAGAGAGAGACAGATGGTATCAAGTAGGAGCCAATTATGATGGCGCAACTTTAAAATTATATCTAGATGGAGAATTAGATGGAGAACGTCCTTTAGAAAATTTTGATATACTTGATTCTATGAACGTCAATCACCCAGATACATGGATAGGTTCAAATCACGATCATGGTCCTTACCCAGATTTTCGCGGCTGGCTTGATGACGTAAAGATTAGTAATCATTATTATGATTTAGAGGATATTTCAAATAGAGATTATGGAGATTTAAAATTAGTTTGTGCAAAATATCAATAGAAAATGACAACGAACAAAATAATCCCCGTGGCTGTTATTGTAGTGATTGTTTTAGTTATTATTGGTGGTGGCTACTTCGTATTTTTTCAAGATAATGGAGAGAATGCAAAAAATATTTTTTCAAGTAAAACTTTTGACAAAGAAGTTTCAGAACTAATCTTTGATTTAACAGAATTACCAGAAGGTTTTCAGATAGCAGAAAGAACACCAAGATTGAAATCAGACGTTTCAGAAGAAGGAATTAATCTTGGATGGAAAGAGGGTTATCTTATAAAATATACAAAAGGAGAAGGTATTTTTGACATAAGTGTAATTGAACTTTATACCTCGAGATACCCTGTAGAAAATATTAGTAAAGTCATTGAACCTGTTCAACAAATAGAAGGATATTTATTTGAGGAATTACCTAATCCAAATATTGGAGAGACCTCGATAGCTATCAGATACACAGATGACGAATTCGGACTAAGAACTTATTGGATTCAATTCACAAAAAAAGATATTTATGTAAGTCTAACAATGTCAGGAACAGCAACAGATTATGAGTTAATTAAAGAATTAGCTAAAAAAATGGAGACTAAAATATAAAAATGGTAACTAAAGTTGAAAACAAAAATTGGTTTCGTCGGCATTGGATAATCTCTATTTTCTTAGGATTAGTGGTTCTCGGAATGATTAATGGATTTCTTTCAAACGATGATTCAAACATTACCGGAAATGTAATAAATGAACAAACACTAAATCTTTTACAAGAAGAGGTTAGTGCCTGTATTTCGGAATGGAAATGTAGCGAGTGGACTTCTTGTCTGAATAGTAAACAAGAAAGGGTATGTGTAGATAAAAATGATTGTGAACCTCCGCAGAATAAACCTACTGAAAACCAAACATGTACTGAAGTAAAAAAAGAAATAAAAACAGAAACCTCTCCAGATACAAGTTCTTCAGATGACTGGTTAGGAGATTTAGAAGATTCTCTTAAAAATTTAAACAAAGGTTTAGAAGAACAATCTAGAATAAATAAAAAAGTAGATGAATGTACTAAACTTTGTGCAGGGGAAGATATTGATGTTCCCTATGTAAAAAATGTTTGTCGTTCTGATTGTTACCAAGTTTATTATTATGCAGGAGAAGACGCTTTAGACGATTTGATTAAAAGTTATGGCGGATAAATAATATTTTGACAAATAATTAGAGAGTCAAATTAATAACTGAAAACGAAAGTTAAAATTAAATTTTGTTTATGAAAGATTTATAAAAAAATCAGCTAAATTTCCTTACTTTTCAGATATTCACAAAGTTTCAAAGTTGGCATTTCATCCAAGAATCTCAATTTTAAAATTTGAATTTAGTTGTTTGAGCATAGCATAAAATAAGATAATATTTCCTTTCGCATGACAGCCAAAACAATTAAACAAGCCAAGTCCATCATTCAAGGATAAAGAAGGGTTACTATCTGCATGAAATGGACAAACTCTTAATCTCTTGCCTGTTGGTTTTAATCCAAAGTTGTCAGCCATAGCAACAATAGAAATTTTTTGTGCTATCTTTCCAGCAAGAGTTTCAGCATTTCCATTAAAATTTTTGTTGCAGTATATAGTAGAATTTAGTGGTTTGAGTGGTTTTTTAGCTTCATCCCATAAATCAAGTTCTATCTGATTTATGTTTCCTTTGTTAAACTCGCCTTTTAATGTCTTGAGAGTTTTGTATTTATGGTGTGGTTTATTTTCCTCTGCTATCGGATGATAAGCTTCTTCGTAAGGATTGCATAAACTCCAGTCAGGTATTTCCCCTTGATTGTCATCTATCTTTTCAGCTCTCCAAAATTCTTTAGGAATGTATTTTTGATAAAAGAGTTTCCTGTATCTTGTGCCTTCTTCTTTGCTTAAAGCGTCAAGATTAACAATGTCCTTTATGTGAATATGTGGCTCTTTCATTCCATCAGCAAACCATATTTTTATATGATAACCTGCATTAACAAGATTTATTCCTGTCTGCATATAACATAAAAGCCCGTGTTCTGTCCTGTCATCCGTATCTATAATTATCTCGTTTGTTGCCTGTTTTCGCATATTTTTAGATTTGAGGTATTGTTCAGAGTTCATTTTATCTTAATCACCTCAATTTTTTCTTGTGATTTATTGTCAGAATCGGTAGTTTCAGTAGTTTCATTACTACCAAAACTACCATTTTCAACTGCATAGTGAAAATTATTTTTTTTTGAAATTCCGATTATTGATTTAGCAGAATCTAAAAGTTCACCGTTTTCATCCTTATATTTTCTGGCAGATATTTCAAAACCCTCATCACGCAAGAACTTCCCAATTCTGGAAACAGATAGCTGACGCAACTTTTTATCATGAAGATATTTGTTAAATTGATTTGAAAATTCCCGTAACTTAACAAACCCCATCCCATTCTCATCATAAAATTGAGAAATAAACATCATCAAAGGATTGCTTCTTTCCTCGTATCGCTTACGGCGTTCTTCAATAGTTCCGCCGTTTGTAAATTCTTGTTTTTCCAAAAGAGATAAAAGAGTATCCACAACCTTGCGGGTTAAATTATGAAATTCTTGCTCTGGAATTTGAGAAAGCAAATCCCTTTTAATTGAAAATTGATTTATAAAATCAATTATTAAAACACGCCGATAAAATCCATCGGATTTGTCTGGAGTTATTGGTAAGGAATTTGTGCCTATAATAAAAGTTGTTGGTGACGTTTCCGAGAAAGGAGTTTTACCCTTGAACTCATAGCGTATTAAGTCCTCGCCAGTGAGTTGTTTTAAAAGATTTGTATTTGATAAATCAGCAGAATCAACTTCTCCGACAACGCATAAAAGTTTTTTATAAAGAGCAGACGTTTCAAAACTTCTCGTTATTAAACTTTTTATATTGGAAGAAACGCAGTTTTCTTTTCCAACAAATTTTATTAAGAGATTTTGAAAAGTGCCTTTGCCATTACTTCCCGCTCCAGTCAAAGCAATTATTGTTTGAAGGAATTGCTCCCGTAAACATGCATACGCCAAAACTTCGTAAAGTGTTGGCTTCCATTTCTCGCCGACCCACTCAACAAAGAGATTATCTATCGTCGGAGTTTCTGATTTATCTGAAAGTTCATATGGAATTGGAGAAGTTAAAAAATACTTTGGAGTTGCAGGAACTTCCTTTTTATTTTTCAAATCAAAAATTTTATCTTTGAATTGGATGCAATACTCTGGAACTTCTAAAGGTTTATGTCGTCGGCTTTTTTGCTTTAAAAGTTTTAAGATAAATCCAGAATGTTTTACTACCTGTTCAGTTTTCACCTTGAAAAAATCTTCAAAATAATTTAAGATAAAAACGTCATCAACCAGAAGCCAAGATTTCTTTTCATCATCCCAAGCCCACCAAAGCGAATTTTCATCATAGTAAACTGGAGATTCAAGAATAAAATGATTAATAGTTTTATTTTTGTCCAAAAGTTTCAAAAGTTCTTTTGTCGAAAATTTTATCTCTTTTTCTGTTGGTTTTTTCATTTTTACATCTCATTTAAATTTCGCCAGATTAAAACGGAATCAACACCAAAGAACTCCGCCACTTTCAGACGAACACGCAAAGGCGGAATACACAGACCGTTTACCATCCGGGAAATATATGCTTTATCCAAGCCAAGAAAATCAGCTAGTTGTTGTTGCCTCACCTTCTTTTGTAAAAGAAGCGTGTCAAATATAGATTTTAGGTGAGGATAACAACATACCTCAACCCCCTTAACCAAAAAAAAATTTTGACTTGAAATATCCTTAACATCCTCGCTTTTAGCTTCGGTATTTTGGTTTAAATTATTATTTGGATTTTCCATTTTTATCACCTGTCTTTTTTAATAAAAGTTCTTTGAGTTTCCTTAACTCAATAAATTCTTCTTGTGTTGGTGGATTAGCCATTTTTCTCCTTATGAGTTCTGCAACAGATACCTCTAAACATTCGGCTTCTTTCCTGAGCTTATCAAGTTCGCCCGTTTCAATTGTCAAATGTATTTGTGAGTTCATTCCTGCCATTTTGTTCTCCTAAAATTTTTATCATAGTTTTCAACTTGAAAATAATCTCCTCTGGGTTTGTTCTTTCATATTGAAGTTTAAGCGTTTGTGATTGTTGCATTATTTTCACCTTTGAATTTAACAAGCGTGTGCCTTCCTGTTGTAAGAATTAGCACTTGATTATTCATCTTCAAAATCTCAAGAACTTCTTTCACCGTCTTATATTTCAAAGCAATTTCTATACAAATCTCTGAAGGTGAAACAGATTCTTCTTTTGTCTTGAGATAATCAAGCACTTTTTGGATTGATTTTGTATTTGCCATTTTTACTACTTGATTTAATCAAGCACTACTTATAAATGTTTTGGTAAGGGATTTAATACCCCTATGCTACGGAATATTAGCCTATACTACATAAGGTTTATAAAAAGAATTTAATACCATACTAATATGGTGAAAAAGCAACGTGGAAGAAAGCCCATACAGATTATAGAAAGTGTTCCTTATAGTCAAATAGTTTTTCTTATCGCTTCTGGGATTAATTACCCTGAAGCAATTTCTAAAGCAAGACAAACAGATAGTTCTTCAACGGTTAAGCAATTAGACACTTTAAGAAAAAGTAAATTTTTACAAGAGCCAAAAAAAGAAAAGCTACTTAACAAAACCGTTTATTCTGTGAATTGGAATAAAATATCTAATAACTTTATAGATTATGTTTTTAATAAATTTGAAAGAAGTTATAATGAAATAATAAGAACAGAAGAAGAGTCTAGTGAAGAAATAAAAAAACAACTGCAAATGCTTTTTGAAGGCAGAGATAAAGGAGAAGTTGGAAAAACAAGATACCCACGCTATAACAAATATTACAACAGAATAAAAGATAAGACATTTGAGAAGGTTATAAGAGAAAATGAATATATCAAATATATGTTAAAGATAACCTTTTCTTTCATAGGCAGAGTCTTAACGGAAAGAACAATAAAAGAAACATTTGAAGATTTAAGACTTGCTCTTTCTTCAACGAAAGAGATTTTTGATGGTGTTTATCACCCAACTCCTGAATTTGATAATGTAACTCAAAAAGAAGTAGATGAGTTTGTTAAAAAAGTTCTTGAAGAACATAAGAAAGACAAAAAATATATCCAACTTGAAGAATTTATTAAGATAGCCAAAGGAATAATTGATTTAAACGCAATTCAAGGCACATACCGCTTGAAAAACTATCTCCAAATAAAATATAGTTTGTTATCTTGTTCAAATAACAAAATTACAAAAGACAGTATCCAAGAGGATCGGAACAATGAGGAGATACGAAGTATATCCCAAGACAACTCTAATTTAAGAACACTCATAGGTAAATTAAAAGAGGATAACAAGGTGTAAGGAAATTACACCCCAGAGATACGTCAAAAAGGTATGACGCCCTGACCGAGAATCGAACTCGGGACTCAACCGCGACAGGGTCGTGTTTTAACCACTAAACTACCAGGGCATTCAGTTTATTCTGTTCACGGACTTTTTAAAGTTTATCAGTCGGTCAAGTCAGCTTATCAATAATAATTCAATTTTTAATAAAATATATAGGTTAATCATCGCCCCCCAACACAAAACAAGATTTAATCAATAATCATTTCAACAAATAACTTATTACTAAATTACGGCGCTTGGTAACGCCAGCTGTAAGTCTTAGAAATTGGGTTGAACCGAGGAAAATTCTGATTTCCGTAAACTATCGCTGTCTGCTCAAAACTAAATCTGTTAGCTTGTGTGCTGTAAATATTTGGTTTTGTATTTAGAACTCTAATTTGTTCTGACTGGTCTCGGAAAATGCTCGATTGCGATGATGGATAAGATCTGCCAAAACTCCACGGTGTATTTCTTCCTTGATTGTTGTAACTAAAAACATTATTCCTATTGTACTCCAAAACCTGATAATCTCCATTATTCAGGCCAACAGAATCCAAAACACTTCCGCCTTGTCCGCCGTTGAATGCAACAGTTAATTTTCCGTCCTTGTAAGGCCCTTCCCAAACCACGTCATAATTCTGGCTGTTCGACAGCAATTCGTTAATCACTAAAAGTCTCGCGAAATCCCCCGCTGAAACAGTAGCAACAGACACGCTAAGAAACATCAGTGCAAAACTCAATATCATAACTTTCTTCATATTTTAACACAGCATCCTAACTTTTTAAACCTTTCCAGTTATTAACTTTATAATGACATCACATAAATATTTATATATTATTTTTTCTTGAAAAAGTCATGAGAAAATTAGATAAAATAATACTTGGTTGTGCTGCTCTTGGGGCATCAACTTTGGGTGTTCTTACAGGCAATTTTTTATTAGATCATAATTATAACAAAGAAAAAAGAAACGCCCCGTTCTATGTTAATTATTTTAAGGTCAACGGACAAACTTTCGTTGAATATTCTGACAGGCAATCCAAAGAAGGCATGCACGCAGTTGCATTAACAGAAAGTGGAGAAATTAATTTAGAAAGAGAAGAAACTTATGAAGGAGGAATATTCAATCTTGATTGCCCTGGTAGAGAGTGCGCGGTTTATGCAATTGACCGTGACGGATTTGAATCAGCAAAAACAATTTTTCGTCGTGATAATGAGAAATGGAGCAGAGTAGAATGATAAATAAAAAATTAATTTTAGCAGTCGCAGGATTCCTATTCGCACTTTTATCTATTAGTTTAACTTCAGCTTATCCTTATTACGGAGGATATTACGGCGGTTACGATTACGGAAGAGACCATTTTGAAGCGAAAAGCTTTTCTTACACACAATCAAGAGGTTACGGCGAGCACGTTTATTACATGAAAACAACAGGCCTCTCAAGAATTTTCACCGAAGGATTCTCCGATGACGGAAGCTATCACAAGACAACAGTCTACGTCAAAACAACTGTAGAAAAACCGGGCTACAATTACGTCGAAGGTTATTTCGGCTACGGTCCCTCGCCGGTTTACAAATACACATACCCGAGAAACGAGTATTATTTCAGATACTAATGAAACGTAAAACATCAAATATCAACATTGCTAATGAGTTAAGGCACAAAAGATTTTTATTAAATATAACTGCTCACTTGTACAATGAAATTAGAATTTTCAGGGATAATAATTTAGTTCCTAGAATTACATGGAAAGAATTGTTATTCACAGCTACAGGAATTCATAGGAGTTGCTCACACGGAATTCCTCACGTTTTTGCTTCTCCGGATATCCTGGCTTATGCGACTAACTGTGGCTCTTCAAGGTATCTTGCTTTTATCGAAGGAAAAACATATGGCGCAGATAGAAGAATAGACAGGGCGCGCACAGAATTTGAAGAACAGCTAAAAAGGGCACAACAATATATTGCAGATTTCCCTGAACACCTCGAGGCGTTTTTATTAAATGAAGGATTAACTGAAGAAGAAATAGGAGACTCCAGAATAGGATTTGTAGGAGTTATAGCAACAAAAAACGGAAAAGGTTTAAGGGAACTAACTTATTTTAATTTATTCCAGGACAAATGTTTTAATCCTTCTCAATAAGACATTATAATTTGGTGATTAGACAATAACCTCACAGGAAAAGCATATGTTAAAAATAATAAAACAAATTAATTAATTAAAGAATTATCTCTTATCATCGGTAAAAAATTCATTGTTATTTGTTTATTAATTTTAAAAATATTGAAAGTTTGTATTTCATATTGCAAGATATATTTTTCAATAGTTTATCGTAGGTAATCATTAAATATTTGGTGCGTTAAAGCCACTAATCACCTTATTTTTTACGGATTGTAACAATTTATGCAACTAATCTATATTTTCCGGAATAATATCTGCTATAATTGTTTGCTATTTCTCTGCTTAAATCAACACAAAAACCAGTTAAAGTTTCTTGCCTTTCTCTCGACAGATTTTTAAAATCCCTTAAGTCTTTCGCGACTAAATTTACACTCATTAAAAGTTCAGAAGCATCTTTCCCTCTCCAATAATTATCAAATCTTTTTCTCCCGGATATTGCGTTGCCAAGAACAACAGAGTTATCCGGAAATAATGCTCTCGGATTATCTCCTTGCGTCGCTTCGTTAAGCAAATAAGAAAGATATTGAACCGATTTATCTTCCTGACTTCTTCCATCCATAAAATTAACAATATCTACCGCCGCTTCGGAAGCAAGAGAAACTAAACTGTCATTTCTAAGATTAAACTCCGGAACAAAACGCTTATATTCATAATCCATAATTAATCATCATTTTTCTTATTTATAAGTTTATCTTCTGCAAATCGTAAAATTAATTCAAAGAACCTATAAGATTTTAGAGCGACAAGAAGTTTTATAAGAATAAATATTTTAAAATATTATGGATGAAGAAACCTTTGACAAAGAAGTGGCAGAATATTATGACAAAGTAATTGAAAAAGGATACCACAATAATAAAGAATATCTTTCAGACCTTTCTGGAATTATCAAAAAAGGCGAGAAAGTTTTAGAATTAGGATGCGGAACCGGAAAAATACTTTTAGAGTTGCTGAAAAGAGGCGTTTTTGTTGAAGGATTAGATACTTCAAAATCAATGATTGAAAAATTAAAATCCAAAAATAATAAAGTAGCTGTTCATGTTTCAGAATTAAGGGATTTTAATTTGACAAAAGAATATGACTATGTGCTTTCTTGCAACGGACCATTTTCGATAAAAAGAGATGAATTAGAATCTTATATTCTGGAAAAAGATGAGTTTGTTAAAATCCTAAAAAAATATTCAAAAATAGCAAAGAAGGGTTTGCTAATAAACATCGGAACTGAAAAGCCGGAACTCAAAATTCCCTTGAGCGATACGGAAATATTTATACACAAAGAAGGAAAAGTTAAAGATTACACTATTATGATAAACTTAATTTTTCAAGACGACGCGTTAAAGGCGAATAAGATATTTATCAAAAGAAGATACAAAATTAATGAGGTTCTAAAAAATGCTAAAGTTAAGGATTTGGGAAATTTTAAGTTAATTCAGCTCTAAACTATTGATGGCTTTGAATAACCTCGTTTTTGAAGAATTTGTAAATAAATTAAGTTGCATCCTGATTTTAAGATATTAATTTTGTCTTCGATTATTATATAAAAATCTAAGTTCGGAGCTATTTTTTATTCGTAATGGATTACAAAGAAATAGGGTTTTTCCAGACCCCCCATACTCAATTAACTACGCTGCATCAGGAACTTTCTTTATAACTTCCTCTTCTTTCGGAAGTCTTACAATGTCCCCGACTTTATCTCCGATTTTCAATTTGACAATTCTGACGCCCTGCGTCGCTCTCCCCATAACCCTCAAATCTTTCATTCCTATTCTTATGAACATTCCTTTTGTCGTCGTGACAATTGCAGAATCTTTGTCGTCTACGGAAATAGAGCCGACTATCTTCCCTGTCTTGTCTGAAATTTTTAGGTTAATAACTCCTTTGCTTCCTCTGCTTGTTTTTCTGTACTCTTCCAGTGCAGTTCTTTTCCCAAACCCCTTTTCAGTAACGGTTAATATTGTTGTCTTTCCGTCCAAAGGAACTGGCTCAAGAGCAACAACTTCATCACCGACTCCCAGCTCAACACCCTTTACACCATAACTCGAGCGCCCCATTGCCCTGACTTCATTAGAGTTAAATCTGACGGCATTTCCTTTTTTCATTATCATTAAAACTTCCTGCCCGTCTTTAATCAACCGGACATTAATTATCGAGTCACTTCCGTCCATCGGTAGATTCATGACCCTCACTCCTGTCGCTCTTGGCTTCGACAAATCCTTCAGAGGCAGTTTCTTGACAATTCCTTTTTTCGTCGCGAACATCAAATATCCTCCTTCAAAATTGGAAACATTTCTTACATTAACAACTTCTTCATCCCTTAGCGAGAATAAATTAGCAAGAGAGCGTCCCTTGCTTATTCTGCTTCCTTCAGGAATGTCATTCGCCTTAAGCCAGAAAACTCTCCCCCTCGACGTAAAGAACAGTAAAGTGTCGTGCGTGGAGCAGGTCAAGATATGTCTAACAAAATCTTCATCTTTCAGGTCAGCACTTGTCAGTCCGGCGCCACCCCTCCTCTGTTCTTTGTAAAAACTCAAATCAACTCTCTTAATATAGCCTGAATTTGTAACCATTACTACGACGTCTTTTTTCTCTATGAGGTCAGTCTCGGACAATTCTTCAGATTTCCTGATAATTTTAGTTCTTCTGTCGTCTCCGTAATTCTTCTTGAGTTCCAAGACTTCCTTCTTGATTACCTTCAAAATCTCATTTTCCGAAGATAAAATCTTTTTCAGCATTTCAATCGTCTCTCTCAATTTCTTTTCTTCGTCCTTTAGCTTCTCAGACTCCAGAGAAGTCAGCTGTTGCAATCTTGTTTCCAAAATCGCCTTCGCCTGTCTGTCTGTAAAACCAAAACTCTCCATCAATCCTGCATGAGCTTCAGAAGCGTTTCTGCTCTTTTTAATGAACTCAACAATTTTATCAATCTGTTTTAGGGCGTTCAACAAACCAAGAACTATCTCCAGTCTATCTTCCGCTTTCTTTAGCTCAAACTCAGACCTTTTCGTAACAACAATTTTCCTATACTTAACATATTCTTCAATAATTTCCTTCAGGTTCAAAACTCTCGGCTGTTTCCCAACCAAGGCTAAAAGGTTAGCATCAAAGTTGTCCTGCATCCTCGTCAGCTTGTATAATTTATTCAATGTGTATTTTGGCGTCGCACCTTTCTTCAGCTCAATAACAATTCTGATTTTTCCTTTCGCGGATTCATCTCTCAAATCAGCAACGTCAGGCAATTTTTTCTCCGTCGCCAGCTTGGCAATATCCTTAATCAGATTTGACTTATTAACCATATAGGGAATTTCAGTGACGATTATGCTCTCTTTTCCTTTAGACTCTTCAGTTGTTGTCTTCGCCCTCATAATTATCTTGCCTTTTCCTGTCTTGTACATCTCTTTGATTCCCAAACCCATTGCAAACCCTCCCGTCGGGAAATCAGGACCTTTGACAAATTCAGTCAGTTCGTCAATAGTTATGCCTGGCTTGTTTATGTATTCGATAATTCCATCGCAAATTTCATTCAGATTATGGGGGGGAATATTTGTTGCCATTCCGACTGCAATTCCTGTCGAGCCCATTAATAACAAATTAGGCAATTTGCCGGGCAATGTCTCCGGTTCTTTCAAGGTATTATCAAAATTCGGCAGCATATTTACAGTTTCTTTCTCAATGTCCGCAAGAAGTTCCATAGATTCCTTAGAAAGCTTGACTTCAGTATAACGCATCGCAGCGGGAGAATCTCCGTCGACACTTCCGAAATTTCCCTGTCCGTGGATTAAAGGATATCTTAAAGAAAATTCCTGCGCCATTCTTGTCAGAGCGCCGTAAACAGAAAGGTCTCCGTGGGGGTGAAATTTTCCGAGAACTTCTCCGACAACAGCCGCGGACTTTCGGGTTGGTTTGCTTGGGTCTAAGCCTATAGAATGCATCGCATATAAAATTCTTCTGTGGACTGGTTTCAACCCGTCTTCGATAGAAGGTAGCGCCCTATCTACGATAACCGACATAGCGTAGTCAATATATGCCTTTTCCATTTCCTCTACGATTTCGACCCCGGAAACACCTTTCTCATTTCCAATTTGGTCTTTCTCCCTCTTCGCTTTCTCTTCCTCTCTCAATTCTTCTTCTACTTTGTCCTCATCAATTATTTTTGGGTTCATTTCACTTCCTCTAATTTAATTTTCTTCAATAAATTATCGAAATCCTTCACAACCTCTTTTTTAACTTTAAACCACAAATCCAAACCATCTTCTTTTTCTCTAGGTACTAAATGCATATGAAAATGAAAAACAGACTGTTGAGCGTTAATACCACTTGCGTGCATAATATTAAATTCTTTTAATCCAAGTTTTTTCTCATACATCTTAGCCAATTTTTTTATTACAACAATTATTTTCTTAAGCTCATTTTCAGGAATATCAATTATATTCTCATAATGTTTTTTTGGAATTATTATTGTATGCCCTTTACTTGCAGGGTTTATACCAAAGAACGCTTTCACGTCTTTATCTTCATAAACCGTCCAAGACTTAGCTTCCTCGTTCACTATTTTACAAAATATACATTCATTTATGTTAGACATCAATCTCTGCCTCCTTTGCTCTTTCAGCGATGAATGTTTTTCTTGCGGAAACATCGTCGCCCATCAATTTGGAAAAAGTCTCGTCGGCCAAAGCAGCATCTTCTACAGTAACTTTCTTCAACATTCGCGTTTTTGGATTCATGGTAGTGTCCCACAGCTGTTCAGGATTCATTTCCCCCAGCCCTTTAAATCTCAGAACCGAGGCGTTGTCGCCGAGCTTTTTCTTTATTTCTTTTAATTCCTCGTCGGAATAAACATAATGGTCTCCTCTTTTTCTGACCCTGTACAAAGGCGAGACAGCAATGTAAATATGCCCCTGTTTTATCAGTTCAGGCAAAAATCTATAAAAGAAAGTCAAAAGCAAAGTCTTGATATGCGCCCCATCCACATCAGCATCAGCCATCAGTATAACTTTAGAATATCTTATCTTGGAAATGTCAAAACTTTCCCCGATGCCCGCACCAATTGCAGTAATCAGGTTCGCAATTTCTTCGTTTCCCAAAACCTTGACAGGACTGGCTTTTTCAACGTTCAATGGCTTTCCTCTCAGCGGCAAAATCGCCTGTGTCTGGTTATTTCTCGCCTGAACTGCACTATTATGCACAAAAACACCAGAAGCTAAAGCAAAGTTATGTGTGTTTGGGACTTCAATATCATACACATCTTCTTTAATATTTAAAGCCCTAATGTTTGCGACTTTATGATTATAATTTTCTAAGGTTTCAAATAATTTTTGCTTGTCATTTGAAAAATACCTCTGTAAAAAAGTGGGCAAAGACAAGTAACTCTTATCATTTTTTCTAATTCTTGCTTTCTCATAATCATCAATATGTTTTTCATCGTATAATTTCTTTAATAAAGACATCACCTTAAAGTAATATGTTTTACTCAGAGCCTTCTTTCTGCTTCTTCTAAACTCATCAGTCCATTGTTCAGATGTTTTTTTAGCTCTCCATTCGCGCAAATTTTCATCTTTCCATTGTATTATTGCGGTGTTAGATAACTGCTCTCTGGCTTCTGGATTTTCTTTAAAATATTCTTTAATCTTTTGAGATTGTTCATTCCTATTATTTTTATTGCTCCAATATTTTTTTTGTTCCAAATTTAATCTCTCTTGCATGGCTTTTCTATATTCAGGATTAGTGTTATAAAAAGCAAGATATCTTTGTGTCATGTATCTTTTATAATTTTCATCTTTCCACTGTCTTTTAGCTTTCTCAGAAAGCATCTCCGAGTATTTTTTAGAAATTTCGCTGGCTTTCTTTCTATATTCAGGATTTTGATGCGCAATTTTTGCTTTGTTTTTCGCTTCTTCAGTATGTAACGTTTTGCTTATATGTTCATTATGAATCCTGAAGTGTTCCCCAGGGCTCAAAACAAAAATGTTTGTAGGATTATTATTTAGTTTATTAAAATCAGCATGATGTCTATGCATTTCACGTGGATATAAAGGATAGATATTATTTTCTACATTCCATTTATCAGCCAATAAATGAGTAAACTTCCAGCGCGAGTTTTTTGGATTGAGAACTATATCATAACCTTCAAGTCTAATTATTCCTTTTTTCTCAGATTTTTTCTTGTAGAAGGGCATAAGACTATCTCCTTTTTTAATATCTTGAGCTTTAACATAATCTCCATTTCTAAGCATAAATCTATGATTAGGGGTGCATTTTATTTTTTCTCCATTGTCTAATTCCACCTCAATTAATTTTGCAGATTTTTTGGTTTTTCTGGGATTCAAAATTTTCTCTACACCAATGCTTCCATCACTTCTTATTGTATAACAGAAGTTTTTTTTGCCTTCTTTCTGTTCCTCAACAAGTTCTACAAAACTTAAATTCCTGCCGTCGGCAAGAGCAATTTTTGTATCTCCGGAAAAACAGCCACCTGCGGAATCTCCCTCGACGATAAACAATTCAGTCTCCTCTGATTTTCTTCTCGCGCAGTCTTTTAATTTTCCCGGCAGACCTGAACTTCCGAATGCACTCTTTCTTCTTACCAAATCTTTCGCTTTTTTAGCGGCGTTTCTGGCTTTCTGCGCATCAAGTGCCTTGCCGACAATTTTTCTTGCAATTGCCGGGTTCTCTTCAAAAAATTGAGAGAGCATAATCATGGAAATGCTGTCAACAATTCCCTTGACTTCAGAGTTTCCCAGTTTGGTTTTGGTTTGTCCTTCGAATTGGGGCTCGGGGACTTTAACAGAAACGATGGCAGTCAATCCTTCCCTGACATCATCGCCGGTCAGGTTCCCTTCCTTTGACATTTTATTTTTATTGGAATAATCATTAATCGCTCTTGTCAAAGCAGTCTTGAATCCGACAACATGCGTCCCGCCTTCGACAGTATTTATGGTATTGACAAAACCCAAAACGTTTTCTTGGTATCCGTCGTTATACTGGACAGCAACCTCAGCTACAATTCCTTTATCTTCCTTGTTAAAATATATCGGCTTGTGCAACGCCTCTTTTGTCTTATTAGCCCACTTAACAAATTCAATCAAACCCCCCTCATAATGGAATATTTCTTTCTTTCCGGTTTCATCATCTTTCAGGATTATCTTCAGGCCTTTGTTCAAAAATGCTATTTCTCTGAATCTTGTTTGCAAAATAGAAAACTCAAATTTAATAGTTGAAAAAATTATATCATCGGGGAAAAATGTAACTTCTGTTCCGGTCTCGTTTTTGTCAACGCTTCCGATGATTTTCAAATCATACGAAGGTTTTCCTCTTTCATATTCCTGCTGATGAATTTTCCCGTCCCTTCTGACGATTACTTTCATATTTTTTGATAACGCATTGACAACGGAAACGCCGACACCGTGTAATCCTCCTGAAATTGCGTAGCTGTCTTTGTCAAATTTTCCGCCGGCGTGCAGTTTTGTAACTGCTATTTCAACCGCGGGGCGTTTGTAAACAGGATGAATATCAACCGGAATTCCTCTTCCGTTGTCTTTGACAGTCACAGAGCCGTCCTTGTTTAGTGTGACTTCAATAGTATCACAATATCCACCCATCGCCTCATCAACAGAATTATCAACAAGCTCCCAGACTAAATGGTGCAATCCGGACTTGCTCGTGCTTCCAATGTACATCGCCGGGCGTTTTCTGACAGCCTCAAGTCCTTCAAGCACAGTTATCTGGTTTGCAGAATAATCTTTCTTTTCTTCAGCCATATTTCTCATAAAATCAAAGTCTCTTTAAAAACCTTTCTGCCAAAAAATACGTTTTATCGACGACAAACATTAGTTAGCCTTAATCTTTGCCTTCTCGCGGGCTTTATCTCTTGCGATATGAAATGCCTCTGCCCATCTGACTTTTCTTTTATCTCTCTTCAACTTCAACATATTCTTCCTGCACTTGCTGGAGCAAAAATAATCAACTACTCCGTTATTTCTAATCAAATGCAGCCCCTTGTGTGAACTTTGCTCTTTCCCGCAGAAAACGCATTTTGTCATCGTTGTGTCTCCCACATGAATCCTGCTTGTCTTAAATCCTCAAATACAAATTCTCTTCTGATGAAAGTTCCAAGTGTAGCATATTCTTTTTTTATAAAAGCAAAATCTCTTCGAAAGTCTTGGTTTGATTGTTCGGGCGTTTCAACAAAAACATACCCCTTTAAATTATCTTTACTAACTAACTCTATTTTATTTCGTGTGGTTCTTATTTTAAAACTTTCTAATCTTCGCTCATTCATAGACTCTCCGAATCTTCCCGCCGTGATTAATGCATAATGAAGCATAGTTTCTCGTGAAATATCTGACCAAATTGCAGAATCTTCAAAATAATATCCTCCTCCAACTAATCTCTCAACTTGTTTGTTAGTCATTTAAACGCTCCTCCCAGTCCCGCCCCTAATTCTTCTCGCCTCAATTTCAGTTTCTCTTAAAGTAATCATATCTCCAACTTTTACAGGACCTTTAATATTTCGCCTCATAGTTTTGTCTTTATTTTTGCCATAAAGAACTCTTATCTTTGCTTGTGTAACTTCTCCTCTTGCCCCTGTTCTTCCTATGAATTCTTCAACCAAACCGTTTACAGCCTCGCCCTCGCTAATTTTTCCAAGTCCCTTTCCTCCCTCGTCAGACGCTTTTTCAGTCTTGTCTTTAACTCTTTGCTGCTTCGCCATTTTTACCTTGGAATTACTTCTTCTTTAGTCTGTTTATGTCTTCAGACGCTTCGCCAGCGTCGATTACAGCGACAGATGCAGTTTTGACAGGAATACCAACAGCAACGCCCAATTTTTCCTTAGAATCAACTTCTCCGCAGGGAATGTTTTTTTCCTTGCAAAGCAAAGGCAGGTGCGCAACGATTTCCTTAGGCTCGACGTCTTTAGCGTAAACTACTAACTTCGCAGTTCCCAGCTCAATCGCCTTCGTCACTTCGTTAGTTCCTTTCTCAACTTTTCCGGTTTTTCTTGCTTTTTCTACAATACTATAGAAGTCCATTTGACCTCATATCATTGGTTTAGTTATATTCCCTTAAAGACCTCGGTTTATAAAGTTTAGCTTTTTACATTTAAGTGTGTTATCCGAAAATTAGTTCTCAATACTGTTAAAAATTAACCTGCTGAAATTAGCTAGGGAAACATTTTAATTTTATAATAATTATCCGATAATAAAGTAACATATTAATTAATAAAAGTTCTAAAATCTTGGTTTACAGAGGAGAAAAGAAATTTAATTTCGTTAGGAAATAATTATTGGATACGACACTTACATTTAAGAAATATTTTTTCATAGTGTAAAAATTAAAAACCAAAACCATTATAAACTCTTTTTATTTTTAGAGGCAATGAAAAAGAAGACGTTGATAATTTCTGTAATTCTTCTCCTCGCTGTCGTTGCTATTTTTACACTCGGAGTAACCGCCCCGCCTGAAAGCGTTGAAAGAGCAGGAATAAGCGGAAGCACAGTTGACCTTGATTCTGAAAGCAAGCAGGTTTCTTCAACGGCTCCGTACAATAAAGAAGCAAGCACTTTTAATTTTGAAGGATTCGGACCTGGAAAATCACACCTCGCAACATTCGATGAAATCACAATAAATATTGAAAAAGATAAAGAATCAAACATCATCGGCTTACAAGGAACAATAAATCCTAGTTCAGTAAATACAGGAATAGAGAGACTTGACACACATCTAAAAACCAATCAATTCTTTAACGTTGAAAAATACCCAGAAATAACTTTCAAATCAAAGGAGATAAAAGACGGAATTATGAGCGGAGACTTAACATTTCTTGGAGTCACTAAAACAATTGACTTTCCGGTGGAAATCACAAAAGAAGCAATTGTGGCAGATTTTGTTCTCGACACAGCGCAATTCGGCGCGGACTTCGGAAAATTCGCGAACCCTGAAGTCAGAATCAGCTTCAATTTAAGAGAATAAATTTTTAGTCTAATTTCTACAACACTATTTTATAATCATCTGATAGCTTTATTCTTAATGACTTTTCATACAGTTCAGGCAATAAAAAAAAATTTAAAAATGGGCGCCTCGGTAATTACGAATAGTGTAACAGATAGAGTTGAACACAAACTAAAGTCTATGGAAAAATTAGTCGCCAGAAAAATATTAGGTATAGCAATAGTGATTTTAGGAACTGTCTTTCTCTCTTTATCTGTCTACTTTTTTCTTAGTGAAACCTTGCAATTAGGGAGTGCAGTTTCATTCTTTATAATAGCAATAATTCTCTTAATTGTAGGAATTTTTCTAAGATCAAATGAAAGGAGGTCGCATAAATATGAAGAAATATGATAAGAAAGGGCTCGAAGATGAAACTGAGGAAGAGATTAATGGCGGCCTTATAGAAAAGGACACCATTGACATGGCAAAAGAAGCCTTTACAGAAATAAAAGATGCAGCGAAAGAAGACATTAAAGAGTGGGGTAAGAAGAAAAAAGAATTCATTAAAGAGAAAAAAGAAGAGGTAAAAGAAAAAACCAAGAGTTACATTGAGAAAAACCCTGGAAAAACACTAGCGGTAGCAGCGGCGGCAGGTGCGGCAGTGGGGGCAGCTATAGGAGTAGGCGCGGCAAAAATGAAAGAAAAGAAGAAAGAGAAATAATAAGAGGAATTTTTATGATTTGGAAAACATGGAAAAAATACTGGGAAGTTTCAGCTGTTAAGGCAGTTATAGCTGCGGCTTTTTTCTTAATGCTTTGGAAACTCTCAGATATAATTTTTATAGTTTTCGGAGGTGCATTGCTGGCCATCGGCCTGCACGCATTTTCTTCTCTGCTCTCAAAACACTTAAAAATAAAAAAACAAATTGCGATTCCGATAACAATTGTGTTATTAATTATAACAATAGTAGTAATCGCCGTTTTTTTCCTCCAGCCTCTGGCTTCACAATCGGGCAAGCTTTTGAACCGTCTGCCGGATTCCCTGATAGCGCTTGAACAACAGCTTGAAAATTATACAGACATAGACGTTCCTGACGACGTCATAGCTAAACTGGACTCAGTGACAATTAATATAAAATCAATCTTGGATTTATCACAGGCATTCGGAAGGGCAGTCAGCTTTGTTATAGGATTCTTCATCGCAGTTGTCGTGGGATTGTATTTCTATATTTATCCGGACGAATACAAGGACAGTCTTGCACAAATCTTCAACGGAAGGCAAAGAGCAGATAAAATAACAAAAGAAGTGTATACGGATTTGAAATGGTGGCTGTTCGGTATTTTGTGTTCCATGACGAGTATAGCAGTTCTCACGACAGCAGGTTTGCTTATTCTCGGAGTGCCATTCGCTCTTCTTCTTGGAGTCTCAGCAGGTATACTTGCATTCATTCCAAACTTTGGTCCAATACTCTCGGTAATTCCTGCTTTCCTCGTAGCATCGGTCACAAGCATAGAATTGGCAACCTACGTCATATTTCTCTACGTGGGGGTGCAATTAGTCGAAAGTTATCTCATCACACCTCTTATTCAGAAAAAAGCAATATCACTATCGCCCGCGCTTCACATAATTATTCAGCTCACGTTTGGCGTTCTCTTCGGCTTTCTCGGTCTGATGTTTGCGGTGCCGTTCGCAGTCGCCGTCAGGGCATTTTATAGAGGAATGAATAATTAATTACAACAATCTTTATTAATTTGTCTTGTTAAATTTTTTCATGGCTTTAAGAGAAGGAAAATTCAGTGAACTTGTTAGAATAGTGGCTGGGCAAGTTGCCAAAATTGACGACGACGGCGATAGAAAGTTGGTTACTTTGGCACAGAATGGAGGAATTACAGTCCCTCAAGCATTTAGAATCGACCACTCGCTCAGAGGCGTTTATAATGCTCCTTTAAGGAGAGACGACGCTGTGGAATTAATATATCTTCAGGCATGTCCTATGGGCGCAACAGAGTATGGAAAAATGATTTATAGTCTTAGAGAACCGAAAGAAATAGAAGATGTAATAATGTTGACTTTGAATGGCACCGCAACTTATAGGAAAAAAATCAATTTGGAAGAGCAGATCTTAATCAAGGAATAATTATCTCCAAACAACATTCACTTGGTCAGTTCTCTCCCTCGGCTTAATGTCAACATCTTTCCACTTTTCAGAAACGCCCGCATTAAACATTATTTCTCCGGTGAAAGCAATCATCGCAGCGTTGTCAACGAGAAATTCCCGCGCAGGGCAAAAATACTTTGCGTCTCTTTCTGTGCACATTATCTTGCACATTTCTTGCAATCTCGAATTGCACGCAACGCCTCCGCCCAAAACTAATTCTTTTTTTCCAGTATGTGCCAAAGCCCTTTCCGCCGCCTCAACAAGCATCGCAAAAGCGGTTTCCTGCAATGAAAAAGAAAGGTCTTCTTTTTTCTCACCCTTGTTATATAATTGCTGCAATTTAGTCTGCATGCCGGAAAAAGAAACATCCATTCCTTTGATTGAGTAAGGCAATTCGATATACTTTCCGCTTCGTGCCAATTTTTCAATTTCAGGCCCGCCCGGAAAACCAATCCCAATATGTCTTGCAAATTTATCAATAAAGTTTCCAACTCCTAAGTCCAATGTCTCGCCAAAAACCCTGTATTTTCCGGCAGCGTATGCAATTATTTGAGTATTCGCGCCCGATGCGTAAAGCAGAACAGGGTCTTCAGCCCCGACGCTCTGACCGATTTCCAAATGAGCTATGCAATGATTAACGGGAACAACAGGAACTTTCAATTTCTTGGCTAATCTTCTGGCAAAATCCATGCCCTCTCGCAGGCAAGGAGCCAATCCCGGAGCATTTGAAACAGCAATTGCTTTAATTTTCATCTCATCAATTCCGGAATCAGCCAGCGCTTTTTCATAAACAGCCAAAGAAACCTTGGAGTGATGCTCCGCACTTTCCGTCGGTACAATTCCTCCGCTTTTTGGCTTGTACATATCTCTGACATTTGCAAGAATCTTTCCCTTGTCCACAATTCCAACGCCAAATGTGTGTGCCGTACATTCAATTCCCAGTATCATTAAAGAACTGCGAATAGAAGGTTTTTATAATTTTTCAGAAGTCCTTTCTTAAAAATTATTATAAATCACAAAATAAAAACACAATAAAATATAAAATAAAAACTAAAGAGAAACTATCTTCTCTTCTTCTTGACTGTCTTCTTAGCAGCTTTTTTCTTTCTGCCGCCTCGAGCCATAACAGCCTCGCACACATTTCCCTGTCCGTCTACATAGTATAGATGACCCGGCTTTCTCGTTACGACTTTCTTGACAACTATCTTTCCCATTTTCACCTCCTTTCTATCTTACATGGTGTGCTGCTAATTATTTAAACTTTTCCTTTTACCGACGGAATAAATCTAAAATTCGCATGTTTTTGTCGTTTAAAGGAACTTCTAAAAGCTTCACAGCCCCGGTTTTCGGTCTTGCTGAAAATCTCCACGGCTTTACAACTTCCCACTCGAGAACCCTATTTCCCTCATCAAGCCAAACAGCCAGAAAATCAAAGAACACAAAGAAAGAATGTATGCCAAACTTCTCCGACGATGAAAAATTAAACAGCAAATTATCACAGTTCACGGAGCGAAACATCAGACCCCTAATCTTACCGAAAAAACCAACTTTCCTCGTCGGAATCTCAATCCTCTTCTTCCCCAGAATTATCTTCATCAAGCTTTTCGTCTTTCAATTTCCTCTCCAGTTTTTCCTTCTCTTTTGCAAGCTGCTCACTAACCTTGTCCAATTTAACAAGTTCATCTTTCAATTTTTTCTTGCCGACCGGAGCTTTTTGCATTTGCTCTGCAGGGATTCTTTTCATTATGTCCATTAGAGAAATTTTTTCTACCTTCAAAATTGTTTTAGATGAATCTTCGACATGCGACCTCAGGATTTCCATTCCGCTCAAAATGCAGTTAACATTCCATATTTTCTTGCCATCGATATTTTGTAAAACGGCAATTATCTTCTTTATGTCTTCGGACATTCCTCTGTTATGCATCTCATCAAGCAAGACACCTTTAAGTTCATCAATATCCATATTTGTCTCAGATTCCAGTTTTTCCGGTATTTTTCCCTCGATCCCCATAGCTTCCAGCATCTTCAAATCAACTGCTCCATCGAGAGAAAACGCGGCTATTTTCTTCTCCGAAGGAACATAAAAATCAATCTGATGAACATTGTTCCCTCCCTCTAAATCAATTATAAAAAATCCTGCAATCATGAAACTGCCAGGATACTTAGAAATAAAATTCCTGTATTCCTTTGACGCTTCTAATTTCTCAAAATAAGGTCTCACCTTCATGCCCTGTTATAAAAAATGAAGTTTATAAGTTTTTAGATGTTCAGTTTCTCCTCTCAATCTTCTCCCTAACATCTTTAACAAATTCGGAAGTCTTAACGCCAAACTTAACCTTCTGTCCTCTCTCCCTAACAGCCAAAGTATTAGCCTCTTCCTCCTTATCGCCTATAACAATAATGTAAGGAATTTTTTGAATCTCCGCGTTTCTGACTTTCTCGCTGACCTGTGAAGATTCTAAATCAGCGTCGATTCTCAAGCCGGGAATTTCTTCCTTAATCTCTCCGACAAATTTTTCAACTGCCTTCCTGTTTCTGTCAGTAAAGCTCATTGCCCTCATCTGGACAGGAGACAGCCAAACAGGCAAGTTTCCGTTCAAATGCTCCAATAAAATCCCAATGAATCTTTCCAAAGAGCCGAAGACTGCACGGTGAATAACTATAGGTGTTTGTATTTTATTATTTTTATCTGTATAAACTACCCCAAATCTCGACGGCATTTGCATATCGAGCTGAATTGTAGAACATTGCCATTCTCTGCCTAAAGAGTCTTTTACATGCAAGTCAATTTTTGGCCCGTAAAAGGCACCATCGCCCTTGTTTACTTTATAGTTAATTTTTTTATTTTTTAAAACACTCTCCAAAGATTTTTCTGATATGTCCCAGTCCTTTTTCTCGCCCATAAATTTATCAGGGCGGGTTGAAAGTTCCATCCTGTAAGAAAATCCAAATGTATCTTTATAAATTATTTTTATTATTTCAAGTATAGAATTTATTTCCTGCTCTATTTGCTCTCTGGTGCAAAAAATATGGGCGTCGTCCTGTGTTATTTTTATAACCCTTAATAATCCTGCCAATACTCCTGAAAGTTCTTTTCTGTGAACCGTTCCAAATTCAAATAATCTGAGAGGCAAATCTTTGTAGCTTCTTGTTTTTGTTTTATAAACCAGCATCATCCCCGGGCAGTTCATTGGCTTAATGCCTGATTTATTATTTTCAAATTCAGTTATGAACATATTGTTTTTATAGTGGTCCCAATGGCCCGAGATTTTCCAAACACGATTGTCAAGGATATACGGCGTTGAAATTTCCTGATAGTTGAATTTTTTATTGATGCTTCTTTCAAAATTCATTAGTTCATTCCAAATAGTCTGCCCGTTTGCGTGCCAAAACGGCTGACCCGGAGCAGCCTCGTTAAAGCTAAACAAATCCAATTTTTGCCCCAAGATTCTGTGGTCGTTTTCTTTTAATTTTGAAGTATCAAGTTTTGTCCTCGAGATTTCTCTTAATAATCTCTCAGTATCATATTCTTCCCCTAAAACTTTTCCGCCGGAACCCGCCCCGGAAACAACAAATTCTTTTGACAATTCAGAAAGAGGATGACCCTTACATTTCAGCTCAAATTCTTTGTAATACCCGAAAGGCGCATGCACAACATTAAATCCTTTTTTCTCGACCATCTTGTGGACTTTTTTTAATATCTCCAAAGCAACAGAAGGCGAAGATAAATTGGAAGATAAATGAGCGTAAGGATAAAGGACAATATTTTTCGCACCAACTTCCTTTGCAGTTTTAGAAACAGAATCAACAAGTTCGTTCACGCTTCCATCATTGTCGCCTTTCTCAACAGCCATCAAAACAACCAGCGGCTCTTTTACCTCCTTCTCCTCTTTGTCGGAAATCTCCTCCGGCTCTTTTATCGCTTTCTTCAGAGGTTTAAACCTGATGTAATCACAATGCAAACTAATTATTCTCATGCACCGAGAGAGAGTATGAGATATATAAAATTTTAGGTGATTAGGTCATTTTAGCACGAAAAAGTCACAAATTAAATGATAAGACAAATAAATTAATTAAAGAATTATCTTTTATCGTCGGTAAAGGTTCGTTATTTTTTTATTAATTTGAAAATATTAAAAGCTCGCATTTACATTTGCAAGACATATTTTTGTATAATTTATCTTCGGCAATTACCAAAAAAATGGTGCGTTAAACCACTAATCGCCAAAATTATTTATCCTTTCCTGTCAAAATTTCAGAATATTCTGTCCACATGTTAACCAAAGCTAAAAACGATTCCATCTGCCTTGAAGTATCAACATTATGTGAGTAATAAGGAATTAATTTAGGTTCTGGATAAGCTTCCAACGGAGACCTGCCGTAAGTTTCTGAAACAGCCAACCATGTTCCATTTTCTCCCAAATCAAATTGTGTAACTAAAGCAGAATCTTGATAAAATTGGTAAGGATTGCTCCACGTATGTCCTATTCTTCTCAACAATTCAGTCCCTCTATCATTCATATTTTTCAGAATTTTAGAATCAGGTCTGGCTTTCATCATTTCTTTAATAAATCTCCTATCAAAATAAACTCCGAAATCGTGCCTCTCCTGATAAATTCCAAAAGGTTGCCAAACAATTCTGTCTGCAGAAACTATCATAGTTTCTTCTAAAAAGTAATGTATAAAAACTTATATGTAATAATCAACCAAAATCATAACTCATAATTTTCTTTTGCGCTCTTTCTGTTTCTTCTCAAAAACATAAGTAGAACAACTATGAAAACAAAAGAAAAAACCGCTACCAAAATCGCCGAGAGGGCAACACTATTCGTTCGACTCTCTGGAGGTGAAGCAAGAATTTCTTTCTGTCCGTAATCTTCCGCCACAGGACTGAAAAATACGCCGACGTCATCTCCCGAAATAACCAGTGACATCACAACATAAAACACAGCCAAAGACACAAGAACAAAAACCGACACGATGAACGCCCACTCCATTTTCTTTTCCATTTCCTGATTTAGTGAGGATATTATTTAAGGTTATTCTTGGGTAAGGTTATTAAATTCCGAGTAGCTCAGAAAATAATGGACAATGAAGAACTAATGAAAAAAGTAGGAAATACAAAAATTAATATATCAGTTTTAAGAGGATTAGTCATAACAGAAGCTGTAAACGTTGACGCCCACATAGGAGCAATAATTACCAATTATTTTGTGCTATCAGATAAACATACTAAATTCTCTTCAATGATTCTTTCAGATCCTTATTTTTCTTTTGGAATGAAAATTAGTATACTAAAGAAAATTCTTAATGAAATAGGGTGGAAGCATTATGATAATTTTAAAAAAGATTTACATAGAATAGATGAACTCAGAAACAGGTTTGCTCATTCAATGATGTTTGGCTTTGATGGGGATTTAATATATCCTGCTGGGGAAAAACCTATGAAAATAAAGAAAGCAAGAGAAATGTATGACGAATTTATGTCCATATATCCTAAAGTTGTAGAAGAATTAGATAAATTATTCTGGCATATAATTGGTAAACCAAACCCCTATAACACCCAAAAACCTTAAATACCCTAAACCAATCTTACCATTAATTACTGGAAAGAATAATCACTTTCACGTTCACATTCACCGCGCATTGCGCAAGACGTAAAGTCAGTTGAATTCTTGAGTAATTGGAGAAATATGGCAAAAATAAGTCCGATATCAATAAAATACATGATTTACGCATCGTTTCATGCAGTTGGGCCTCTGGAAAAGCCCGACGTTATAGGTGCGATTTTCGGTCAGACTGAAGGACTCTTGGGAAGTGACATGGAAATGCGCGAACTTCAAAAAGAAGGAAAAATCGGAAGAATCGAAGTGGAATTGGAAACAGTCGACGGAAAAAGCATCGGAGAAATTCAAATCCCTACGGCACTCGACAAGTCAGCAACAACTTTAATCGCTGCGGCTCTCGAGACAATAGACAGAATCGGGCCGACGGAAGCAAAAATAGAAATCTCAAAAATCGAAGATGTGAGGGGAAGTAAAAGAGATTATATTTTGGACAGGGCAAAAAAATTAATGGACAAAATGGACAGTTCGGGCAGTTTTAGGGAAATGTCAGAATCATTGAAAGAAGAATCAAGGGCGGAAAAAATACAGGAATGGGGCGAGGACAGATTGCCTTCAGGCGACCTTTCAGGAAATGAAATAATTGTCGTTGAAGGACGTGCCGACGTCGTGAACTTGCTTAGAAACAGGGTAAACAACGTAGTCGGGATGGACGGCGCGAAATTCCCGACAAGTTTAATAAAACTAAGCGAGGAAAAAGAAATAACTTTATTTGTCGACGGTGACAGGGGCGGAAAATTAATCGCAAACAATGTCATAGAAAACGCAAAAGTAAAATACGTCGCTGTAGCACCTGAGGGAAAGGAAGTGGAAGAGCTGGCAGGAAAAGAAATTCTGCAAAGTCTGAGAAAAAGAATTTCAGTATCGGAATATAAAAGATTCAACGGAATAAGTTTCCAAAACGGACAAAATAATAACAAAGAAACAACAGCAATAAAATATAGCGGCGACGTCAGGGAAAAGTTAAGGAAAGTCTATGAGCAAAAATTAAGCGGAACCAAAGGTGCGCTTTTGCTTGACCAGGAATTTGACGTGATAAAAAGAGTAGGTGCGAGGGAAATAGCAAAAAGCGTCAAGTCATCAAGAAACAAAATAGGGGCAATAGTTCTCGAAGGCTCGGCAACATCGTCCTTAATATCGCTTTGCGAAGAAAACGGAATCCCTTACCTCGCAGCAACAAACTTCAGCGGCCAAGTCAACGACTCTGCAGTTGAATTGATTAGTTTGTAAATCTCTTTTTTATAGAATTAAACTTTAACTTCATTTAAGTATTCTGTTAATTGCCTCATATCGTTCGGCTGTCCTTGTAATCCTTCACCTTGTCTTTCTCCATAATAAATTCTGTCCATTTCGACAAAAAAATCAGTTACTGCTCTCGCTGTTTCTTTATAATTATCAAGTCCTTTTCTTCTTGCCAATCTGTAGAACGCTTGGGCGTACTTTGATAAGCTTTCAGTTATTGCTCTTAATTCCGGATCTTCTATTCTATGTGTCTCTACAGAAAATCTACCCATATCAGATAATTCCTCTTGTAATCTTTCTTCTACTGTTTGACCAGTCTCTCTTGAACGCTCAAATAGCCCATGCTCCACTAATCCTTCCTGGAAAGAAGCGAGACCTTCAAGCATTTTTTGATTAAATCCGCAAAGTGCCATTTTAGTTTTCCTCCGATAATTCATTTAAGTATAATGCTAATTTTTTCATTGCTTGTGGTTTGCCTTCTAGTTCAGAATAATATTTGTCGTCCATATTAAAGTAGAAATTGTTTAGGAACTGAATAATTTTTCTGTAGTTTTCAACTCCGTTTTTCTTAACGAACTTGTAGTAAGCAGAAGCGTACTTTGCGAGAGCTTCTGTTAGTTCTCTTAGCTCAGAATCCTTTATGTTGTGAGTCTCATTCAGAAAGTCTTTCATGTCTTCTAATTCTATTTTAATTGTTTGTTCGTGCGTCCGATTCTTCTTTTCTGAGCGCTCTATAATTCCATGCTCCACTAAACCTTTATGGAATTTGTTTATTCCTTCTAACATCTCCTGATTAAATCCGCAAAATGGCATTTTAGTTTTCCTCCCTTAAAATTTCTTTTAGTTCTGAAAATTCTTTATCTTGAGAGTTATATGTTCTGGAATTGATTGCGGGCATAAACTTTCCACATATAGCTAAAGCTTGTACTTTTATTTCATCAATTAATCCATCGTTGTTTCTATCAAAACCTGAAATACTATGATTTACCCCCCATACGTATTTTATATTATCTCCGATAGTTGGACCAGGTTCATAAGTAGTATAAGCGACTCTTTCACGAACATCTTTGTTGCCCACTATTGCCTGAGCCGTGCATAGCCCAATAGGTACAATTAATGTGCTATACACTACAAGGTAGTCCATTAGCCCTTGTATTCTTTGTTTTATATTTTTATTTATCATAATAATTCGTATTTTTTTTATTATATATAAAATATCCCCTATCAAATCTTTACAAAAACTAAATATTTATATACTATTTATGCGTAAATGTAAAATGATAAAGTTAGATTCACACGACAAGAAAATATTGGAAATTCTGTTAAAAAATGCAAGGGAATCCTTAAATAAAATTGGAA
>Ga0209542_10002880_pt1 | contig 37822 bp, 42 predicted proteins | sample RifCSPhighO2_01_FD_184028 | JGI IMG/M metagenome (GOLD analysis project Ga0209542, IMG submission 184028) | Soil microbial communities from Rifle, Colorado - Rifle CSP2_plank highO2_0.1 (SPAdes) (version 2) | ecosystem: Environmental > Terrestrial > Deep subsurface > Rock core/Sediment ... | reverse complement strand
TGTGCTCATTTATTGAGTTCAGAATTCACTATTTTTAAATTTATTCAAATCTATTTTTGTTGGTTATAATAATCTAAGAAAATCGTCTCTTGTTAGCTTAGATTGTCTAATTATTTCTAGCAAAGTCCCTTCTCCCCTATATAAAGTTCAACAGCTTCTTTAAGATTTTTAATAGCCTCCTCAACAGTATAACCTTGGCTAACTACATCTAATTCTGGGCATAAAGCCACAAATTGTTTCTCTCCCTTCTTAATAATAGCTGTAAATGATTTCATGCTATTTTAATAATTTTTTATACTTTTAAAACTTTTGTTTATCTTTAAATCTATTCAAATCCATATTTTCCTTTTAGAGGCACAAATAAAAAATCCCCTAAACCTTTTATTTCTAATTTATTTTTCTTTTTTATAATCTTTAACATCTCTTGATTGTATCTATCACCAACAGGAGTTATTAAAATTCCGTTTAATTTGAGCTGTTCTATTAAATTTTCAGGAATTCTTGGGGAAGCGGCTGTAATTATAATTCTGTCAAATGGTTTATAACTTTTTAGACCCTGACTACCATCAATATTGAAGACTTTTACATTTTTATATGGAATTAAATTTTTCTTTGATAATTCATAGAGCTCTTTTATTATTTCAGTTGTGTAAACTTTTCCATTTTTTCCTACCAAAACACTTAGAATAGCTGATTGATAGCCAGAGCCAGTTCCAACTTCTAATATTTTATCCCCTTCTTTAACATTTAAAGCTTGGGTCATTATCATTACAGTAGTTGGCTGTGAGATTGTTTGTCCGAATCCTATCTCTAATGGATTATCCTCATATACTCTATCTTTTAGCACTTTAGGAATGAAATCTTCCCTTTTTACTTTTCTGAATGCCTCTATAACTTTTTTATTAGTTATTACTTTTCCTTTCTTCCAGTAATCTATCAATGACTTTTTATCCATACATTATATATAATCTTGTTATTTTATAATTTAACTATCAAACAATAATCTTTATATTCTATCCAAAAAGTTTCTCTTTATGAACATAATTTGGTTTAATGACATAAAAAAGGATGATATTGATTTAGTTGGGAATAAATCAATAGAAATAAGCGACCTTTACATTAAAGAGCTTCCAATCCCCCCCGGGTTTGTTATAACAACAGAAGCATTTAAAGAATTTCTCGATTATTCTGGGATAAGAACAACAATTATAGAATTGATAAGCAATCTTGATGTTGATAATCATGAAAGATTGAACGAGATATCTGAAAGAATACAGGATTTAATAATAAGAGCCCCTTTTCCCGAGCATTTAATCAGGGAGTTGAATGAGGAATACAGCAATCTAAACATTAATCCTGAAACATTTAATTATGCCTCAAAAGCATTGGATATGATAAAGGCAGGAAGAGAGCTTCCATATATTGCATTGAGGCCTTCTACAAGAATAGGAGAACCAGATTCTGAGACATTTCTTGATGTTAGGGGAAATGTTCCTTTGCATGACTCATTAAAGAGATGCTGGGCATCATCTTATAATAAGGATATAATCTATTACAGGATTAAGAATAATCTGCCCCACGATTCTGTAATAGCAATTATAGTCCAAAAACAGGTTAAGCCAGACAAATCCGGATTGATTGATATAAACAAAAATAGCATTATAATAAAATCCAGTTTTGGATTGCCAGAAACTGTAATCGGAAATTTGATTGTTCCAGATACATTTGTTATTGATAAGAGTAATTTTCTTGTTAAAGATAAGAAAATAGGATCAAAAGAATTTATGTCTTATTTTGATGAGAACATAAAAAGAAACTCAAGAAGAAGCCTTGGAGCAAAATCAGGAGAAATGACATTAAGCGATTCTGAAATAAACAGATTAGTTGATATCTGCATAAAAATAGAGGATGATTATGGCCCTAAACAAGTTGAATTTGCGATAAGAAGTGGCAGTATCTTAATAATAAACACAAAGCCCATGGAGCAATTGGAATCTTTTGAAGATATTAAGATTGATTCTGTAAATCCAGAGACAATAACAAAAATTGGAATTGATTTGGAGAATACAAATGATTCATATGAATCAAGCAATCTTGATGTTGATAATATTCTAATAAAAATTGAGTCTATACTGAAAAAAAGAGATGTTAATCCTATGTCTTTAGTTCAAGACAATGAATTTACTTATATATCCTTCTTGATTGATGAGCTGGAGAAAGTTGCAAAAGCATTTGGAGATAAAAATATCTTGATAAAGACAAGTGATTTGATTAATGAAAATGAAAAAAATCCGATGATTGGATGGAGAGGAATAAGAAGAGCTTTAGATGAAAATGTAATATTAAGAGCAGAATTTAATACTATAAAAAGACTAAATGAGAAAGGATATAATAACATAAAAGTTGTTTTGCCATTTGTTTCTAATCTTAGTGAATTAAGACAAGCCAGGGAATTAGCTAAGGAAATTGGAATGAATAACGAGATTGGAATAATGATTGAAACTCCTTCGAGCTGTGAAATAATAGATAATTTTTGCAAGGAAGGATTAAAATTTGTAGTTTTTGGTGCAGATAATCTTACACAATTGATACTTGGAGTAGACAGATTTAATGACAGGACAGCTAAATTATTCAATGAAAAACATCCCGCTTTATTAAGGAATATTCAGAAAGTTGTCGGGGTCTGCAGGCAATTCAATGTTGAAACTAATTTTATAGGAAGAATAAGTTCTGATCCTGAAATGGTTGATTTTCTTGTAAGCGTAGGATTAAATTCAATCATTACAAACATAAATGACATTGACAGAGTAAAAGGGATGATAATAAGAACAGAAAACAGATTAGTTGTTAAATAGTTAAACAAGTTTATTTATAAAAATTATATAATTAAACCCTCTATAAATTCTGCTGCTCTCTGTGTTTCATTCTTTGGAACACTTAATGTTAAAAATTCTATCTTATATTTATGGTTTTTATTATCAAATTTATCCCACTTGTAACATATATTAAATTCTTGACGTTTCTTTCCTTTTGAAATTTGAAGACTAGGTGGTTCTCTTAAAAGTTCTATATTTCCGACTTCTGTCATAAAAGTTAATGAATCAGTAACTTGTTTTTTTACATCTAAACTTTCTAAAACTGTTCCTACGAGACTTTTAACTTCTTTATATGTACTAAAAATATGCTTAAAATCTGCCATAATCTGATGATTACCACTAGACCTTTTTTCTATTTTACAAATTCCACCATATTGTGATTCTAAGATTTGTTTTACAATTTCAATTCCTTTAGGTATGTGTAAAAATACCCTACTCTTTGGATCTTCACGAGATTTAATAATCTGGTAATCTTCAGGAATAGCAAAATAGTAAAAATTACAATCATCACTCTCTTTTGTAGAGAAATCTACAGTTACATTCTCGACTCTTCTATCTAGTAACTTTCCTTCCTCAACGTAAGACTTAACATCTTCTACATTAATTTTTTTCCCAAAAGAATGATCATATGAACTGTTGTATAGACCAACAAAAACTTTAGTATTATCGCCAAGAAAGACCCTACTTCTTCTTAAAACATCTTGTATATTAATTGCAAACAATTTATCATAATCTTTTGCTTTTTCAACTCTTATAATTCCATCTTCACTGGTCAATTTATATACATAACCATTATGAAATACTTCACCCACATTAGGCATATTAAATTTAATATCATTTTCTTTTAATTCTTTTTCTAATCTTTTAATTCTATCAAATCTATTTGCAACCATTGAAAATTTTTGCTCAAGTGTTATTGGCATTTTATTCACTCTTCCTTTCTTTTTGTTTGTATCCTATAGCTTCAACAGTAATATCTAATGTTCCACTATATAATGAAGGATTAAGACTATCATATATTTTAGAACCATAGACTTTTCTGATTATATTAACATCAGCAATAATTTCGGTATCTGATAAACCGAATTTTTTATTTTGAGCTAAACTAACTAAATTCTCTACAGCACAATCAAGTACTTTATTGAATAACCCTTCATTAGATTTAGCACTTTTTACAGCATCTTCTTTTGAGCCACTAGAATTGTCAGCTTGTGCATAATATGAAGATCTATAAACAGTTTTAAATTCAAAATCTCTTGCAACAGCTTCAGGTAACTTCCCTTCATAAATATGAATTTTTCCCAATTTATCCTATCAACCCTTTTTAGAACTCTTTTTCAATATTTAACTTTAATATCTCATTTATAAAACTTTCTAATCATTTCTCGGGTTTCATTACAGGAAAGAAAATAACATCTCTTATTGTCGGGCTATCTGTTAATATCATTGTTAATCTATCAATCCCAATGCCCATCCCCCCAGTAGGTGGCATTCCATACTCTAAAGCTTTTATGAAATCTTCATCTACAGGATGATTTTCCTCATCTATTACTCTTTGTTTGGCTTGCTCTTCTAATAACTCCCTTTGTAATATGGGATCATTTAATTCAGAGTATCCATTTCCTAATTCCCATCCATAAACATATGGCTCTAATCTTTCTATCAAATGATTATTTCCTCTTTTTGGCTTGCATAAAGGAGTAGATTCTTTGGGATGATCTATTATGAATACCGGCTGGATTAATTTATCCTGAACTAATGTCTCAAAAATAAGTTCAGTTGCTAATCCTCTGTTAAAATCTCCCTGGTATTCTATGTTATTATCCCTTAAATAATTCTTGATGTCATCATCACTTAATTTTTCAACATTAATATTTAGATATTTTTTTATTGCATTGTTCATAGAAAGTTTTTTCCATGGTTTTTTCAATTCAATATTTTTATCTTGATATTTTATTTTTGTAGATTTGTTTACTTTCTTTGCAACGTAATTAATCAAATCCTCTGTAATCCCCATGATATCATTATAATCAGCATATGCCCAATAGAATTCTAGCATGCTAAACTCTGGATTATGAGATTTGTCTACTCCTTCATTCCTGAAGTTTTTTGAAATTGTATAAACCTTTTCAAATCCCCCAATTATTAATCTTTTTAGATATAGCTCAGGAGAGATTGATAGATACATATCCATGTTATATGCATTTATCTTTGTCTTAAATGGCCTGGCATTAGCCCCGCCGTATAATGGCTGCAATAAAGGGGTCTCAACTTCAATGAATCCCTTTGAATCCAGGAATTCCCTTATTGCTTTTATTATCTCAGATCTTTTCAAGAAAATTTCTTTCACATCATGATTGATTAATAAATCAAGATATCTTTGCCTGTATCTTATCTCAATATCTTTTAGACCATGCCATTTTTCCGGCAAAGGTCTAAGAGATTTGGATAATAATTCTACTTTGTTAACCCAGATGGAAATTTCTCCCCTTTTTGTTCTGAAGACATTTCCTTTTATCCCCATAAAATCCCCAAGATCAAACTTCTTGAATGTATTATACTCTTTCTTTCCTACCTCATCTTCTTTTATATAAAATTGTATCTTTCCATGAGCATCTTGTAAATGGCCAAAAGAAACCTTTCCCATTATCCTAAGAGACATAATTCTCCCGGCAATTGAAACTTTTTCTTTTGCTTTTTCCTCTTTCTTTAATTTTTTAAAATTCTCAAGAATATCTTTTGAATTATCCTTTTTGTCAAACTTATAAGGATAAGGATCTATGTTGTTTTTCTTTAATTCTTGTAGTTTCTGTTTTCTCTGTACAATTAATCTATGCTCTTCTTCCATCAGCTAAAAAAGAAATAGCTATTTATTTAAATATTTTCTATTTACTAAATTGTATGTATAATCCAACAAAGCCATATAAGGAACAAATCACAGATCTCATAAAACAAACATGGGAAACCCCTTTTGTCTCTGTAAGTAATGGAATTGTTGTAAGAAAATTTTCTTTTCCGGATTTTACCTCTGTAGATGGGATTGGAACTAAAGGGGTATATCATTGGAATTCTAGAACTTTCAAAAGTGCAGTTATTGATGCTTTAGCTATGAACTTAAATGATTTAGCTTTACAAAGAGCTACTCCTTATATGTTAACAGACCATATAATTCTACCAAAAGAGGATGAACCCGCAATATTAGAAATAATGAAATATCTAGTTGATGAATGTAAAGAAAGAAATATTGCAATTATTTCCGGAGAGACAGCAGTTCATAATGAGATGAATGGATTAGAATTAAGTGTTGCTATCTCCGGATTTGTCAAAAAAAGAAAATTGAACAGATTTAGAGTTGGTGATATACTAATCGGGATTGAGAGTAATGGAATACATTCTAATGGATTTACAAAAATTAGAGAGTTGTTTGGAGAAGAGTATAGAAAAGAATTTGTTTCTCCTACAACCATTTATCTAGATACAATTCTTGAATTAGATAAAAAATTTGATATCCATGGATTGACACATATAACCGGAGGAGCATTCACAAAATTAAGAGATTATCTGGATGAAAAAGCTGATATTGTCATTAATAGAAATCATAATTTAAAACCACAAGAAATATTTAATGAGTTATATCAAAGTGGGATTTCTGATGAGGAGATGTACAGGACATTTAATTGTGGAATTGGTTTTATTTTAGGAATTAATGAGGGGGATTCGGTAAACATTTTGTTCAATATTGAAGGGTTTAAATATGATATTATTGGAGAAGTTGTTTCTGGAGACGGAAAAATTAAAATCCAATCTAAATTTTCCAATAAAAAAGTCATTTATTAATCTTATTATTTTTTAAACAAAATCAATAACTCTTAAGCGGAATATTTATGCATTTCATATTTAATAAATAATTATTTTTTGTTTAGACAAGCCTCAATAAATCCCAAGAATAAAGAATTTGGTTGTAATGGTTTGGAAGTAAACTCAGCATGATACTGTGTCCCTAAGAAATAAGGATGATCTTTTAATTCCAATATTTGCATTATCTTTTTCTCAGGAGCCATTCCAGAAAAAATTAATCCATTTTTTTCCAGTTCTTCTATATACTTTGTGTTGACGTTATATCTGTGCCTGAATCTTTCTCTTATTTTATTACTTTTATATAATTTATGAGCTAATGTCCCTTCTTTTACAACCATATCAAATCCACCTAGCCTCATAGTTCCACCCAAATTTTCTATTTCCTCCTGTTCTGGAAGGATATATATTACAGGATTATCTGTTTGTTTTATTTCAGTTGTATTTGCATCTTTTAACCCAAGGACATTTCTTGCAAACTCAATAACTGCCATCTGGAATCCATAACATAACCCCAAAAATGGAATTTTATTCTCTCTAGAATATCTTATGCATTCTATCTTTCCTTCAACCCCTCTTTCTCCAAATCCACCTGGAACTATAATTCCATTTACATTCTTTAATTCTTCTTCAACATTATTTTTATTTATTCCAGTTGTTTCTATCCATTTCAATTTTACTTTTGCTCCAAGATAAGGAGCACTATGCTCTAATGCATTTAATATACTCAAATAAGAATCATGAACCCCTGTATATTTTCCTGTTATTGCTATTGTAATTTCTTTATTTGCATTCTCCATATTATTAACTAGCTTAATCCAGTCATTTGGATCTATCAATTGAGTGTCTTTTCTTTTCAATCCTAATATCTCCATCACAATCTCATCAATTTTATTTTCTTTAAGAAATAAAGGAACATCATAAATTGTATCAACATCATGTAAATTAATTACCCTATTAACAGGAACATTCGAGCTTATACTTATTTTTTCCCTTATGCTATCTTTTATTTTTTCCTCACTTCTGCATATAATTATGCTTGGCTGTATTCCTTGCTCCATCAATGTTCTTATTCCTAATTGTGCAGCCTTGCTCTTATGCTCTCCTAGTGAGCTTGGCTTTAGAATATAAGTTACATTAACAAAGCAAACATTATCTTTATTTTCCTCATAAGCTAATTCCCTCATAGCTTCCAAGAAATATGAATTTTCTAGGTCTCCTACTGTGCCTCCAATCTCGACAACTATAATCTCAGGATTATGATTGACAGCGCATTCTCTTATGAAATATTTTATTTCTCCAGTTACATGCGGCAGGAATTGGACATCCCTCCCAAGATATAATCCAGCCCTTTCCTTGTCAATTATGCTTTTGAATATCTTTCCAGATGTTAAGTAATTATCTCTTGTTAAATTCTGATTTGTCATCCTTTCATATGATCCAAGATCTAAATCACACTCAGTTCCGTCATCCAAAACAAATACCTCTCCATGCCTGTATGGATTTAAAGTCCCGGCATCATAATTAAGATAACCATCAAATTTTATTGGGTGTACTTTGAAGCCATTCCACTTGAGAACATTGCATAATGAAGAAGTAAAAGTTCCTTTTCCGACCCCAGATATGACTGAGCCAGTAACAATAATATATTTTGTTCTTCCAGAGATATAACCCTCTGGCACTGAAGAAAAAAATTCATCACTTGTTTTATTGGCTAAATCCTCTTTTTTTATCATCCCGTTTTATAATAGTTTAGCTATTGTTTATAAAGAGTATTATGCTTTAATATAGAAAGATTTATATATAGAATTTTAGAGATTCCATTAATAAAAGAGGCTTCTAAAAAGTAGTGAATAAAGGAGAGAAAATGGCAGAATCTGAATTATTAAAAAAATTAAAAGAAGAAGGGATTGGAATTAAAGGAGTTTTTCGTATTTTAGAAGAGGAAAAGGCAGAAATCCAAATCACTCAACTTGTAAATTATAATAATAATATGTTTAAGATAGCTATTGCAAAGAGAGATTATGCTCTTTTAACTAAAGACGGAGTAACTGTTCAAGGAGATGGAAATAGAATATATTTGCATCCATATGGTTCACAAATAGTTTATATGATTACAGAATCTAAAAAATCCAAAGGAAATAAATAAAATGTCAAATCAACCAATATTTATCCTACCGGAAGGATATCAAAGAACATTAGGAAGAGACGCTCAAAGAAGCAATATTTTAGCTGCCAAGCAAGTAGCTGAAACAGTAAGAACTACATTAGGACCAAAGGGAATGGATAAGATGATAGTTGATTCTCTTGGAGATGTAACTGTTACAAATGACGGAGTTACAATTCTAGAAGAGATGAATATAGAAAACCCCGCTGCCAAGATGCTAGTAGAGGTAGCAAAGACACAGGAAAACCAAGTTGGAGATGGAACAACTACTGCAGTAGTATTGGCTGGAGAATTATTAAAGAATGCTGAAGATTTATTGGAAAAGGATGTTCATCCAACTGTAATAGCAAAAGGTTATAGATTAGCTGCTGAAAAATCTCAAAAAATTCTTAATGCAATGGCAGAGACAATTTCAGAAGATGATGATGAAGTACTAAAAAGAATAGCAATAACAGCAATGACTGGAAAAGGAGCAGAAGCTTCTAAAGAAATATTAGCAAATTTAGCTGTAGAAGGAATAAAGATGGTTGTGGATAAAGATGGAAATTCCAGACATATTAATATTGATAATGTAAAATTAGAAAAGAAAGTAGGAGATGGAACAGAAGATTCTGAGCTAATAAAGGGAATTCTATTGGATAAGGAAAAAGTCCATTCAGGAATGCCAAGAGTAGTTAAGAATGCAAAAATTGCTTTATTGGATGCAGCTATAGAAATAAAATCAACTGAGACAGATACTAAAATAGAGATAAATGATCCTATGAAATTGCAAGAGTTTATTGATCAGGAAGAAAAAATATTAAAAGATATGGCTGACAGGATAATAAAATCCGGAGCCAATGTTGTATTCTGCCAAAAGGGAATAGATGATATTGCGCAGCATTACTTGGCTAAAGCTGGAATATATGCTTGTAGGAGGGTAAAGAAATCTGATATTGACAAATTAGCAAGGGCAACAGGAGCTAAGATAGTTACAAACTTAAGGGAATTATCAAAGGATGAATTAGGGGAAGCTGGGATTGTTGAAGAGACAAAAGTCGGAAATGAAGATATGACCTTTGTCAGGGAATGCAAGAATCCAAAGGCTGTTACAATCTTAATTAGAGGTGGAACAGAACATGTTGTTGCTGAGATTGAAAGAGCAATGAATGATGCTATTGGGGATGTTGCAGCTGTATTAAAGGATGGAAAAGTAGTAGCAGGAGCTGGAGCTCCAGAAGTAGAGTTAGCTAAACAACTAAGAGAATACGCAAATAGCTTATCTGGAAGGGAACAATTAGCTGTATTGGCTTTTGCAGATGCGATGGAGGTTATTCCTAGAACATTAGCTGAAAACGCCGGATTAGATCCTATTGATATGTTAACAGAATTAAAAAGCCAACACGATAAGGGAAATAAATGGCATGGAATAGATGCATTTACTGGAAAAGTAACAGATGCTTGGGCTGCTGGAGTAATGGAGCCATTAAAGATTAAGACCCAGGCTGTCAAGTCAGCTTCTGAAGTAGCAGAATTAATTTTAAGAATAGATGATATCATAGCAGGAGTCTCAAGTAAAAATAGTGGAATGCCTCAGGGAATGGGCGGAATGCCACCTGGAATGATGTAATTTTATAAAATGAAAATTAGTCTATTGGAAATTGAGACTACCAAAATAGTGGAAAAAGATTCTTCTGAATTACAAGTAGTTGGTTTACCTATTTTATTAAGGGGCCAGATAGTAGTTAGAGATGGTAATGAGATTTATCCCTTACCACCAGCTTATTTAGATTACATAAGAAAAGAAGTAGTTTCCAGATTTAAAGAATCTAAGTTTGCATCATTTTCAGTAGTAAGAGAAACTTCTGGAATAAAAAGGATTTATCCTGATCAAAGAGAAATTTGTTATGACTCTATTGCTGTTCAACCTTTTCAATAAAGGATAACATTTTTATATAACCATTCTTACTTTATATTATGCCAAAAAAAGGACAACCTAAACAAACCCAATCAAGACCTTCTGAAAATGTTTCAAAGCAATTAGTTGATTCTAGTATTTTATTGCAAGACAAGACAGCTGAATTATTATTGTCTGTTAATAAATTAGTTAAAAGAATGGATGATATGGTTACTGTTTTTGAGGAAGCTTCCAAGCACATTAAATCCGGATTGGACGAGCCAATAGCAAAAAGATTAGAGGAATTACTGGAACAAAATAGAAATATAGCAAGAGGGTTAATATTGTTAGAGAGATATGTAAGGGAAAAAACAGGAATGAATACAAATTTCCCTCCACCAAAACCTTTGCCCAAAGAACATTTCTAAAAATGGATATAAAATTTATAAAAGAGGAGCATCCTCGTAAGGCTGATTCTCAAGAATTAAATGACATAATAGATTTAATACATAAAAATAACAAGGAAGAAAAAGACTCAAAGGTTGGAGAGAGATTTATAAGAGCAGTATTTCTCGGATATAAAACACTTCATGAAAAAGAAGAGGAAAATCTAAGGCAAAAAGCCATTTCCTCGGAAAAAATTCAAAGATTAATAAAACCAATAGCACACCAAGCTATTAGACAAAACATTCCAGAATTCAAACAACAACAAAAGCTCCCGGAATTGAAAGTGCCATTGCCTTTATCTATCCCAGAAGTTTCTTTAGAAAATTCCTATACATTACTAATTTCAGATAAAAAAGTACTGGCAAGAGCCGAGATTACTAAAGAACAGAATAAATATAACTATAATCTAATAGAACCCAAAATAGATCTTAATATGCTAAAGATTGTAAAGAACTATCTTATAAATAAATACAAAAAAAATAAGAATGTCTTAAAGAATGACAAATTAATCCTAAAGACAATAAAATGGGCTTGTAGCAAGACAAAAACAGAATTTAATGAAAATATTATTGATGACGTTAAATATTATTTGTACAGGGATTTTGTTAATTTTAGCAAAATAGATCCATTACTACATGATCTAAATATAAAGTCAATAATATGCGAGGGAATAAACAAGCCAATTTATATTGACTATCAGAACGAGAGAATGGAAACCAATATCGTATTTAATACAACTGAAGAATTAAATTTTATAGTGTATAAATTTGCTGAAAAGACAAATGAGAGAATAAGCGAAATTAATCCAATTTTAAACGCAAGATATAATGAATTTAGGATACAAGCGAATTTAGGATTAGGGGTAGTAAGCTCTAGATTTGTAATAAAGAGAGAAATTAATTTCTAAAAATCTTTTTTAAACAATAATTTATCCAAAGAGTATTTCTGTGATCCGATTAATACCAATGCTATTGAAGCGAAAAATAGAGTAAACACAAATTCATATCCACCAGTTGACATAAAGAAACCATTCTTGACATGTACTAATAAGAATGCTATTAACATATCAACTGCAATCAACATTGCAGCATATCTTGCAAAGAATCCGAGCAATATTGCTAGTCCTCCAATAAGTTCAACAAATGCTAACAAATATCCGAAGAATATTGGAGCAGGAAATCCTAAGCTACCGATAAATTGGGCTGTTCCCTCTAATCCTGGTCCGCCAAATGCTCCAAAAACTTTTTGGGCTCCATGCATTATAAATACAATACCCAAAGCAAGCCTTAAAGGCAAAGCAGAATAATTCTTGTACGCACCCCAATACACCATAAAAATATCAATAAGAATATATTTAAATAATTTTCTATAAAATCGATTATATGCGCTAGTAGTTTAGTGGTTAGAATGTGGCGTTGCCAACGCTGCGACCCGGGTTCGAATCCCGGCTGGCGCAGATGATTATTATTCATTTATCATGTCATAAATATCCTTTATCATTTCTGCAGCTATATGTGGGTGCCAGAAATTCAAAAAACCAGAACCCTCTACTTGGATTATTATTTTGTCTTTTAATGGGAATAATTTTCTTTTAGGACCAAATGATAATTCTCCAAAGAATTCATTCTCAAAAGTTACCCTTGGCGTTGGCATATTTTCCAAGGCATTTTTAACGCCTTCTAAATAATTATGCGGGGTCAAATTATTGTTTATCCTTCTCTTTGCTATCTTATCAGCATACATATTTATTTTTTCAATATCTTTCTTCAGATTTGTACTAAAGATTGGTCCTATCTTTTCAAAGTTTAAAGTCTTATACACCCTTAATATATTCAGCATCATCCTCTTTGATTCATACATTATTGCATCTTTATAATCATCTTTTATCTTATCCAAGAAATAATAGTATTTTCCATTGATGTTCTCAACAATATCCTTTACTATCTTGTTTTTTATTTTCTCTCCGCTGAATGTTGTTATGTCCATTATGCTTGGGACAAATTTCATCTTTGGAAATGCTTTGTGTATTATTATAATACAATCATTCTTGCTTACATCATCCCAGAAATTTTGATATATTCTCAATCTTATCTCATAATCTGATTCATCCCTTGCAACCCACCCATACTTTTTCATATACCCATATCTTTTCTCAACATTCTCTTTATTTTTGAAAATATCAAATGATTCTAATGCTTCTTTCAATGTTGGGATATCTCTGTTAAAGTCTACCCCCCATAACCTTTCCCTTGGCATGCTTGAAATTATCAATCTTCCACCAATTCTCTTCCAGCATAAACTTGCTACAGTTTCAGAATGATCATCCCTAGAAGTTACAACATCCAAGGCTGGTCCCGAATGGGGAGCAACTATTAATGGCTCCTTTTTTGAATCAGTATATACTATATAACCCCTTTTGAACTCTGTCTTCATAATCTTGTTTGTTTAACAAATTATTTAAAGATTATTTGTCTAGAGTCTTTATGGAATGGAAACAGAAATTCTTAGAAAGATACGAAGAACTAACTGACATAGACAGTTTTATTGAATGCTCCTCAAGGCCATTAAGAAAGTCTATTCGAGTTAATACTTTGAAAACAGGAGTAAAAGAGATCAAATCTAGGTTTAAGGATTATAATCTTAAACAAGTCCCTTGGTGCAAGGAAGGATTTTGGTTGAAGGGAGAGGCTATAGGAAATACACTGGAGCATTTTTTGGGTTATATCTACATACAAGAAGCAGCATCAATGATTCCTCCATTAGTATTAGCCCCAAAAGAAGATGTTATCTTGGATATGTGTGCTTCTCCTGGAAGTAAAACAACCCAGATGGCTGCTCTTATGAAAAATAAAGGACTGATAATTGCAAATGATATTAATATCCTGAGATTAAAACCATTATCAATTAATTTGCAGAGATGCGGGGTCTTAAATACAGTAATGACAAAAATGGAAGGAAGATTCTTCAAAGACAAGTTTGATAAAATATTAGTTGATGCCCCTTGCTCTGGAATGGGAGCAATAAGAAAATCTCCAAATACTCCGTTAATGTGGAATCCAAATACAATAAAAAGAATGGCTGGAATCCAAAGGCAGTTATTGTCTACAGCTTTTGATATATTAAAGGAAAATGGAACTTTGGTTTATTCTACATGTACTTTAGAGCCAGATGAAAATGAGGGGGTAATAAACTTTCTATTGAATAAATATGAGAATGCTAAACTGGAGAAAATAAATCTGGAAATAAAAAGAAGCCCGGCTATATTAGAGTTTGAAGGCAATGTTTATGATGATGAAGTTAAGAAATGCTTAAGGATCTGGCCACAAGACAATGATACAGAAGGATTTTTTGTTGCTAAAATAGTCAAGATAGATTTATAAATATTAAATAAATGAAAATGAAATGGGGATTTTAGGAAGACATCATTATTTAGAAGGAAGTTTTGATAATCCTAATCATAAGAAAGTTGAAGAAATAGTAAAAAGAATTTTTTTTGAAGCAAAAGAAGAAAGAAGGCAACTTACTGAATACGATCGTGGAAGACTAAACACCATGATGAATGTCGGAATTGCAGATTATAATAGGGTAAAGGAATTAGCCAGAGAATATGGATTAAATTATAAATAACTCTATTTATTAACTTCATCTTCTTTATTAAGAATATTCTTTCTTAACATAATAAATTTATCCGAGAATTTTACTGTTGTTGATAATAATATTATAGTGTACAGCAAGCATTACGAATGACCATAAATGGTAATATTATTAGCTGAGATACCATTCTACCAATTTTATGATATAGAAACCTATTTATTCCTGTTAATTTTTATTTTTGACAATGGACAAAATATTATCTAAAGTTTTGGAAAAGATAAAACCAACACAGGAAGAAGTTTCTAAAGTAAAAAAGATTTCAAATTATTTAATAAACAAAATAAAAATAAAAAAAACAAAAATAGAATTTGGTGGTTCAGGAGCCAAAGATACATGGCTGACAAATGCAAAGGATATAGACATTTATGTAAAGTTTGACTTTAATGAATACAACCCAAAAGATATCTCATTGATATTAGAAAAAGAAATTAAAAGACATTTTAGAATAATCAAACTTCACGGCAGCAGGGATTATTTTCAAATCAGTCAGGAAGGATTTACTATAGAAATAATTCCAATATTGGACATTAAAAGAGTAGAAGATGCTAAAAACATCACAGACATAAGTCCATTCCATGTAAGATATGTTAAAAAGCATAAGAAAGGCGATGAAATAAGATTAGCAAAAGCATTTTGTAAAGCGCAAAGTTGTTATGGAGCAGAAAGCTATATCAAAGGATTCTCAGGATATGTTCTTGAAATACTAATCATAAAATATGGGAACTTTAACAAATTTATAAAAAATGTTTCCAGATGGAAGGATAAAGAAATTATCGGAGAGAAAAAATATGTAGATAGGTTAAACAGATCAAAAAAAGATTCTCCGTTGATATTAATAGATCCTGTTGATTCCAACAGAAATGCAGCAGCGGCACTAGATAAAAAAAATTATGACAAATTAATAAGATCATCAAAATTATATCTGAATAATCCATCTACAAAATTTTTTGAAAAAGAGGAGTTTAATGTTGATAAGGTAAAAAAGAAATACAAAAATCAAAATTTAATTATCCTGGAAGTTGATCCATTAAAGGGAAAAGAGGATGTTATGGGAGCAAAGCTTCTGAAATGTCTTAATTATATCTCAAGAAGAATAGAGTTAAATGATTTTAAACTAATCAAATATGATTGGCATTGGAACCAAAAGGCATTATTTTGGTTTGTTATTGACAAAAATAAACTGCCTTTATATAAAGAGCATAAAGGTCCGCCAATAGAAAATAGGGCAGCATTGGAAAATTTCAAAAAGAAATGGAAAGCCATCAAAATAAAAAATGGTTATGCATATACAATCGTAAAAAGGGAATTTACCAATCCAAATCAGTTTGTTCATTATCTAATCTTGAATGATAAGAACATTAATTCCTTGGTAAAATCAGTAAAATTTAAATAGTCCAATTTAATATCTATCACATGCCTAAAAAAGGGGAAAATAAAAAGGAGGCGGTTGTTTTGAACAATGAAACAAAAACACTAGTCTTAGCTATTCTTGTTATCTTGGCAATTGCATTGGTTGTTGCTAATTTCAGTAGCATTACTGGAACTGTAGTCAAACAAAGTAAACCAACAACAAAAGTTACATTTTCAAATGATGTTGTTTCTCCTGGAGATTATTTGGAATTTGAAATAACTCCAAGTAAATATGGAATAAATAACAAATATAGGATATGTAACGACAATGGCTTGTGTCATGTTAGCGCATACATGCAATGTGGCTCATTCAAATGCAGAGATAAAGTATCAGAGCGTTATAAGACATGGACAAGTTGGGAAGAGGGAGTTTACTCTATAAAACTATTTGATTATGAGACAAGTGAATTCCAGCATTATTATTTCACTATCTCTTAATTTTTTATTTTATATTATTAAAATAGACGTAAAATAACAAAATAATTGAAATCGAAAGGTTTATAAATATATTAAAATCCAGTTAAATAACTGGTTCTAAAGAAAATGAAAGAAACATTACAATCTGGAACAACAACATTGGGAATAGTATGCAAAGAAGGGGTTGTTCTTGCAGCAGACAGAAGGGCTACACTAGGTGGAAGAATAGTGGCTCACAAAAAAACCCAGAAAATAGCTGAACTAAATGAGGATATGGCAGTCACCTGGGCTGGATCTGTATCAGACATACAATTATCAACTAAAATAATAAAAGCACAGATGAAATTAATAGAGCTTAGAAGGAATAAAAAATTAAAAGTCAAGGAAGTAGCTAATTTGTTGGGATCATTATTATATTCAAACATAAGACAATTCTTTCCGGGAATTGCAGCTTTTCTTTTAGGTGGAAAAGATGAAGATGGAATCTTCCTATATGAGCTAGGTCCGGATGGAAGTGTTATGATGCATGACGATTATGTATCAGATGGTTCTGGGATGATGTATGCAACAGGAGTTCTTGAAGCTAATTATAGAAAAGATATACCAATAAGTGAAGGGATCAAATTAGGGGTAAAAGCTGTTAATGCAGCTATGCAAAGGGATACAGCTTCCGGAAATGGAATAGATGTTTATACTATAACAAAAGACGGAGTGAAAAAAGTTTTTGAAAGAGAAGTTAATAGTATTATCTTAGCATAATCATATTTCTTGTTATTAAAGAGAAAAAATGGCAGACATATTAGAAGAGATATTAAAGTATATACCAAATGATGCAGGAGTAACTGATACTGTATTTGAGGGAGCAAATATAGTTGTATATACAAAAAACAAGGAATTCTTTTTTAATAGCAACGGCATTATAAAAAAGATTGTAGATGACATAAAAAAGAGGGTTGAGTTAAGGCCTGATCCAAGCATTTGCTTGAATCCAGAGAAAGCCAAAGAAATTATAGAAGGAATACTTCCAAAAGATGCTGGAATAGCAAACATAATATTTGACCCGCAAAGGTCAAGAGTTATCATAGAAGCAGAAAAGCCTGGATTAGCAATCGGAAAACAAGGAGAATTGTTAAAAGAGATAAAAAAGCAAACATTATGGGTTCCATTTATTCAAAGAACTCCGGCAATAAGATCAAAATTAATAGAAAATATAAGATATGTTCTTTATGAGAATTCTGATTTTAGAAGAAAGTTTTTGCATAAAATTGGAAAAAGGATTTATGGTGGATGGACTAAAGAAAAGAAGCATGAATGGGTTAGGGTAACTTATTTGGGAGCAGGAAGGCACGTCGGAAGAAGCTGCTTATTGCTACAAACACCAGAATCAAGGGTGTTATTAGATTGTGGAATTCATCCCGGAAAAAATCTTAATGACCAAGAAGCATTTCCTTTTTTAGATGCCCCGGAATTTAATCTTAGCGACGTAGATGCAGTAATATTAACACATAGTCATCTTGATCATAGTGCATTAGTTCCTTATTTATATAAAATGGGTTATGAAGGTCCTGTTTATTGTACTGCTCCTTGCAGAGATATAACTGCATTAATGACTTTAGATTTTATTGGAATATCACAGAAAGAAGCACAAGATCCTTTGTATTCAAGCACAGATATAAAAAATATGGTTAAGCATACAATCTGTTTAAATTATGAAGAGGTTTCAGACATTACCCCAGATATAAGATTGACTTTCTATAATGCAGGGCATACATTGGGAAGTGCAATCTGTCATCTGCATATTGGAAATGGGTTGCATAATCTAGTTTATACTGGAGACTTTTTGTATGAAAATACAAATTTGTTGGCATCTGCTGTAAACAGATTTCCAAGGGTTGAAAGTGTAATTATGGAAGCTACTTATGGTGGAAAAGATGATGGTAATCCTACAAGAAAAGAATGTGAGGATTATCTAATTGATATAGTAAAGACTACAGTTGAAAGAAAAGGAAAAGTTATAATGCCTGTACTTGGTGTAGGAAGATCCCAGGAAATTATGTTAATACTCGAGAGAGCAATGAAAGAAGAAAAAATTCCTAAGATTCCAATATATGTCCAAGGAATAGTCTGGGATGTAACAGCAATACATACAACATATCCCGATTTCTTTAATCCAAGAGTCAAGAGAAATATATTCCATAGGGATGAAAATCCTTTCCTAAGCGATATATTCAAACAAATTGGAAGTCAAAAAGAGCAGCAACAAATAATAGATAGCGGACAATCATGCATAATATTATCAACCTCTGGAATGTTAAACGGCGGGGCATCTAAGGAATATTTAAGACAACTTGGAGAGAATCCAAAGCATAGTATGGTTTTAACATGTTATCAAGTAGAGGGATCATTAGGAAGAAGATTAGTTAATGGAGAAAGGGATATTAACTTTGGTTCTGCTGACAGGTCAGATATGGTTAACATAAAGATGGATGTCCATATGATAAGTGGATTTTCAGGACATAGCTCTAGAGTTCAACTATTAAATTACATAAAGAATATGGAACCAAGACCCAGAAGAATATTGACATTACATGGAGAAAGTTCTAAATGTTTGGATTTAGCAAGTTCATTACATAAGTTAAATAAGATTGAAACAGAAGCCCCAAGAAATCTTGAAAGTATAAGATTAAAATAAATTATTCTTTTCCTAATTCAGAAACAGACCTTCTTCCAATATATCCTTCTTCAGGATAATGCCAGTATCTTATTTCTTTTTCACCAAGTTTATAACACAAGAATATTTCCTCTCCCTCATACATTGAATAGAAATCAACTATTCCCAGATCAGCATCCTTTACAATACAACCAATCTCAATTAATAATTCTATTTTTTTGTATAAATTATAATATAATCTGTGGAAATTTTTATTCATGCGAATATCATTTTTTACAGCTTTAATTTCATCTTCATAATCAATTGAAACGGAATTTAGAACATTAATACTATTATTTATTTTCATTATTTGTATTAATATCTTTGAAATCTTAGGCAATAAAGAATTTGCTTCTTCCAGACTGAAATATTTTTTTGTTGCTAACATATTATGAATAATATTATATTTTATTTAAATGTTTTGATTTAATGTTTTTATTAGTTCACAAACTTTGCAAATATTGCCAGAACAAGGCTCACCGCAGTTTTCACATGACTTTATTTCAGAGTTTTTATATCTTTCTTTTAATATCGGTAATTCATCAATAAATGAGTTTATTATTGCATGTTTTGTTCCTTTTTGTCTCTCTTCAAAACTATTTATTGTTACTCTTACTTGAGATCTGTATGATCCGAATGAATTTGGGCACTCATTAAAATCAATTGGAAATTTTTTTATAAATGCATAAGTGGCAACTTCTTTTTCAGTCAAAAAATATAATGGCTTGATTCTTGGAATAAATCTTTTGTCTCTTTTTACCCCAGTAATTGGTCCTAGTCTTGATGATCTTTCTAAATTTCCCCTGAACATATTCATAAGCACACTTTGTGCCTCATCATCTAGATTATGGCCTGTAGCCAGCTTATCAATTTTTAATTCTCGGGCTTTTGAATTTAATAAAAATCTTCTTAAAACACCGCATGCACTACACGGCTTTAATTTTATTTTTGTTCTGATCTGATCCAATGGCATCCCAAATTCTTCTTCAAATGAATAAGTGTACAGTTCAAGATTATTCTCTCCACAATATTTTTTTAAATAACTTAAATTCCTGTAATCTTTTATTCCCTCATCTATTGCTATCACTTTTACTTTTATATCACTCTTTTTCTTTGACAATAAATTGATCAAATGCAATACGGAAAATGAATCCTTGCCTCCGGAAGCTGCCACCCCAATAATATCATTATCATCTATGAGATTGTATTTTGATATTGTTTTGAATACTTTTCTCTCAAAATATTTAATGAAACATGATTTGCATAGCTTTATGTTATTGTTAACAAGCTCTATTACTGGATTTGAATTACAATTTTTACAAGTCATTCAACTAAAATAAAAAAAAAGTTTATAAAACTATCCAACAAATCCTAATCTCTTTAAGAATTTTATGAATTTTCCTTCTTCTATCTCTTCTTGATACTCTCTGTTTAATAAAGAAGCTGCCAATTTTTTATATGCGACAGCAGAAACACTTTTTGGATGGGTATAAACAACAACATCCTTCATTGTTAATGCCTCTCTTATTGCTTCATCCTCTGGAATCACAGCTACAACGGGCTTGTCCAGCATAATCTCTACATTTTTAACAGACAAGTCTCCCCTGTCTTCTTTAGTTCTTGTCAAAACAACCCCAATAATTTTTTTTCCAAATTCTTCAGCAGCTTTTATTGTCTTTAATGCATCTGTTATTGCCGGAAGTTCAGGATTTGTTATTATTAATATTTCATCTCCAGCTTCCATTGCTAATAATGCCTCCCTTCCCAGACCAGCCGCAGAGTCTATTAGAACTAAATCTGTTGTGCCATACAATCCCCTTAAGACCCTTCTCAGATTTCCAGGATTTGTATTCTTCAATTCATTCATTGAAATTCCAGCCGGAACTATCTTTGTTCCTACTGGATGCAGATATACAGCTTCAGAAATATGATTCTTCCCTTGTAATACATGATTCAGATTTATTGGAACAACAGGGACTCCCAGATGAACCCCAACATTGGGGGTAGTCAAATTTGCATCTACAACTGTTGTATCCTTGCCAAAATAAGTTAATGCAGCACCAAGATTTATAGAAGTTGTAGTTTTCGCAACTCCCCCTTTTCCTGAGATGCATGTTATATATCTTGTCATTTTTATTTAAATTCACTTGAGAATTCTACAAATTCTTTTGCCTTTTCGTAGAATTCTTTTACTTTCTCCACATCTACCTCTATTTTAGGCGTTATCAATGTTACATGTTTTCTATATTCTTCTCTTGCCTTAAATGGTGCCTTATCTATTGCTTTAAGTAAATTGTAAAACTTTATATATTCTTTCATTTTTTTGTCTTTTGATAATCTATTAAGAAGATCTATTCTTTCTATCGGGGATTTTGGAATAACTTTAATCTTTTTCTTATCCTTGGCTTTCTCAAGAATCTCCTCAACTGCAAATTCAAATGATGTAATCAATCTTTTAATTATGCTTTTAATTACATCAACTGTTCTTGTATACTTTAAAGTAACATATAATAAGTGATCAGCCCTCTTTAACTGTGACTTTGCGTCTTCTCTACTGTCAGACTCTTCTATCATTTTCTTTAACTATATCATTTACCTTTTCTATGAATATTTTTGACTTTGATAAATATTCCTTTAATTTCTCAATTGAGATTGATCTTGTTCTGTAATCTTCTGCAGACATAATAAATTTGTCTTTTTTACTAAATTCCATAAATGATTTTTCCCTGTGCTCCATTATCTGTTTTAAGTCATTTATTAATATTATAAGTTGCCTGTCTATATTATATCTTGTGGCACACTTTGATTTAAATACTTCAAGTTTTGCATCAAAATTATCAGAATAAGGGGAAATTCTTTTGTACATCCTTTCATATTGCAATACAGCATTTACCCCTTTAACTAATGCCTTGTACAAGTCTTCTATTATACTTATCATTAGTTTATTGTCTTTAACAGTAGGATATGTAATATATGTAAGATGATCTGCTGTATTTACTAATGTATTAGCCTCTTTAACCAAGCTTTTTATATCTTCCATATTTTCTAAATATTTTGAGAATATATAAACCTTACTTTAATGACAAAATTGCAGCTGCCAAATCCTTCTCTTTATCCAAAGCTTCTAAAGCTTCTTCCCTTGAACAGCCTGTTTGCTCCATTACAGTTTTAATATCATCCTCATTAAATAATTCCCTTTCTTGCTCTTCTATCTCTCCGGTTATTTGCAATGTCTCCTGGCCCATCATATTAACTTTCATTACATTAGGGTTTTTTATAATAAGATCTTTATCTTTTGTTTTTATAATAACTTCAAAGGCATCTATCTCTTCCTGTTTGACTCCTAATTTTTTCATTGCTTTCTCTAATTGTCTTGGATTTATGTTTGGAATCATTTTAACCTAAAAGCCTTGAACCGAATTTAAAGAGCAGAATTTCAATTATTACAACCACAACAATAAAAACAATAATCCATTCTGGTTTGAACTGGAATTTACTCTTATAATCATCAAAATATCTTACTAATCCACCGCCAGAAGAAGGCATCTGTATCTTTTCGTCTGCCATTTGATTATATTAATTAGAATAATATAAAAACCTTTTGTTTTTTAGAAATATTAAAAAAATCTAATACATTCTAACTATAATGAAATATATACTGTTTATTTTATTATTGATTCTTATTTCATATCCATCATTAGCTGAAAAATTAACCTCAAACCAAAATATTGAGATAGGAAATGCCAATATAACTCTATTGGGAGTAGGCGCTAATTCCATAAAAATAACTATAAATGGACAAGGAGCCATACTTGGGGTTGATGAAACTAAAATAATAAACGGAATAAAGATCAGTGTTATTGAAATATTTTATGCAGGGGACAAGGAGATTGACTATGCTGATATCTCTGCTTCCTCAATTTATTCTTGTGGAGATGACAAATGTGATGAGGGAGAAAAAGACACTTGTTGCTCTGATTGTGGCTGTCCAAAAAATTATGAATGTGACAATAATAAATGCGAATTAATAATCATTCCTGAATGTGAAGAGAATATTGATTGCAATGACAAAAATGCGAATACAGAAGATATATGTAAAAAAAATAAATGCTACAATACCTTTGTATGCAAAATAAATTCCCAATGCAAAGATGATAATGAATGTACAAAGGATTATTGTGAGGATGGAACATGCTTTAATGAGGATATTTCCGGCTGTGGAATAGAAGAAATAAAAGATGAAATTAATGTAGAAGAGACTGAAAATATAACTACAACACAATCTAATGTGGAATTAAAGGAAGAAAAAGTTGGATTCTTTAAAAGAATAATCAATTTCTTCTGGAATTTATTTTAAAAAAAGTAGGAAGGCATAAGCCATCTTCTGTTGAACCCTACCTATAAAATAGGTCATTGAAAGTTCATTCTAACATTCAACTAAGCGTCTTAGACTTGCACCGGTTGGGACTCGTCGTTTCACCGTATCCTATCAAAATACTCAATTGGTTAACTCAGTTTTATTGCTAAAACCTTCACAACATCATTGCTCTAATAGGCCGTGTCGTTTCTTAGCGGTTGCCTCCCATTTCTGGGACTTCTTTGCAGAAGCAACCTATTATTTGGTGGATGGACTTTCCTCAGATAACTCCGAGAGTTAGACACCTTCCTACAATATTTTAGAGAAATATTTGTTTATAAAACTTCTTATCTTATTACATAAACATAAATAAAGAAATAAAGTACAATATAAACAAAAAAAGTATAATAAATTTTATAAAATCTAAGAATGACTGAAAGCGCTAAGTACAATACCTTTCAACCCAATGGGGGTCTCTCTTGCTTTAATGGCATCTTCTTTGCTTTTAATGTTGTCTAATACCCTTGCTACATTCTCATGATGATGCTCATATTTAATGGCATTAAACAAAATCTCAAATTCTTCTATTGTGAGATAATGGCTTGCAATTGGAGCTGTTGAATAGGAGCCATATTGTGTTTCTAATCTCAATGCATATTCTTCTGAACCTACTAGCTTTCCTAAAAATTTAGCAGAGTCTTCACCTAAGTGCCATCTGTCTAAATATAGTTTAGTGCCATTACAAAGTGTTTTTTGTTTTAAAGTTTGACCCATTTTATCCCCCAACAATTATTCCTTTTATGATTCCTATTTTCTATTTATAAGACTTACTCATCCCGAATATATGGTTTTTGCATTCTTTCAACAAAATCTGCGTATACTCCCATACCTTCTAATGATCTTAATCTTTCAGCTATCTTTTCTTTTCCCACATAAATTTCTTTTATTCTTCCTGTAAAAAAGTGTTCTTTTTCATATTGACTGGGCTTAAATATTGGAAGAGTTACTTCTCCAAGAACTTCTGTTCCATACAAATAATAAACTTGTTTTAATACTACACCTTCTTGATTTTTACCTTTAACAATCTCTTCTAAAACTCCAAGTCTAGGATTAGAGTTTTCTCGTGAAGACTCAATAAGGATTAATTCTCCTTTATCTACTTCTATTTCTTTTCTATCATCTATCACTACTTTTTTGGTTATTCCAAATTTTAGCTTTACCATTTTTCTAATTCAATTAATCTTTTTATAAAACTTTCTATTTTATTATTACTGAGAAATAGTTATAATTTACTCATCAGGCCTTTCATCAACTGTTATGCCTAAATTCATCAGCTTATCATCCCTTAATATAGAAACAGTTATATTCTCCCCTGGAGTTATCCACGCTATCTCGTTCCTTAGATGATTGGAATTTTCTATTGTAATATTTTCTATCTTAACAATTATATCTCCAACCTCCAATCCAGCATTATCGGCTGCACTTTTATCCTCAATATTTACAATCTTTGATCCTTTTAGGATTCTTCCCTCCCCAGTTTGGTTGTTTAGATCAACGACATCAACAACTCCGACTCCGAAATATCCCCTTACTACTTTTCCATCTTCTAATATCTGCCCATAAACTTTGTTAACAAGATTAATTGGAATAGCAAATCCTTGCTCTCCAGCCCTCACATCGGATACAATAAATGTATTTAATCCAATAACCTCTCCATCCATATTAAGCAATGGACCTCCGGAATTTCCAGGATTTATTGAAGCATCGGTCTGGATAAAATCCCTATATAATGTAGGTCCCCTGTTTCTGTGTTTTCCAGAGACTATTCCAGTTGTTACTGTATGCGCTAATCCAAATGGCTGTCCTATTGTAATTACTTGCTCCCCTACTTCTATTTTATCAGAATCCCCTAATTTTAATACAGGAAGATTATTTTCATTTATTTTTAGGACAGCAACATCGGTTTTGTCATCTGATCCAACTATATTTGCCTGATATATTCTGTTGTCCTCTAATAATACAGTAACATTTTCTTGGCCAGATATAACATGATCATTTGTCAATATATATCCATCTTTTGTAACTATTATTCCGGAGCCAGACTTATCTGGAGAGAATATAGAAACAACAGCGGGAGTAGACTCTTTTATTACATCCTCAAGTCTTGCTGTTTGAGAGTTTCCCAAGTAATCTGATAATGTAAATACATTTAACATTAAAGAAGCAACTAACAATATCAATAATCCAAACATCAAACCATCTTTAGTGCTTCTTCTAAATCTCATATCTTAAATCCAGAAAGTAATTTTATAAATCTATTGATTAGTCCACAAAATAAACCTTTTTATACTAAAGAACAATTTATAGTATAGCCATGAAATTTAAATCTGACGGCGAAAAAAGGATATATGAATTTCTTAAGAAAAGAAGGATTATATTTACTTATGAGAAGCCCATATTAATAATGGACTCTTTGGATAATAAGATGCAGATATGGCATCCGGATTTCTATTTGGATGATTTCAACATTGTTATAGAATATTTTGGGATGGCAAATAAGGAAGAATATCAAAGGGCAATGAAAAGAAAGCAAGCCATTTATCACACCCAAAGGGTTGATTTCATTTCAGTGTATCCTGATATGATAAAGGATAAGGATTTTGAAAAAGTTTTATGGGATAAGATAAGAAATATATTAATTGCGAAATTAAGAAGATTAAAATCCCATAGAGATACTTATTTTAGATCCCAAGAGAGAAGAGATAATAATATTATAAGAAGAATATCTGTTGGTGATGATTGGGGATTGGAATAACTAACAATTTTAAGATTATAAAAATTTCTAAAATAATTAAAAAGCCTTTAGAGTTAAATCTTTTGTATTCTTATCAGAACGTTCAGTTTTCGGATTAAAAACCAAATATAATCTATTCATCTCGGAAAAAACTTCAAAAACGAGATTTGGAGGAATTGAAGTTCTCATATAATTTCTAAGAACTAAATCTGAATAAGTTGGAGGAACTTGATTTTTGAATATTATATTCTCCCCCGTAGTATTTCTAATTTCTTGTTCATGTAAATATAATTGTTGAGCTAATGTCTTAGGAGAGTCTGCAGATACATTTGGAACATATAATCCACTGTTTCCTGCCCCCAACCAACAAATTTTTGATCGAACACCCGACCAAATTTCAAATCTCGGTTTGATTAATTGACTATCAGAATCAAATCTCGCACAAAAATAAGTATAATAACTCCTTGCAATTCCAGAAGTAGCTTCTAATACCCAAGGATTACCCTTTCTTTCATTCTTTCTAAATAATCTTTCAATTAAACTCATAAAACTAATGGTTATGAATAGTTTATAAACTTTACCATCTATTATTATTATAAAGTAGTTACAATGAAAAGGTTTAAATATATATAAATTATTTAGTTATTTATGATAAATACTAAAACTATAGAGGATAGACTTAGAGTTTTGGAAGTTTTTCCAGATACTGTTGAAAGAAGTGCACAAATCTTTCTAAATGCTAAAACTGAGGAAGATGTTAAACAAGAGATGATTAGAGATCATACTTCTTGTAGTGCTGGACAGTTCTTATATTTTCATATGAATAAATTAGTGAAATTACAACCAGAAATTTTAGACGAAGCTGAGAGCAAATTAACTGAATATGGTATAGAAAGAGAGCATATAAAACATTATTTTTCATCTGGTGCTGATCCAGAATTAGTAATGGTTTTAAGTCATGGAGACAAATATTCGGTAGAACTTAGGGAAAAATTCTTTGATACTGCTTTCTTATTTGGATTAAGTAAAATGAAACAATATCTGGGAATAGAGGAATAACTACTTCAAATCAACCCCACCAGCTTTAACATTTCCATGATTACCTTTAGCTTTATCAAGAGGAAATCTTTTTTCATATTCATTTAAAACATCTTCAATTGCTTTTTTAGAATCAACATCACATAAATAAGAAACTTTCATTATCAAATAGATCATATCCCCTATAAAATTTTCAACATCTTCCTTATTTTCTTTGATTAGTCTTTGCTGGGTTTCAACATCAACCCATTTGATAATACTCCACATCTCACCAACCTCTTCATTCATATTTAAAAGAAGATCTTTAATAGAAGATGGATTGCTCCAATCTCTCTCATCGTTAAATTTTTTTATATTATTTTGTGTTTCTAGCATTAAAATAAACGGAATGGATTAATTATAAATATTTTGTAACTAGAATTATAAAAAAATAATTTCACATAGGTAAGACATATTTCGAGCGATTAGTACTTGCAGGCTGAACTTCTCGTTACCTTGAAGCTTACACCCCAAGCCTATCAAACTTCTGTTATAAAAAGTGCTCTAGATCTATTTTCACGGAGGGTTTCGAGCTTAGATGCTTTCAGCTCTTATCCCATAGCGCGTGGCTGCCCTGCGTGCCTTGTCAGACAACAGGTGGACTAGAGGCGCCGAACCCTTGTTCCTCTCGTACTAAAGGGTCCTTCCATTCAGATCTTGAACATGCCTAGTAGATATTATACATACTGTCTCACAACGTACTTAACCCAGCTCACGATCCCTTTTAATAAGTGAACACCTTCACCCTTGGGCGCATACAGTGTTAACTAGGAAGTGATATGTATTTCTACTATAATTGAGAACACTCCCCTATCGCGTACAATTCTGCACGCCCAGGATAGGAAGAGCCGACATCGAAGTAGCAAGCAGCGCCGTCGATCTGAGCTCTTAGGCGCTACGACTCAATTATCCCCGAGATAGCTTTTCTGTTATCTCTAACTCCCATTAAAGAAGTTTAGAGGTTCGTTAGACCAAACTTTCGTTCCTGCATCCCTTACTATTTAAGATACAGTCAGGCAAGCTTTTGCTCTTACACTCTATTCCAGATTTCTAAACTGGATGAGCTTACCATTGGGCCCTGCTGATATCTTTTCAGCAGGGTGCCGCCCCAGCCAAACTGTCTGCATGCAGTTGTTCCATTAGGTTAGCAATATAGAATCTAAAGGGTAGTATCTCACCTTTGTCTAGACTTGATCTGGCGACCAAGCCATAACGACTTCTACCTATGCTGCACAATAAATCCCACATTGCAGCTACATGCTACAGTAAAGTTCTACGGGGTCTTTACGTCCCACTAGGCATCTCTGGTCTTTGCACCAGAAAGATGTGTTCAGGAGACTCTAACTAGGGACAGTGGGGATCTCGTTACGCCATTCATGCAGGCCGTCATTCAAACGGCAAGGCATTTCGCTACCTTAAGAGAATTATAGTTATTCCCGCCGTTTACTAGCTCTTAGCTCCCTTGGAAAGGAGTTTCAAGTACTAGCACTGGGCAGACGTGGCTATCTATACAAACCATTGCTGGCTAGCAGATAGCGGCGTTTTTGTTAAACAGACGGACCCCTCTTGTTATTGCACCCTGTAATCGCTAGCTTAACTAACAATCGCAGGGACTTCTTATACCGAAGGTACGAAGCTAGTTTGCCGACTTCCCTTAGTTAGGTTGTTCTCTCATACCTTAGCCTTCTCAGCTAGGGCACCAGTGCTGGTTCTGGGTACGATTATCTAAATCGGCCTCAAATTTTTTTCACGGGCCCCAGGAATCAGCTGAACTATTGCTAGCTCACCAACCTTAATCTGCTTCTCATCATTACAATACTCCACAGATTTATTTTTGGCAACAATTCAGACGAGAATTGTCAGCTTATCCCAAGGCGTAACTTGAGCAAAAATTTAGATAGTGCAGGAATATTAACCTGCTTCCCTTTCCCGGGTGTCCAGTTAGGAACCCAGTTAGGATCGACTTACTCTTAGCTAATCTATATTGCTAAGAAACCCTTGCCCTTACGGTATTAGAGATTCTCACTCTATATAGATCCTACTACCGCCAGGATTCTCATTCCTATATGGTCCATTTCCTTTTACAAGAAAACTTCTACCCTTACAGGACGCCTGTCTACCACACTCATTTCTGAGGTCTGCAGTATCGGTAACTGATTTAGCCCCGTCCATTTTCAGGGCACATTACCTTGACTGGTGAGCTGTTACGCTTTCTTTAAAGGATGGCTGCTTCTAAGCCAACCTCCCAGCTGTCTGTGGTAATATACACCTTTCACCCTTTAACACTTAATCAGTATTTTGGGACCTTAACTGCAGAGAGGGCTGTTCCCCTATTGGAAAACACGTTTACCGCGCTCCCCTGATTCCCGAGGTCTACAGTGTTAAGGCATTTGGAGTTGGACAAGAAAGCGAAGCATTTCTGCCCCTTACTCTCAAATCCGTAGCTCTACAACCTTAACTACCTCGCTCGAGACTATACTGCGGCATATTTCGACAGGAACAAGCTATCACCAATCTCGATTGGCTTTTCACCCCTAATCCCAAGTCAGAGGGTCGCATGCACACAGAATCCCTTCAGACCTCCACAATCCGTTAAGACTGCTTCATCTTGCTCAGGATTAGATCGATTGGTTTCTTGTAATATCCAAGTGACTTAGGCTAGTTAAAACCTATCTCCTCGTGAACTGCGAGAATTTGCTTTCGCTTTGGATACTCCGTTAAAGGATTATCCTCGCCACTCAGATAAACTCCCTGGCCCGTTATTCGAAACGTACGATGCAACTCCGAAGAGCAGCATCGCTCTATGACCATTAGGTTTCAGGATCTTTTCACACCCTGTTAAGGGTACTTTTCAACGTTTTATCACTATACTATACGCTATCGGACTCAAAACATATTTAGAGTTAGAAGTTAATGACTCCCAGATTTGTGCTTCATATCCAAGAAACACTACTCAAGATACTTGCAAATCCTTTAGCTTAACCTACGAGGCTATCACTCTTTATAGCGTTCCTTTCCAGAAAACTTTGATTAAGTTTACAGGACGAAAAGCAAGTCTTACAACACCACATCTATCTTATATTACTATAAGAAATTCGGTTTGCTCTATTCTGCTTTCGCTCGCTGCTAATAACAGAATCTTTGTTTAATTTCTTTTCCTGCGGGTACTAAGACGCTTCAATTCCCCGCGTTTGCCTTCCTTTCGGAATATAACGGAAGTCCTATTCGGAAATCTCTAGTTCAAGGGCTGCGTGCGCCTCCCTAGAGCTTATCACAGCTTGCCATGTCCTTCATCGCTGTTTTGAGCCAAGTCATCCACCTAATGGTGTAGGATGTCTTACCTATGCACGACATCATTCAAACTTCTCAAGGAAGTTTTGTCAATGATGCCCTTCACCCAAATTCAATTCAGATTTGAGTTGCAGAAAAATATAATTGACAAAATTTTAGAAAACCTATGCACTAAGTTTTAATTTGTCATAATGGAATTTGATTTTAACTTGTTTATATAGCTTTCGGTTTTTTATAATCAATAAAATAATCTATCTATTAATCAAGATGAATGCTTATTAATCATAATTTTTAATTAATGAAATGGTCTGGCAGGATATACTTTTATCTTTAAGCAACATATTGTTTACTTATTCATTAACTTGGCAAGTCTATTATGGATTCAAAAATAAGAAAGGATATTTAACTTTGCAATCATCATTCATAACAACTGTTGGATTGTTTGTGATATCATTTACTTTTTTATCGCTTGGATTATATTTTGCTGCAATAGTTTCTTTGATTAATGGAACACTTTGGTATATCTTGTTGTTGCAAAGAATGATTTATCATAAGATCTGATACTAATATAAATAAAATCTATCTTCTTCACACATTACAGCTAATAAAATATCTTCATTTACACTCTTCAATCTTCTAATGTTTAATATGTCTTGGAAAGAAGCTAAACATCTTCTGAATGGATGGCTATGCAAATCTATTAATGTATCTTTATCACAGGGTTCAGATATAACTTTATTATACTCTTGAGAATAAATTTCCGGAACAATTAATTCATCTATGAAATAATCATTTTCTCTTATCTCTCCCTTTAAGCATACCTTAAATTCCAATTCCAGATTTTCATTATATAACTTTTGCAAGTCATTATAAACATCTTTTGTAAAAACTATATTTTTATCTTTGAATTCAAGAGATAAATTCTTATCTATTTTTGAACTTTGTATAAATCCGGATAATACCTCATCTACTCCGTAAAAACTGATATAATAAGTTGATATAAGAATTACTAGAATTAACCCTAAAATAAAAATATAAACCCTTTTTATTTTGCTTTGGGGAATTTCTTCTATCTCTTGTTCTGGTTCTTTTTCCATCTAATCAAATAACAACCTTATTGATTTCCCCTGTATTATAATCTATCCATACCATGCTACTTTTTCCAAACAATTTATTTTCTAGAAACATATAGACTTTTTTTTCTTTTGAATTAAATTCAATTGATTTTATCTTTCCTAATTTTCTATTCAGATATATAACATATTTTTCTCTGTCCATACACGTTTCATCATCATAATAGAATATTGTTACCTTTGGTTTTGATATTAGAGGAAAAGAATGTTCAAATTTGATGCTTCCATCTTCTAACTCTATTTCTTTCTTAAAAGATAAGTTATGTCTGTATTTAACATCTAATTCTACCAGACTTTTATATTCAGTGTAATGTCTTGGTCCGTATATTTCTTCATCTAATGTCATTTTAAAACAATAATTTAGATTTGGACTTGTCGGGATTCGAACCCGAGACCCCCTCCTAACTTGGTTTTGATTAAACTTTTTTAAAAGTTTACTTGCAAGGGAGGTGCTCTACCGGTCTGAGCTACAAGCCCTTAACAGAATTAGCTTTCTGAGTTGTTTAAAAATTTAACTAATACTTTTTTTGACGATTTATAAAATAATTAACTTTAAATAGACATAATTTTAATCTCACGGCGCCATGGATTTTAAAAGATATTTTAAAGAGGATTTTTTCTATGATCTTAAAGCTGGTCTTATAACCTCTATAGTTGCATTGCCATTAGCTATAGCGTTTGCAATTGCTTCTGGAGTAAATCCTATAATGGGAATATATACAGCGATAATAGCTGGAATTCTTGGATCCTCAATTGGAGGCTCAAGATTTTCCATAACAGGGCCTACAGGAGCAATGGCTGTTATTATATTGTCTACAGTAAACAAATATGGGATAGAAGGGCTTTTAGTTGCAGGTTTTCTTGCTGGACTAATCCAGATAATTTTAGGATTAATTAAGATTGGAAGATTTGTAAAATTTATTCCATTCCCAATAATATCTGGATTTACTGCCGGAATTGGAGTAATAATATTTTTAGGACAGTTTAATAATGCATTAGGACTTTCAATCCCTTCAAAAGAGCATTTATGGGAAACATTATTAGAAGTTTTTTATAATATAAACAGTTTTAATTCTTTAGCTGTTATTATCACACTTTTTACAATTGTATGCCTTGTAGTCTTGCCTGTAATCTTTTCGAGATTAAGATATCTAAAAAATATTCCAATCTCGATTATTCCATTGATATTATCAACTGCTGCTGTAATTTTATTATCTTTATCAGTTCCACAAGTTGGAGCTATTCCTTCCGAACTTCCTAGCTTTAGTTTAATCAAAATAAATCTTGAGCTTATCGAGGCAGTTCTTCCAGCTTCATTGACAATCGCAATTCTAGGAATTATAGAGGCATTATTATGCGCTGTTGTCTGTGATGGTATGACAAACACTAAGCATAATAGCGATAAAGAAATTATCAGTCAAGGGGTTTGCAATACTGTATTGCCATTTTTTGGAGGTATTCCTTGTACTGCTGCTATTGCCAGGAGTGCTGTTAATATACGTGAAAAAGCAAGAACAAGAATCTCTGGAGTAATTCATGGAATTTTTATTCTTTTAACATTAGTAATGTTTTCCCAATTAGCACAATATATTCCTAAAGCTTTCTTATCTGGAATACTTATGGTTGTATCTTTTAAGATGATTAACATTCATGAATTCAAAACAATCTTCAAAATTAGTTATTCTGAAACAATTGTATTGTTAATAACATTTTTCCTAACAATATTTACTGATTTAGTGTTTGCAGTTGAAGTTGGGATGATATTAGCCATAGTTTTAATGTTCATAAGATTAACATCTATTGTTGATATTAAAAATATGGGTGACTATGGGCCTACAGGAGAGATTAATGCATTGGTATACAAAAATCCTCAGTTGGCTGAAGTTGTGAGCATTTACACATTGCATGGGCCATTCTTCTTTGGTGCAATGAATGTTTTTGACAAAAAAGTTACAGAGCATATGGATGTGAAAAAACCAATCCTTGTTCTGAAAATGAAGTATGTTCCTTTTATTGATTCTACAGGAGTTGTGCGTCTGAAAGAGATTATCAAAGAAAGGCATAAACAAAATAAAATAGTATTTCTTTCAGATGTTAACAAGGAAGTAATAAACACTTTACTAAGAGACGAAGAATTCTCCCAGTTAATGAAAAAAGAATATATCTTTGGAAAAACAAAAGAGGCATTATCTTATGTTGAAAAGAATATTCATTTATTCTTCTTGGGTGAGATGAAAAAATAATTCTATAAAAAATAATAGTTAATGTATGAGTTCTAGGCTGTAGAGTGTTAAAATAAAAAAGGAGGTGATCCAACAGCAGGTTCCCCTACTGTTACCTTGTGACGACTTGCCCCTTCTCACTGAGCTTAGATTCGTCTTAGTTAAAGACTAAGCCTCATCTAAACCCTGCTCGATTGGGATGACGGGCGGTGTGTGCAAGGCACATTGACATATTCACCGGGCGCTAATAACACCCGATTACTAGGGATTCCGGCGTCATGAGGATGAGTTACAATCCTCAATCCGAACTAAGACAGGATTTCGAGGGTTGGCTTCTCTTTTCAGAGTTGCATCCCATTGTTCCTGCCATTGTTGCGCGCGTGTAGCCCAGAAGATTCGGGCCATACAGACCTACCGTTGCCTACACCTTCCTCCCACTTACGCGGGCAGTCCCCACAGTGTGCTCGGTCATTCCGAAGAACCCGGTCGCAACTGTAGGTATAGGTCTTGTTCGTTAACTGACTTAACAGCACAGCTTACGCCACGAACTGACGGCGGCCATGCAACACCTCTCGGCTTGTTAGGTAAGACCTTTAATCTGACCTTCATTCTGCCGTCGCTCCTGGTGAGATTCTCCGTGTGGAATTGAATTGAACCGCACGCCGCACCCCTTGTAGTGCGCCCCCGCCAATTCCTTTAAGTTTCAGCCTTGCGACCGTACTTCCCAGGTGGTGAGCTTAATGCCTTCGCTCCGGCACTGCATAACCGCGTGGATTATGCAACACATAGCTCACAGCGTTTACAGCCAGGACTACTTGGGTATCTAATCCAGTTCGCTCCCCTGGCTTTCATCCCTCACAGTCAGACCCGTTCTAGCTAGGCGCCTTCGCCACTGGTAGTCCTCCAAGGATTAAAGCATTTTACCGCTTCCCAAGGAATACTCCTAGCTCCTCCCGGTCCCTAACTATGTAGTATCTCCCGCAAGCCGATGAGTTGAGCCCAACGATTTCACAGGAGACTTTCATAATCTGCTACGGATGCTTTAGACCAAATAAATCTGACCCCCACTTGCGGCGCCGGTGTTACCGCGGCGGCTGGCACCGGTCTTACCCACCGCTTATTCTCCAAGCTTTTTACACTTGGCAAAAGCCTACTTAAAAAGTAAGCACTTAGGATTACCTTATCACACTTGCGTGCATTGTAAAGGTTTCGCGACTGCTGCACCCCTTAGGGCTAGGACCCTTATCTCAGTGTCCTTCTCGAGGCTAGGACTCTCATCCCCCCTACTGATCACTGGCTTGGTGAGCCATTACCTCACCAACAACCTAATCAGCCGCCGACTCATCCTTAGGCGTTACCTTTAAGTGAAAGCGCATTCCAGCCTCAATCACATATTCAGTGTTGTCCTCAGTTTCCCGAGGGTATCCTGAACCTAAGGGCAGATTATCGACGTGTTACTGAGCCTTTCGCCCCCCTTGCGGAGAGACTTGCATGTCTTAGTCCAATCCTAATAGCAGCGATCTTCCGCAGGATCAACGGAAATTATTAAGGTCGCAATTTTAAAAAATTGGTTTAGCACTCTACAATTTGCCTACTCATACATCATACTTTATTCTTTGATAAAGTACTCACCTATTATGCCCAAAAACGGACATTAAAAATCAGAATCAAGCTTGCGCTCTCATTTAAAAGTTAAATTCATTTAACTTATTTATAAAGCTTTCTCTATATATTTTTATATAACTTGTTTATTTAAATTCTTAATGGAAGAAATCATTGTTAGATCAAAAAAACAAAATGAGGTTATAGACATAACTGACTTGGTCAAAAATAAGATAAACAATACAAAAGAGGGGGTTTGTAATTTATTTTTATTGCATACAACTGCCTCTTTAATATTAAATGAAAGTGCTGATGATAAGATACAAGAGGATATATTGGATGCTTTTTCTAGGTTAATTCCAAAAGGTGTCTGGAAGCACGACAGATTAGATGGGAATGCAGATGCCCATATAAAATCCGCTTTGATTGGAAACAATTCTTTGTCTATTCCGATAATAGATGGAAAATTATTATTGGGAAAATGGCAGTCTGTTTGGCTATTGGAGTTTGATGGTCCCAGGGAAAGAAAGATTATGGTTAAAATAATAATTTAATAAATCTTTTATAAAATATAAATTTATATAAAAGACTAACATAAAGATTTCAAATGGAAACTGGTGTCTATAATAAGAATGATATAAAATTAATGATTAATCATAGACTAATTTATTCAGATGAACTGATAAATGTAGAAAAACAAGTACAACCTTCTTCTTTTGAACCAAGAATACAAGGAAAAATATATTTCATTGGCAAGAGTATACTGCCAAGAGGAAGATCCATGAGTCAAATATTAAAAGATAGGGCACAATATGTTGTTGAGAAAGATGATAGAATTTTTCTTGATTATGGTAAAATCTATATTATTCCTTTAATGGAAAAATTAAAACTTCCGAAAGGATGTTTTGCCAAAGCTTCATCAAAAAGTTCAATTGGAAGACTTGGTGTATTAACAAGATTGATAACTGAAAATGGAGATTTATACAATCATGTCTCAGAAGGTTATGAAGGTCCTTTATATTTAGAGTTTTATTCAATGAAATTTAATGTTGTGCTTAAAAGAGGAATATCGTTAAATCAAATAAGATTTTTTTATAATGGAAATGGACAATTAGCTAATCATGAATTAATAACTTTATTACATGCAGGCAAGCTTTATGGAAATTCCATTCCAGATAGAAAAGATTTAATCAAAGATGGTGGGGTCTTAGTTACTTGTGATTTAAAAGATGGAGTTTTAAAAGCTAAAGAAGGAGAAACTGTCGATTTAACTATTGATTTTGATGTGCATGGAAAAACCAATCTTCTAAAATTTAATGATTACTGGAGTAAAGAATTTGTAGATAAGAAAGGAGAGTTCACATTAAGATTAGGGGAGTTTTATATAATAAAAACCAAAGAAAATTTAATTGTTCCTTTAAATTATGCAGCTGAATTAAGAAAGTTTGAAGAAACTTTAGGGGAAATAAGTGTGCATGAAGCGGGCTTTGTGCATCCCGGCTGGGGATTAAACAGGATCGATAATGTTTTGGGAACCCCATTGATTTTGGAAACCACAGTTAACAAAGTACCTTTTACTTTAGGTGATGGAGATCCAGTTGCTTATCTTAATTATAATAAATTATTAAGCGAATTAGATGAGAAAGATGCTGATGTAAAAACACCCCATCATTATCAAGGATTAAATCCTGGAAAAATATTTATTGAGGATTGATTAAATATTATTTTCCCTTCATGTTTCGTTTTTATGAAGCCCTTCAGAAAGACTTAAATAACTACTTTCTAGTAAGATAATATGAAAGAAATTTTTTCAGAAAGGACAAGAAAGAAGATTAGAAAAGGTATTGGGAACTATGTTAAATCATCAATATTTAATAAAAATCCTTTTCCTATTTGGGCATATATATTTGTGACTAGAAAATGTAATTTGTCTT
>Ga0209542_10002879_pt1 | contig 37828 bp, 32 predicted proteins | sample RifCSPhighO2_01_FD_184028 | JGI IMG/M metagenome (GOLD analysis project Ga0209542, IMG submission 184028) | Soil microbial communities from Rifle, Colorado - Rifle CSP2_plank highO2_0.1 (SPAdes) (version 2) | ecosystem: Environmental > Terrestrial > Deep subsurface > Rock core/Sediment ... | reverse complement strand
CGCCGCTCGAAATTGGGTTATTCCCCCGTCAATAATAATTAGGTCGGGATATGGCCATTCCGGATGGTTAAGCCGGCGGGTTAAGATTTGATTTATCATCGCTGGGTCATTTCGGAAATATTTATTTGTATGGGCCTTTCGTATAGAGCTTTGTTCAGGCATTCGTATACGAAATTTTCTGTAAGCATTTTTGTCCGGCAGCCAAGAGCCCGCTATTTTTTTTAGCGCGGTTAAGACGCCTACCGTTTCTTTTCCGGATAGGTTAGAGATGTCATAGCATTCGACTTTGGCGCCGGCGGCTAGCCATTTTTCGGAAACAGCGTCCTTAGAAACGGCATGGCCGCCGGCTACAAAATTATTAGCTACGTAAGGGCGATGTTGAAAAATATTGTTGAGTGCATTTTTTTCTTTGATATCAGTTAGCGTTTTTAAAAGTTTTTTGCTTTGTCCGCGTAAAATTGTTTTGATAGTACGAATATTCTTTGCGTATGCTTTTTTGTTATTGCGAGCGACCGAAGGAAGCGCGGCAATTTTATCAGATGGATCAGTTTTTTTGCAACAATATCCAAAACATCTTCCGATTTGAGCATTCAGGCAATCTCGTAGATGAGAATAAGCAGGCAGGCTTGCCTTGCCGTAGCCTTGGCGAAGGCAGGTGCAGTATGGAAAATATCGGCGGATGGTTTTTAGCGCCAGTCGTAAAGTACCATTTTCGGTAAATGGACCTATTCGTACGAATGGTTCCAATAATTTTTTGGGATGTTCGTGGTTGATAAAGATTTTTGGAAAATTCTCTTTAGTAAAATAGACATAAGAGTAGGATTTGTCGTCACGGAAGACAATGTTGTATTTCGGTTTTAGAGATTTGATAAGTCGAGATTCTTCAATCAGCGCTTCAATTTCAGAACGAAGAACAAGATATTTTAATTCACTCGCTTCATTATTGAGCGATTGAGTTTTGAGGTCAGTGACTTTAAGATAAGATTTTAACCGGTTGCGTAAATTGGATGCCTTACCTATATATAGTGGCTTTTTTTGGCTATAGAAAATATAGATACCGGGTTTTTTAGGCGCAGATTTTATTTTAGAGATAATTGATTGTTTCATAAGGCGTTGGTATTATACTCAAAGTTAGCAGGGATTCCAATTGGTGAGGTGGCCAAGAGGGCGGGAAACAAAGATTTGTTTTCCGCGGGCGGTACATTTATTTGTTTACAAAGCGGAGGCGTGGCCGAGCGGCTGAAGGCAGCATCCTGCTAAGATGTTAACCGGGAAACCGGTTCGAAGGTTCGAATCCTTCCGCCTCCGCTTTGTATATAAATCCCGCCCAGGGTTTTTGATAAGCTCAAAAACAAGGCGGCAGGTTGCTAACCCGTTATACGGGTTTAAATCCGTATCGAGAGTTCGAATCTCTCCCTCACCGCCAATTAGGAAAATGTTTTTATCCCACAAGACAATTGAGGAATATATAGATCAGGGAAAGATTATTATTAATCTTGTTGATACATAAAATGAAAGAAGCAATAAAAAATTATGCCTATATTGATGGCGCCAATCTACATAAAGGTGTTGAAAATCTAGGATGGAAGCTGAATTATAAACGATTTCGTATTTGGTTGAACGATAAGTATGGAGTTGAGCAGGCATACCTATTTATTGGACTAATGCCGAAAAATAAAGATTTATACACTCGTTTGCAGGAAGCAGGATTCACTTTAATTTTTAAAGAGGTTATTTACGATAACGAGGGCAAGGTAAAAGGTAATTGTGATGCTGACCTTGTATTAAAGGCGACACGGGATGCGTACGAAGATTCATTTAAAAAAGTTGTGTTAGTTTCTAGTGATGGCGATTATGCTGGTTTAGTAAAATTTTTACAGGAAAAAGATAAATTCTTAGCAATTGTCTCCCCGGCTATTTCCGAGAAGTGTTCAATTTTATTGAAAAGAACTGGAGCTAAAATTGCTTATTTAAACGATCAGAAATCCATTCTTGGGACCTAAAAAGAAAAAACCCCCGATGGGAACGAGTCCCATAAGGGTTTTTTTCGTGGTAATACTATTATAGTAGCAAACGATTGTTTAAAGTCAATAGTTATTAACAGAGTAAGATGGTTCATAGTAAGAGCCTAAAGAAAGTCCTATAATATTAAAGAATGTTTTTATCTCACAAGACAATTGAGGAATACATAGATCAGGGCAAGATTATTATTAATCCTGATTTTGATAAAAAGAATATCCGACCGGTGGGTGTTCGGATTCACTTGGCAAAAGATATCTTGATACCCGAGCCGAACCAAACAGTGGATTTGAGCGGCGGGCCGGATTTGAAATATAAAGAAGTGGATCTTACCAAAGAGGAATTTTATCTTGAGCCTGAAGCGTTTATTCTTGGCGCAACTTATGAAGCGATTCAAACGCCCAAAAATATTTTGGCAATTTTAGATGGCAGAAGCACCGTAGCGAGAATCGGGCTTACTACCCATATAACCGCTTCTATAATTGATGGAACTTTTGAGGGTCCGCATGTTCCGGTTTTGGAAATAAAAAATGTCGGCAATTTTAGGATTAGATTAAAATATAAAGATCCGATAGCCATGATGATTTTCGCGGAATTAAAAGATCCGGTTACTCAAAAACTTAAAGATCGGTATAGTCAAAAACAAAGCAAGGTTACTCCCCCGAATTTCAAAATTTAGAAATGGAAACTCCAGAAAAATTAGGATCTATTGAGAAAGAGCCGTATCCCTATGACGCGATTATTGTTCTAGGCGGGCAATTATATAAGAAGGGAGAAAAATATTACCCTACTGATTATCGGCACGAAGATCAGTTTGGGATGATTGGGGCGGGCATGCGCATGGCTGCCGCTTTAGAGCTTTATTTTCAGAAAAAAGCGAAAAATTTTGTTTTTTCCGGAGGGATTTCGGAAAAAAATAAAGTTACGCATGGCCTGAATGTGCCAACCGAAGCGGAAGTTTACAAAGATAAATTTTTGCGGTCTTTGGCGGGTTTAAAACAACGGAAAGATTTTGAGAAGAAATTTGAAAATATTGAAGAGCCGGAAATTATCTTAGAAGATAAGGCGGCTAATACCGTGGGTAATATCAAGGGGGTTTTACAAATTGTTCAGGACAAAGGATGGAAAAAAGTGGCTATTGTCAGCAGTGATTATCATATTCCTAGAATAAAGGCGCTTTATCAGCAGGCTTTGGAAAAATTAGGCGGTATGTCCGTAGACATTAGTTTTCTTTCCGCGGAAAATATTGCTAAAGAAATCGCGCCCGAAAAATATGATGATACGATTGCAAGAGCGTATCGGTCTAGCGGGGCAAAGACAAGATTAGATAGCGAAGCTAAGGGTTTGGCGGATCTTAAAAGCGGAAAGTATGTAATGGGAGAATTTCAACTTGAAAATAAAAAACCGATTTTAGATAGCCCAAAAACTTGACTTTTTAGTGTATTTCTATTAGTATTATTCTAGTTTACGTAGCTTAGTAAAGAAGATAATACTTTTTTGAGCGAGCGCGTGCTCGCTTTTTCGTTTTTATGGCAAATCAAAACATACAAAATCAGGCTTCAAGTTTTTCTGGATTGGGCATTGCCCCAATTCTTTTGGAAACTTTAGCAAAGTTAAGTTATAAAAATCCTACCCCGATTCAGCATCAGGCTATTCCGATTGCCATTCAGGGCAAGGATGTCGTGGGTATTGCTCAAACGGGCACTGGGAAAACTTTGGCTTTTGGCATTCCAATGATTCAGCGTTTGCGCCAGATAGGCGGGCGCGGTTTAGTGGTGCTTCCTACGCGCGAGCTGGCGATCCAAGTGGATGAAGCTTTGCGCAAAGTTGGCGCTGGTTTAGGTTTACGAACCGCAGTGCTGATAGGCGGCATATCCATACGGCCGCAAACTCAAGCGATTGCCAGAAATCCCGATGTTATTATTGCGACGCCCGGCCGCTTGAATGATCATTTGTATCAAAGAACCATTAAATTAGATAACGTTAAAATTGTTGTTTTGGATGAGGCGGACCGAATGTTGGATATGGGTTTTGCTCCGCAAATTCAGAAGATTTTTCAGGCGATTCCGCGCGATCGGCAAACTATGCTTTTTTCCGCCACCATGCCGCCGGAAATTATGAAGATGGCTACTACTTATATGAAATTGCCTATTCGCATTGAGGTAGCGCCGACAGGCACAACCGCGGAAAAAGTTACGCAAGAAATTTTTATTATTTCTAAAGAGGCAAAAATTCGCCTTGTGGAAAAACTCTTACAGCAATATTTGGGAACAACGCTTATTTTTACCAGAACTAAACATGGAGCAAAAAGACTGACTAGCGCAATCCGCGATATGGGCCATACTGCCGCCGAGATTCATTCCAATCGTTCTTTGGGTCAGCGTCGAGATGCTTTGGAGGGCTTTAAGTCTGGGAAATATCGCGTGTTAATTGCTACCGATATTGCCTCTCGGGGAATTGATGTGACGGGTATTGAGTTAGTGATTAACTTTGATTTGCCGACTAACAGCGAAGATTATGTGCATCGAATTGGGCGCACGGCTCGCGCTGGAGCTGGCGGACACGCGATTTCTTTTGTTATGCCTGATCAAAAAAATGATTTGCGCGCTATTGAGCGTTTAGTCAGGAAAAGCCTTCCGATTTCGCAGCTCCCAGAACTGCCGCCAGCCCGCGCGTTAAAATTTGTTCCTAGAGATTCGCAAGGTTTTTCTCATTCATATAAACGGCCTAGCTCGGGCGGGTATAATCGCAATAAATCTTTTCATCGCGGCTCTCGGCCTTCAAATCGTAGTGGCAGTTCCAGATTTCGCCGATAGGATTTTTGATATAATTAAATATAGATGAAATATTTTAAAAAAATGGAACAACCGGAGCCAAAAAAATCGTTGGTGCCAGAATCAGAATTAGAAATTTCTTTTAGCCGTGGCGGAGGGCCCGGAGGGCAGAATGTTAATAAATTAGAAACTAAAGCCCTAGTGCGTTGGAGTTATTTAGAGTCCCCCATTTTTAATGATGAGCAAAAAGCCTTAATTGGAGAAAAATTAAAGGGCCGTATAAATAAGCGCGGGCAGATTTGCGTGGATTGCCAAGAAGAAAGATCGCAAGGACAAAATCGGGAGCGGGCGATTCAATTATTAAATGAATTGGTGGAGCGCGCGCTAGATGTGCCGGAAGAACGGATTCCCACTAAAGTTCCGCGATCCGCTAAAGAGAATCGGTTGCAAGAAAAAGGATTTATTAAAGATAAGAAAGAAGGGCGTAAGAAAGTAGAATATTAGTACGGCCGGTTTTTTTCAGAAGACGGATCATAGATTCCGGCGGAGGCTAAGGCATTAGCTTTGGCTCGGAAAAGATAGACTTGCTTGGCAAGTTCTATTTTTTTAGCCGCCCAGAGTTTTAAAACAGGATTTTGGATAGCGCGCGCGTAAGAAAAAGTAAGTCGCCAAGGAACTTTGCCGATTTTATTAATGAGATTTAGATGTTCAGTAGCTTGTTCGTCGCTTTGTCCGCCGGAAAGGAAAACTACGCCAGCCAGATTTTTCGGCAGATTTTCTTTTAGACATTTTATTGTAGCTTGAGCCACTTCTTCTCGGCTGGCTTGTTTTTTGGATTCTTTTCCGGAAATCACCATACTCGCTTTTAGGATGGTTCCTTCCAGAGCTACGTTTTGGTCGGCTAATTCTCTGAAAAGATTTTTTAGAATGGCTTGGCTGGCTTCATAAGATTGTTCAATGGTGTGATCGCCATCAATGAGCACTTCGGGCTCCACAATCGGGACAATATCGGCTTCTTGGCAAAGGGCGCTATATCGGGCTAGAGCATGAGCATTAGTGGAAATGCAGGCTTGGCTGGGAATATTCGGGCCGATAGTGATTACCGCTCGCCATTTGGCAAAGCGCGCGCCCAGGGCTTTATATTCGGCGAGCCGTTCGCGCAGGCCATCTAGTCCCTCGGTAACTTTTTCTCCGGGATGGAGCGCTAATTCTTTGGCTCCGGCATCTACTTTAATGCCCGGGATAATGCCTTTTTTTATTAAGGCTTCAGGGAAAGGAAGGCCATCTTTAGTTTTTTGCCGAATAGTTTCATCAAACAAGATTACGCCGCTTAGATATTTTTCTATATCCGGAGTGGTTAAGAGCAATTCCCGGTATTCACGGCGGGTTTCTTCGGTGCAGGGAACGCCCGCAGAAGCAAATCTTTTGGCGCAGGTCGGCGCGCTTTCATCAGCGGCCAGAATTCCCTTTTGAGGAGCGAGTATGGCTGCGGCGGTATTTTTTAAAATTTTTATATTCATCCCGTTAGAGATAGGTCGCCAAAGGCGACCGTAACTCGGCCATTTTAAAAACCACAGACGTTTTAGTATTTTGGATTATATTATGCGTATTCATTGTTTTAGTTGTCTCTAACGGGATCCATCTTTTTAGTGTAAATGTTTGGTTTTTAAAAATCGAATTGTTCTTGGATTGGCGGTCATAATAACCGAATGAGTAATGATTTTTTCTTGTTCAAACACAACTCCTTGGAGCAATGGCCCGTCAATAACTCCTGTGGCGGTAAAAGTAATGTCTTGGCCTTTGACTAAGTCTTCGGTAGAGAAAATTTTAGAAAAATCCGTGATGTTAGCTTGATGCAGTCTGGGCAGATGTTCGGGTTTGGGTTGCCATCGGCATAAAATTTCTCCGCCCAAACATTTTAAGGCAGCGGCGGCTAGCACTGCTTCGGTGCTTCCACCAACTCCCATGAGTATATCAACTGGCGATTCCGGAAGACAGGTAGAAATAGCCATTGCCACATCCCCATCCATAAATAATTGTACTCTCGCTCCCGCAGCCCGCACTTCTTGGATTAATTTTTCGTGTCTTGGCCTATCCAATATCGCCACAGTAATTTCTTCCACTTTTTTACCCAGGGCTTTGGCGATTTTTGGAATAATATCTTTGGCTGGCGCGTCTAAATCTAGAATGTGTTTTGCCGCCGGGCCAACCGCAATTTTTTCCATATAGGAATCTACTGCTCTATATAAACTTCCGGAGGGCCCGGTGGCAATAACGGAAATGGCATTGGGCCTGCCAAAGGCAACGCTGGCAGTGCATTCCAGCGGATCCACGGCAATATCAAATAAAGGTTCTTTACCAGCTCCCACTCGCTCTCCATTATATAATTCCGGCGCTTCATCTTTGGCGCCTTCGCCAATGACTATTTCCCCGCTGAAGTTAATTTGATTGAATCGGCTACGCATCGCATCCACCGCCGCTTTATCCGCTGCTTTGCCGTCTCCTTTGCCAATCCAGCCGGATGAGGCAATGGCCGCGTCTTCGGTTACGCGAACGAACTCCAAGGCTAAATTAAGTGATTTGGATCCGTCTGCCATATATGAATTATAACCACAGAACTTAAAGATTTGTATTTGTTATATAATTAATAATAAGAAAAATATGGAAGATATTAAAAGCGTCCGGAGAGATTTGCGGGGCTTGGAGTGGACAGCTCCGGAGTTTGAGGAATTTGATAAGGGCCCAGGTTGGTATTGGTTAAGTTTACTCTTCGCGATCTTAATTGTTTTTTTTGCGGTTTGGCGGGGGAATTTTCTTTTTGGAGTTTTTGCGGCGCTGGCGGAAATTATGATAATTTATTGGGCAAGCAAGAAGCCGAGAGAGGTTCGTTTTCGGCTTACTGACGGCGGTTTGGAGATTGATTCAAAAATTTATCCGCTGGAAGGATTTAAAGCTTTTGTGATCTGGGATAGCGAAATTATTTTTCAGCGAAAAGCTAAGTTCAGCGCTTATTTTAAAATTTATTCCCATTTGAAAGATATTGAGCGCGCGCGGGGATTTTTGGAGCAAAGGTTGCCGGCTTTTGACTACGAGCCATCTTTGATGGATAATATTGCCAGGATTTTGAGATTTTGAAGAGTAATCGCGAACCTGCCTGCCGGCAGGCAGGTAATGCGAATGACAGCCAATAATGCGAATTTAAGCTGACATTATTGAATGTTATAAGCCCTCGTCGTTCAATGGACAGGACGCGAGATTGCGGATCTTGCAATAGAGGTTCGATTCCTCTCGAGGGCAAAATTAGTTATAATAATGTTGTGCACTGGAAACATATAGCGGCTGGTGTTGTTACGGTAACCACGGCGATTTTGATTGTTAGTAATTTAAAACCTCAAGTTACTTATGGGGCTATTTTTAATGAGGTGGATACAGGAACTTTTGTTAATGTCGGCTATCAGTATCTTTTAAAAAGGAATCCTGATCCGACTGGTTTTCCGTTTTGGAAAGGTTTACTAGATAAGCAGAAGCTTTCTCGAAAAGATTTTCTTTTTGCTTTGTATCGGTCTAATGAATATCAAAATAAAAACAAAATCAGTTCTTTATCTAATCAGCAATTTATCGTTTTTCTTTACCAAGATTTATTGAAAAGAGAGGGGACCCAGAGCGATCTAGGTTATTGGCTGAATCAAATTAAGCTTGGGCAGACTCGTAATGAAGTAGCTAAAAGGTTTATTATTGCTCCAGAATTTGAAGTAAAATTTTCTGATTTTCTTAAATCAGTGATTTTTCCAGTAGTTCCTCCGTCCGTAGTCCCTCCTCCCATAGTTCTTCCGCCCGTAAGTGATTTGACCCCGAATTATTTAATCGGCGCTTGGTATTTTACCGCTTGGAGTTCGGAAAATGACGTGCATATTCCTTGGGCGGAGAAAACTTATGGCCGAAAGGATGTTTGGGCAGGAGTGCGAGATCATGCGGAAGGAAAAGACCCATGGAATTTGAAAACGGATTATTCTTATCTTCGGCCCCAGCTTGGTTTTTATAACCAGCTCGATCAAAATATTGTTGATCAGCATATACAGCAAGCATCAAAATACGGCATTGATTATTTTGCGGCTTATTGGTATTGGGATACCGATAAATCCGCGGAATCCGGAGTTTCGACCCCTTTGCATCGGCTAACCACTTCGCCGTTTAAAAATCAGATTAAATTTGTTTTGGCTCCGATTAAGTTGGGTAGTAAGCCGATGACTCTTGAGGAATGGAAAAATAAAGTTGTTCCTTTTATGGTGAATAATTATATTGCCGACACTGCTTATTTAAAGACGAAAGATGGGCGGCCCATTATTTTTGACTTTGAGATTGGTTTTAACGACGCTGATTTGCACCGGCAGGCCCTAGATTTATTAAGGACGGCCGTGAAGAATAAAATTGGCAAGGACCCAATGATTTTTGAGATTTCAACAGACCAGCATAAAAAATCCGACCTTACTTACGCAAAAGATAAATTAAAAGTAGATGGATTTTTCTGCTTTCAGCACGCGCCAAAAGTTGGAGGCGAGCAGTATTCCACCACCATAGATAATTGGAGGGGGAACACAGAGAATATTAAAGATTTTGTTAATATTCCTTGCGCTTCGGTGGGTTTTGACAGGCGGCCTTGGTTTGGGGTTGGGGGATTGCGCGGGCCCGGATCTCCAGCTAGCCCCAATCAAGATATTTATAATATTGGCGTGACGGAAGGCTTATTCAGGCAACATTTAGTTGACGTTAAGAATTATATGGATGGAAACGCTAATACTCTAGGATTGGTTATTTACGCTTGGAATGAATGGGGCGAAAGCGGAATTCTTGAGCCATCGGATGTTTACGGAATCCGATATTTAAAAACCGTAAAAGAAGTTTTTGGTTCATCTAGTCTGCTCCCATCATTGGATTGCAGAGTTGAAAATTGGGGCAAGGTTTTTACTGGCACCCACAATGTGGTAGGTCTATCCAATGGAGACACCCGTTTTCTTTGTTACACTAATAAATTATATGAATGCGGTTGGGAATTAAGCGATCCGGCTTTTGCCGTAAAATTAGTCAATAATCAACAAGTTGGTTCCTGGTTTTGTAATTTAAATAACAAGAAATGGTCTAACGCTCCGGTGTCGAAACCTTTATGCGTGGAGCAAGATTGGAGCGCGGTTAAGTCTCCGTCTCAATGCCCTTCAACCGGTCAGCAAACAATAACCTGGACAAAAACAGGACAATGCGAGGGGGGCGTGGTTAAGCCTTCTTCAGAAACCGTAATTTGTTTGTATCAGCCGCCAACGCCGCCTCCGTCATCTGATTTTCAAACTTGTAAAGCATTAAAAGATTTTAATGGAACAGCTAAGGATGCCTCATCTGTTATCCAGAGATGTATAGATAGTACGATTGCGGGCGGAATTTTGGAATTGCCAGCGGGCAAGTATTACGTTGCACATCAGATTAAAATTACAAACTCATTAACTTTAAAAACTGCCGGGCAAAGCGAAGCTGATGCTAAATGCAATTATAATAATGATCCCAGTTGCGCGGAGATAATTGCTTCGCCGGATTTTATTGATAAACAGGGGGTTTTGTTGGTTAAAAGCAATGATATTGCACTGGATCATATTGTTCTTAATGGCAATAAACTTGGAAGAGCCGGTAAAGCTGGGGCCGTTGCATGCACCAGCGGTGAGAAAGGGGCAAATCAATACGGCATGGTTTCTAATTTTCGATGTCTGGAAAATTGTAAAGTTACTAATAGTGTATTTAAGAACGCGCTTTGCGGAACTGCGCTTGGAACGGGCAATGTTATTGGCAATAAGGGGGAATATGTGAATAATTTCACCATTGAGAAGAACAGTTTTGTTTTTAACGGTGTCCATAATAAACAGGGGTTATGGTCTGACGGTTTGACGTTCGGTGATGGGGAAAATTCGGTGATAAAAGAAAATGAATTGATTGATAATACGGATGTCCAATTGATTGTCGGCACTTGCCTTAGTTGCAAAATACAAAAAAACATCATCAAGCATACTGGAACTTTTCAGGGCAGTTCTTTCGCGGCTTTGATGTTCCATAATTGGGGCCAGCAGGCTCTTTCCGGATATAGAACTGGATCAGATATTTCCAATAATGAAATTGATTGCGGTGATAATAAGCGGTGCGGGTTTGGTTTGTATATAGGCAATGACGTTTGGACCGGACAAAAATTGGTGGAGCTTAATCAGGGAGGATCGTTTCATGACAATATAATAAAAAACGCGCAACAGGGATTTATTATAGATGACGCCCATGATTTGGAAATTTATAATAATAAAGTAATAAATTCCGGAGGCAGTTTTCGCGCTTCTTGCGGTTTGAAAACCGGCAACGCTTATAATATTGGGCTGGATTCAAGAAATATTGATAGGGTCAAAGACGAGACTCCCGATTCCGCCTATACTCATATAAGTTGGAATGGCTGTATTCCTAATTGGTGGACTGGACAGTAGAACGCAGTATTTTATTTTTCACGCGTTGACTGCGATTCTGATTTAAGGAATAATATCGCAAGGATATGGCGCCTATAGCTTAATGGTAAAGCTCCGCTCTGTGGCAGCGGTCATACGGGTCCGATTCCCGTTAGGCGCCCGCATTTAATTCGGGTTATAATTTATTTTAATGTCTGGTTTAGAACAATTTGTCCTTAATAATCTTTTTTGGGCATATCTGATTATATTTTTGGGCATGTTTGTTGAGGGCGAGGTAATTTTTTTGACCGCCGCAATTTTTGCGTGGCAAGGGCATCTTGATTGGGGATTGTTGGTGGCAACGGCTTTTTTGGGAGTAGTTTTGGGAGATATTTTTTGGTATTGGGTTGGGCACGCCCTGGAAAGGAGCTCCATATTGAATTTCTTTTTTAAGATTCGGCTTAGTCATTATCAAGAGTGGTTGGAAGAGAATTTTTTGAAACGTTATTATCAGATGGCCATTTATTCAAAGTTTATTCACTATGTTAATCGGCTGACGCCCGTAATTGCCGGCTGGCATAAATTTGAATTTAAAAAGTTTATTCGGATTCATTTACTGGCCGCTTTTATTTGGGTTGGGATTAACACCGCGTTTGGTTACGGCTTCGGTTATGTGGTAGGCGAGAGTGGTTTACGATCGCTGTTGCGCCATTTTGAATACTTAATTATTGGATTGTTAATAATTTTTGTTGGCGGAGAGTATATGATACGAAAACTATTTTCTAAGAAGATTGAAAAATCTTTAGCCAAAGAAGAGCGCCATAAATCGTTTGAATAGGATATAATAATAAAATGGTTCTAGATTTTTTTAAGAAAAAGGGAGTGAATAAAATTTTATTTGTAGCTACGGAGGCCGCGCCTTTTGCAAAGGCCGGCGGTTTAGGCGAGGTGATGTTTTCTTTGCCTCGGGCTTTAGAAAAACTTGGCTATGACGCGCGAGTGATGATTCCGCGTTATGCGGGAATTGACCCCCATCAATTTAAGTTAGATATGGAGTATGAGGGCTTACAGGTGCCGACTGACGCTAAAGAAGCGGGTCAGCCGGAGTATTTGATTTGTAATGTGCGCAAGTATGCCGCAGGACAGTTGCCGCGTTCGCCGGTGACTACCTATTTTTTGGAGAATTTAGAGTATTACGAACAAAGAGCGAATATTTACGGTTATGCCGATGATGCAGTTCGTTGGACATTATTAAGCCGCGGCATTTTAGAATTTTTGCGCCGTTCCGAATGGAAACCAGACGTTATTGTATCGGCTGATTGGCAAACTGGATTTTTGCCGAATTATCTAAAAACTGTTTACAAAGACGACCCTCGTTTAAATTCTATTGCTACGGTTTTTTCCATCCACAATCTTTATTATCAAGGAATGTTTAATCATCGTTTTGTTTCTGAAACAGATTATGATGCTGGCCAAGCGGCTATTCCATCTTTTTTTGATCCGCGGCTTTTACAATTAAATGGCATGAGAAGGGGCATTATGTACGCGGATTTGATTAATACCGTTTCTCCAACCTATGCCAAAGAAATTATGACCGAAGAATTTGGGGAATTGTTGGATGGGTTACTGCGCGAGCGTCGTTCCCGAGTTTACGGAGTAATTAACGCAATTGATTATAAGGTTTTTAACGCAGAAACCAATACTAATTTAAAGATGCAGTTTAATTCTGGTTCTTTAGAGCGGCGGGCCATGAATAAGGTCGAAGTGCAATCGCGTTTTGGGTTGCCGCAAGAAAAAGATAAATTTTTAGTGGCCCTAGTTTCTAGATTAACCGAACAAAAGGGTTTAGATTTATTATTTTCCGTTATCGATGCCTTATTAAAAGAATTGCCGCTGCAGTTTGTGGTGTTGGGGATAGGTGACGGAAAATATATGAGTTATTTTCAAGATTTAGAAAAAAGATTTCCGGGTAAGGTAGCAGCTAATTTAGTTTTTGATGCTAATCTGCCGCATCTAATTTATGCCGGAGCAGATTTAATTTTAGTACCATCAAAATTTGAGCCTTGTGGTCTTTCACAGATGGAGGCAATGCGTTACGGCGCCGTGCCTTTAGTGCGAAAAACTGGAGGTTTAGCGGATACTGTGGAAGATTATAATCCGGAAAAAAATACTGGCACCGGATTTGTTTTTGAAAGTTTTGATTCTCTGTCTTTAGTGATGGCTATGACCCGAGCTTTTGAAAGCTTCCGTAATCCGAAAGTTTGGCGTGGGATTCAAGGTCGGGCTATGGAAAAAGATTTTTCTTGGAAATATTCTGCGGTAGAATACGCAAAGTTATTTGAGATCTCGGCAAAATTAGTTAAGAGGGTAGAAGAATAGTCCCGTTAGAGACAATCATGTTTTATGTTTACGTTATTCGTAGTAAAAAGAATCATCGGTGGTATACAGGTTATACGGCCGATCTACGGAAGCGCTTTAAGGAGCATAATTTAAATCTTCATGGATTCACAAAAAATCGTGGTCCCTGGGAAATTATTTATTACGAAGCTTGTTATAATGACGAAGATGCAAAGTTGAGAGAAAGATATTTAAAATCGGGTATGGGTAAGCGTTATCTTAACACTAGATTAAAGCGCTTCCTGTCTCTAACGGGATGATTTGGGCTAATTTCCTTCATATTTATCAACCACCGACTCAAAAAGAACTTTGGGTGAGGCGGATTACTAATGAATCATACCGGAAAGTTTTCTCCGGGCTTTTGACGATTCCCGAGACGAAATTGACTCTTAATATTAACGGCATTCTTTGCGAGTTATTAGATAAATATGGCGGTAAAGATGTGCTGGCGGCTATTAAAAAAATGGTGGAGGCCGGCAATATTGAAATTACGGGCAGCGCTAAATATCATACTTTTCTTCCGCTTTTGCCAGAAAGTGAAATTGAGCGGCAGATTTTATTAAATGAAGAAACTTTAAAAAAATATTTTGGGCCGGATTGGAAACAAGGGGGTTTTTTTGCTCCAGAGATGGCTTATTCAAGAAAAGTGGTAGAAGTGGTGGCTAAGCTTGGATATAAATGGATGGTTATTGATGAGCTGGCTTTTCCGGCTGGCAAAAAATTGTCTCCTGATACGCTTTATAAAATTAAGGGCTTAGAAGACTTTTATGTTTTTTTTCGAGAACGCAATCTTTCTTTTACAGTTTTGTCCGCTCAAGTTGGGACAGCGCCAACCGTATTGCGTTATTTAGAAGATCGTTTGGCAAAAAATGAATATGTAGTGACGGCTATGGACGGAGAAACTTTCGGTCACCATCGGCCTGGTTTGGAAGAATTGCTTTTTGATCTTATGAAAATCAAAGATTTTCAATCAGTGAAAATCAGCGATTTATTAATCCGTTTTACTAAAATTGAAGAAATTGAGCCGAGGGACTCTACTTGGGCAGTCACCAAAAAGGATATGAAAGAGAATAAGCCGTATGCTCGTTGGAAGAATGATGGAAATATTATTCAGAAAAAACAGTGGGAACTTACGGATTTAGCGATTCAAATTGTTGGAAGAAGTTCTCAAGATAAAAATATTCGAGAGCTTTTAGATCAATCGTTACACTCTGATCAATATTGGTGGGCTTCGGCGCGGCCTTGGTGGAGCTTGGAAATGATAGAGCGGGGCGCTTTTGAGCTGAAGACAGTTGTTTTGGGAGCCTCGTCTTCTACGGCAGAAGAGAAACAAAAAGCGGAAGAGTTATACAGGGATATTTTATATACAGGATTTGATTGGCAGAGAAGCGGCAGGGTAGATCAGCTTTCTCGGCAAGAAGACGAAGAGATTAGAGAAAGATTGGAAGACAAAGAAAAACTCTTTATTACTAAAGAGGAATATAAAAAGATGATTAAAACATTGGAAGAACAAATGCAATTATCAGCTAAGGCGGAAGAATTTCATCGGGCGGCAATGATTAAGGATCGGATTCGGGAATTAAAAGAGGAGATGGAGAAGGCGAAGGAGTAAATTGCAGATAAGATTTTTGGTAATATCCGAAGCCAACTCCTTCAAAGAAACGAGGTTCTTTTGCTCCAGCGGCAAAAGCCCTCTCAGTCCTCGGCGCGTTTTTTATTCGTTTAAAAAACTATTATAACGAATAAACCTATCAAAACGCGCCTCCGGATGCTCTTCTCAGGAATTGGCTTCGGTTACCAGTACTACTTGCTTTATTTTAAAAGTAATGTTAAAATAGTGCCAGTAATTTTTAAATGATGAAAGGCTAAAACAATTTATTACACAAATTGTTCGCCCGATCAAAACGCAGTTTTGATTTAGGGAGGTGGTGGTTGAATACCCATAATGATCCGCGGGATGTTGCTTTAGGTTTAGCCTTAAGGTCAGATCTTAAGACTTTTAATGTAGGCGCAGTAATTTTTGATAAGTATGGAATTTTTTCTTGGGGATGGAATCATTGGCTGGCGCGAGGTGAGCAGGGCTTGATTAGTGTTTGCGCTGAACGCCATGCACTTGGGATTGGGGGTGAACGCTTAGTTAATCGTCGGCGTTTAGCGGGGGCTACCATTGTAGTGGCTGGATGTAAGAAGCATAACGGAAATATTTTTTTGGCTCGCCCTTGTGAGATTTGTTTTCCTTTTATCGTTAAATTTAGAATTCGCAAGATTATTTATACCCAGCGTGGTGGCAGTTGGGGAGAAGATAGGCTTTATTAGCCCTCTGACGGTAACGTTGGAGGGTTTTTCATTGTTATAATAATAGTAATCGTGAATGATATGAAAAGTGATAAAAAAATTGTTGTGATTGGCGGCGGGACAGGGGTTTTTACTGTCTTGACCGGATTAAAAAAATATTTTAATAATCTGACTGCGGTAGTGACGATGGCGGATGATGGCGGCTCCACTGGAATTTTGCGGGAGGAATTTGGTATTTTGCCACCGGGAGATGTCCGGCGGGCGATTGTGGCGCTTTCTAGTTCGGATAATAAAACTTTATCCGAGCTTTTTAATTATCGTTTTAAAGAAGGCAAGGGGCTTTCGGGCCACAGCCTGGGTAATTTAATTATTACCGCTTTAGAGCGCATTACGGGCAGTTTTGATAAGGCGATTGATGAGGTTGGAAAGATTTTACAAGTTAAGGGCAAAATTCTTCCGGTGACTTTAAAAACTACTTATTTAATGGCAGAACTTGAAGACGGATCTTTAGTTAAAGGAGAAACCAATATTGATATACCGAGGCACGATGGATTTCTGAAAATTAAGAAAGTTTGGTTACGTCCAGCAGTTTCTATTAATCCGGATGCCCGTAAAGCAATTTTGGGGGCTGACGCAGTGATTATCGGGCCAGGGGATTTGTATACTAGTTTAGTCCCTAATCTTTTAGTGGGCGGGATGAAAGATGCTTTGTGGAAAACTCGCGGGAAAGTAATTTATTTTGTGAACACTATGACGAAGTTTGGAGAAACTCATAGTTTTCAGGCCTCGGATTTTTTGAGCGTGGTTGAGAATTACTTGGGTAAGAGAATAGTGGATTTTGTGGCTATTAATAAAACTAAGCCAACCCCGAATCGTTTAAGGCCGTACGCGGAAGAAAAATCAGAATTTGTAAATGCAGATTTAGAAAATCTTCCTAAAAAGCCGGTTCCAATCGTGGCCAGCTTAATTAGGCGCAGTGGTTTGTTAAGGCACGATCCAGAAAAAGTGGCGAAGTTGGTGAAGATGTTGGTTTAGGTGGTCGGTGTTTTAGATGCCGCTAGAGATTTCTTTTCTAATTCTTTAAGCAGTTTTTTGTCTTCTTTAAGTTTAGCTTTTACGTTTTCCATTCCTACTCCTAATTTTTCGCCGCCAAAGCTATAGCTGGCGCCGGATTTAGTGACCACGCCATATTTTAAAGCGGTATTGAGTACATCGCCTTCGTAAGAAATTCCTTCGCCGAACATAATATCAAATTCTGCCAATCGGAATGGCGGCGCCACTTTATTTTTAACTATTTTTGCTTTGACGCGGTTTCCTACTACTTCTTCTCCTTTTTTGACTTGCGCTATGCGGCGGATATCAATTCTGACCGAAGAATAGAATTTAAGGGCGCGGCCGCCGGGAGTAGTTTCTGGATTGCCAAACATAATGCCAATTTTTTCTCGGAGTTGGTTGATGAAAATTATTAAGGTATTGGATTTTGCCGCAATGGCAGTTAATTTTCTCAGGGCTTGGGACATCATTCTGGCTTGGAGTCCGATGAATTGAGCGCCCATTTCCCCTTCAATTTCCGCTTTGGGAGTAAGGGCGGCTACAGAGTCTACAACAATAACATCAATCATAGCAGAGCGGACCAAGCTTTCTAGGATATTTAACGCTTCTTCTCCGCTGTCTGGCTGGGAAATAAGCAGTTCTTTGATTCGCACTCCTAATTTTCCGGCGTATTCTGGGTCTAGCGCATGTTCAGCGTCTATAAACGCCGCTTTGCCACCGGCTTTTTGAGCTTGAGCGACAACGTTGAGGGCTAGCGTAGTTTTACCAGAAGATTCGGGGCCGAATATTTCTACTATTCTTCCTCTGGGCAGTCCGCCAGTTCCTAGGGCTATATCTAAAGAAAAAGACCCGGTGGAAATAGCGGCGATATCAACTTTCTTTGCGTCGCCCAAAGTCATTATGGCGCCCTCACCGAATTTTTCTTTTAAGGTTTCTAGTAATTGATTAAAATCTTTTTTTGGATCCTCTTCCTTTTTGTTGTGAGTAGTCATATTATTTGAGACAATTTCTTAATTTTTTATGTTTTGAGCGGATTGATAAATGATTTGTTTTACGACTTTGGTTTCTCGGCCTAGAAATCTTTTGACGGAGATTTCAAAATTATTAATTCCTAGCTGTAAAATATAGTTTTTTTCAAACGATCCTTCTTTGTCCGCAATTATTTCTTGGCCATTAATCTTAAGAATATCATCGGGATTTATAGTTCCGGAAATCAGGGTCTCGGGCCTGTTGGTTAGGGAAATATCGGCGATGGGGAGATTAATGGTTAGCGGGGGTTTGCCTAATAATCTTCCGGCATTGATTCCTAAGTAGATTAAGATAACCACGCCGATAATTCCTCCGACTGCCCATTTTCTGGGAATAGTTTTAATAGCAAAACGATTTTCTGGGAGGCGGTCTTTGGCGCCAGAGCTGAATATTTCCGCTTCCTGTTTATATCGTTGCCATAATTCTTCTCCATTCAGTCCTAGAATTTCCGAAAGCTTATAAAGATAACCTCGGACATAGGGGGCGGCTGGCATTTTTTTAAGGTCGCCCTTAAAAATAGTTTCTAGATAACGTTCCGGTATATCGGTAAGCTGCTGAAGCCTGGCTATAGGCAAGCCTTTTATTTCCATGGCTTCTTTAAGGGTTTCGTTGATAGGTTTTTGTTCATCCATCCCGTTAGAGATAGGTCGCCAAAGGCGACCGTAACTCGGCCATTTTAAGAACCACCGACGTTTTAGTATCTTGGATTATATTATGTGTATTCATTATTTTAGTTGTCTCTAACGGGATCCATAGTTTTTATAGTTTCAATTTAACTAAATTTGTTCTTCTTCTAAGAAAACTTCTCTGGGTTTTGCTCCGTCTCCTGGCCCAATGGCGCCGTTGGCTTCCATAATATCTAAAAGACGAGCAGCTCTAGCATAACCTATTTTTAATCGCCTTTGCAAAAGCGACGCGGAAGCTTTTTTGGCTTCTCTTACCGTATTGATTGCTTCATCGTACATCTCATCTTCTTCGTTGCTATTGCTATCTCCAAAATCTCCGCTAGTTATTTGTTGGAAGTCCAGGTTAACCTCTTCATTATTTTTTTCTGCCAGCTCTTTATTAGCTGAATTATTTTTAATAAAATTCGTAACCGCATTAATTTCCTCTTCGGAGATATAGGCGCCCTGAATTCTTTTTGGTTTGGAAAATTCGGAAGAAATAAACAGCATATCGCCGCCGCCTAAAAGTTTTTCCGCCCCCGCCATATCTAGGATGGTTCGAGAATCTATTTGGCTGGCCACTTGAAGGGCGACTCGGCAGGTGATGTTGGCCTTAATAAGTCCGGTGATAATTTCTACGGATGGTCTTTGGGTAGAAAGAACCAGATGGATTCCGGTGGCGCGGGCCATTTGCGCCAATCGGACAATCGAGCTTTCAATTTCTCGTCCGTGAGCAGACATTAAATCAGCTAGTTCATCCACTACTATTAATAGGTAGGGTAAGGGCATTTCGTGGGAGCCGTTGTAACTGCTAATGTCGCGGCTGCCAGCTTCTAAAAGAACTTCGTAGCGGCGTTCCATTTCTTGAATTGCCCAACGGAAAGCATTAATAGATTTTTTTCCTTCGGTAATGACCGGCGTGATTAAGTGGGGAATATTATTATAAGTAGAAAGTTCAACCCGTTTGGGATCAATCATTATAAGTCGCAAGACGTCTGGAGAATTTTTATAAAGAAGGGAGGTAATTAGAGCGTGGATGAAGACGCTTTTGCCGCTTCCAGTTGCGCCGGCTACTAATAAGTGGGGCATTTTTCCAACGTCGGCCATTATTGGTTGGCCATTAACATCTCGGCCTAAAACAAATCCTAAAGGCCCCGAATTTTTAAAATCTTCATGGTTGATTAAGCTACCTAATCGGACCGTAGCAAAGGATTTATTAGGCACCTCAATTCCTACTAAAGATTTTCCGGGAATAGGGGCTTCAATCCTAATGGGGTGCGCGGCTAAAGAGAGGGATAAGTCTGGATTAAGAGCGGTGATACGAGAAAGTTTTACTCCTTCGGCGGGCTTGAGGGTATAGCGGGTTACTTTAGGCCCGATATTTATTTCTCCCATTTCCACGGGTATGCCAAAGCTATCCAAAGTCCTTTTAATGATATTGGCGTTAGCGCGAAGATCGCCGGCCATCGGTTTTTCCGTAGAAGATTTAATGAGATTAAGCGGTGGCGGCACATAGGGGCTTAATATTCTTGCAGGCGCAAATTTATCTTTAGGAATGGGCGCCGGTTTTATAAAAGATTTTTTTTCTTCTTTTGGATAATTTTCGTTTTTTGATTTTTCTTCCGATGATTTAGAAAATTGTCCTTTGGTTTCTTCAGGAATAATTACTTCTATTGGTTCTTGATTGATTGGTGTTTTGGCGATTTCGGATTTTTCTTTAGGCCGGATCCTGATAGAAGCATTCAGAGTTAAGAGGAACGCCGCGATAATGCCGGTTCCGGTAATTACTAAAGACGCGGTTCGGCCAAAAAATAATTCCAAGAATCCTATCCCTTTGCCGATGAATCCGCCTTGATCTGGAGCGAGAAGATCCAGCAGGCCCAAGGTGGAAATTATGGTTAGAATTGCTCCAATAAAAGTTGAGCTGGCAATATTTTGCTGTTTAGAAAGAAAAAATAAAATTGCGGTTAGAAGAGAGAAAATTGGCAGCAAATAATACCCGATGCCGAATAATCCGCTAAGAATGCCATAGATAAATTTGCCCACCGGTCCGGCTTGTTCAAATGGGGCGAGAATTAATATCGCGGCGATGCCGATTAACAATACGGCAATGACGCTATTGCGGGTTTCGGGGTTGATGCTGATGAATTTTTTTTCTCGATTTTTCCTCGCCATAACATTTATTATAGTAAAGATCGTGAGGTTTTCATAGGAATTCTTGACTAAATAGCCCCAGACGAGGTAATATAGATGATGATGAAAAGTAAAAAGGGTTTTGCGATAGGGTTGGACATGGATGGGGTTATTATTGATAACACGGATACTAAGATTCGTTTTGCCAAGAGAATGGGGTTTACTTTGAAACCGGAACAGACTCATGCTGAACTCATTGAAAAGGCGCTTACTCCAGAAGTTTTGAGTGAATTACGGACTCATCTTTATTTCAATCCTGTCACAGCTTTGCAGGCTAAATTAGTGCCGGGATCGTTAGATGGTTTACATCAGTTGAAAAAATCCGGCCAGCGTTTTTATTTAATTTCTAAAAGAAAATATCCAATTATTGCCAGAGAGCTTTTAAAAAAACATAAACTTTGGGGGAAATATTTTGATGAAAAAAATGCTTTTTTTGTGCGAGAGACAGAAGAAAAAGATTATCACATAGGCCGATTGGGAATCGGCTTATATTTAGATGATCAGCCTAGTACGTTGGATAAATTGGTTAATGCCAAACATAAAATCTTATTTGATAGATTTAATTGTTTTGTGAAGTCTAAGCATAGAAGAGTGGGTTCTTGGGAAGAATTTATTAAGATGGTTAAAGAACATGGAGTCGTCAATTTTTAAGGCTTACGATATTCGCGGGGCTTATCCCGATGAGATTAATGAGAAAACGGTTGAGATTATTGCGTCGGCAGTCGCTAAAAAATTTCGCGGAAAAATAGTGGTTGGTTATGACGCGCGATTAAGTTCGCCAGCGCTGTATAAAGCCGCAATGCGGGGTTTAACTAATAAAGAGGTTCGCATTGTACCCGCTGGCTTGGTTACTACGCCAATGCTTTATTTTTTGGTGAATAAATTAAGAGCCGCGGGAGGCATTATGGTTACGGCTTCGCACAACCCCAAAAATTTTAATGGCTTGAAAGTTGTTGGGCCAAAAGCGGCAATGATCAGCGGGACGGAAATCTTGAAATGGGTCCCGTTAGAGACAGGTCACCAAAGGCGACCGTAACTCGGCCGTTTTAATAGCAATCGACTTTTTATGCCTAAAATCAAAAAATATTTCAGAAATCATAGACGGGTTGTCCCGTTAGAGACAGGTCACCAAAGGCGACCGTAACTCGGCCGTTTTAATAGTAATTGACTTTTTATGCCTAAAATCAAAAAATATTTCAGAAATCATAGACGGGTTGTCTCTAACGGGATGGGTTACCTAGACTTATACGCAAAATTTTTAAAAAAGTTTTTCAAGCCCAAGGCGCTAATACGGGTAGTTTTTGATTGTTCTAATGGAACTACAGGAATAATCTTGAAGAGATTATTCCTAAAATCAAAATTAAGGAGTATTTTAATAAATTATAATCCGGATGGTAGTTTTCCGGCGCATGGACCGAATCCTATGGTTCCAGGAGCTCTGCGCGATTTGCAATTAGCGGTAAAAAAATATAAAGCTGATTTGGGAGTAATTTTTGACGCGGACGGCGACAGGGTGTTTTTTGTGGATGAACGAGGTCGAGAGATTCATTCGGATATTGTGGCGGGTTTATTGGGCGTGGCGGTAAAGGAGGATGTGATTTTGGATTTACGTTGTGGTTATTTGGCGAGAGAATTATTGGTTAAAGCCGGCAAAAAGATTATAGATTCCAGGGTAGGCGCTTATTTTATTAAAAAATTGATGCGAGAGAAGAAGGTTGAGTTTGCAGGAGAACTTTCTGCCCACTATTATTTTAAAGATTTCTTTTTTGCGGACGCTGGTATATTTGCGGCTATTCAAATGATTAATCAGGTGTCATTGTTAAAAATCCGAGGCCGGAGTTTAGCGAAGTGGATTGACTCTTTGCCGACTTATTTTCGTTCCGGTGAACTTAATTTTAAAGTGGTCAATAAGTCAGAGGCTATGAAGCGGATAGAAAATTTTTATAAAAAATCAGCAAGTAAAATTTCTTATCTGGATGGAGTGAAAATGGAGTTTAGTGATGCTGCGCACGCCGAAGCTTTAGCGAAGGCGTGGTGGTTTAATATTCGCCCGTCTAATACGGAAAATCTTTTGCGGTTAAATTTAGAGGCAAAAGATAGAAAAGTTTTTCAGTCTAAGCTAGATGAAATTAAAAAGTTGATTGAAAAATAAAAAAATCCCCCGAAGTACTTCGGGGGATTATAGGGCAGAAATGGTTAATTTTCCTGAAGGCAGAATTCTTATAAGGAGAGAGTTAATTACTCCTCTTGTTGCTCCGCATTTTTTCAGCCAGATTCTTAATGTCTTTTCTTCTTTAGCAATTTTTTTATCAACCAAAATAATTTTTTTCTCTAGATTTGATTTGATTCGTTTTAAAGCGAAAATTTTATTTACTCCGGCTAGTGAGGGCATTTGTTGCATATATTCCTCTTTTTTATTTTTGTTCAGGTACTATCCTATAGGATAGTACCTGAACAATTCCTTTTTAAAAGAACAACATTATTATAACAAAGTTGCTGGCAGAAAAATTTCTTGAATTTTAAACGGCACTTTTATAATTTTGTCAGTATATTTTTCTGGCACTAGCAAATGTCCTTGTTTTTTGGCAAGTTCATAAAGATCTTTGGTTATTTTAACGTCATTTAAGCAATATTTTTTTAGGGATTCTAGATCGCCTTCGCGATAAAATTTGATTGCCTCCAGGCCATGATGGGTTTTGCCAATATTCAAATTAGCTTTCGCTAATATATCTAGACTGACCCTTTTCCCATAATTTAATTCTAGCTCTTCTAAAAGATCAAAGCGCGGAATTTTGGTTAGCTCAAAAGGAAAATATTTGTTTAAAACCGGGATATCAAATCGGTTAATGCTGAAGCCAATTAACAAACCCGCGGTTTTTAGTAGTTTTTCCAGATCAGCCATCTGATTTTCAAAAAAGGAAAGATAGGCGTCTTGGGCGTAAGAATAAACCCCGACAAAAGACATATCCAAGTCTTTAAGATTCTCCTGTCCTCCAACATCCGCAAAAGTATTTTTAGTTTCAATATCTATGACTAATTTATCCATCCCGTTAGAGACAGGTCGCCAAAGGCGACCGTAACTCGGCCATTTTAAGAATAACTGACGTTTTAGTATCTTGGATTAGATTATGCGCATTCATTGTTTTTAGTTGTCTCTAACGGGATCCATCCCAATATTTTAGACGTGCCTATCCGCCACTTTACTGGCCGCGTAGCTGTCGGGTTTGGTTTTCGCCTCAAAATTATTGGCGCGTACCATGCCAACGAGTTCCTGGATCATGGCTCGGGTTTCTCCTTTTTCACCAATGTCCACGTGGATCTCAAAATCAAATTTTGGCATATCAAAATTTTTCATGGTGCTTAAAACTTCTTTGGCAATTTCTAAAGAAGTTAAAACTTCATCCGTGATGCGGTCGCGGAGTGTGAAATATTTTTTTCCAATTTCTGCGGATGCAATTCGCCTCCAAAAATATCGGCCGCCATTGCCAACTCGATGAACTACTATGGCTGTTACAAAATCCGCGGTGCTGTCCTGCAGTTTTTCGGAATCCGTTCCAATAATTACTTTGTAGCACCGGCGGTTATCTGCATTGATAAACTCAATGATTTCTTTAATGACTTCATTGGGATTGAGTTGGGCGCCAGTGGATGAATGAAATAGATACATAAATTAAAGTTAAAAATTAAAATTCAAAATTTAAAAATTAATAATAGATTATGAATTATGGTTGAAATACTACATCTTTTTGTGATTTGCGTCAATTCAGGCTTGTATTAACGGTTTTTTTTGTTATATAATAGCGGGGGCTCTTTAATAGTAAGTGAAAAGGCTAAAACAATTTGCTTTGCAAATTGTTTGCCCGATCAAAACGAAGTTTTGATTTGGGGAGGTGGCGAATGCCGCGAGACATTTTGGAAAATGTTTGGAATCGTTATCGTAAAGCCGGAGAAATTTTGAAATTAGAAGATTATTTAATGGAAGAGCTTACTAGTTTTAAGATGCGTCTTTCTTTTGATATGAAGGCAGTAGTGGGTGGCCAACCAAAGCGTTTAAAAGCTGTTCGGATTTGGCATCGCGCGCAAATGACTCGATATCCCTTTAAGGGCGGAAATCGTTTCCGTACGGGATTGACTCTCGGGTCATTAGAGAGCCATGCCGCGGAAATGTCCATTAAATGTTTCTTGCACGGTTTGCCTTATGGCGGCGCTAAGGGCGGCATCAATGTGAATCCTAATCAATGTTCTTCGGAAGAATTGCGGCAGTTGGCTTTTACTTTTGTTGATGAACTGCATCAAAGAAATGCCATTGGCCCATTTTTAGATATTCCGGCGCCGGATCTGGGAACAAATTCCACTATTATGTATTGGATGATGGATCGTTACAGTTTTTTGGAACGCGGCAAGCCGTACGTTGAAGGCGTGGTTACTGGCAAGCCGATTGAGGTTGGGGGCGTGCCGGTGGGTGGACTTCATGGGCGTAGAGAAGCTACTGGCCGGGGGCTTTATGTTGCCTTAGATGTTTTTCGCCGGGATTTAAAGCTTTCTGAGAAACCTAGCGTGGCTATTCAAGGTTTTGGAAATGTTGGGACTTATATCGCCCTTTATCTTTTTCAGAATGGTTATAAAGTTGTTGCAGTGGCTGATGAATTTGGCGGTGTTCTTAATGAATTCGGCTTGAATATTCCTAAACTCATTGAGTACGCTGGCGTGAAAAAGCCTCGCACAGTTTTGGGATTCCCGGGATCAACCGTGATTTCTGCCAAGGAATTGATGGGATTTAAGTGCGATATTTTAGTGCCGGCGGCGGTGGAAGAGGTAATTACCGCGGAGAATGCCGCAGCAGTTAAGGCAACGGTGATTTTGGAGGGAGCCAACGGGCCGACTACTCCGGAGGCGGATGATATTTTAGAGGATAAAGGCGTTGTGGTGATTCCGGATATTTATGCCAATAGCGGCGGCGTGGCAGTTTCCTTTTTTGAGTGGGGGCGGAATACCGATAATATGGCGGATTCTCGAATCCCGCGAGAAAATGACATTAATTTAGTTTTGAATTCTTTGGATGGAATGATGAGAAGGGTTGGTAATGAAATTGTGGAATACAGTAAGCGCTATAAAGTTTCTTTACGTTTGGCGGCTTACATTTTAGCTTTAGATCGAGCGAGCGGCCTTCTGCGGGTGAGGCGCAACGCCGAAGAAACTGTTAAAGCTTTTGGATAATCTTTTACCGGGCACATAAAGATTTATGTGCCCGGTTTTTTATTACGTCATTGCGATTCGCCAGTTGGCGAAGAAGCAATCTTACAAAAGATTAATGTTAGATTGCCACTGTAGCCTACGGCTACCTCGCAATGACAGTGAATAAAAGGAATTCCATTTATCATAGATTCAAGGCTACTATATATTAATGGTATGAAAGACAAGCGTATTTACTTAGATTACGCGGCTTCCACTCCGGTTGATCCGGCAGTGAAGAAAGCTATGGATCCATATTTTTCCGAAACATTTGCGAATGCGGGGGCTTTGCATTGGCAGGGACAGCAAGCGTCAGCCGCAGTTTTTAAATCTCGGGATACAATCGCTAAGGCGATTGGGGCTCAATATAATGAAGTGATTTTTACCGGTTCGGCTACAGAAGCGAATAATTTGGTATTGCGAGGAGTTTTAAGAGGGTTCAGGGTTCAGGGTTTAGGGTTTAGTGAAAAAAAGCAAAAAATTCCTATTGGCTATACCTTACACCCTCGTATAATTGTTTCCTCGGTTGAGCACGAATCGGTTTTAGAAACTTGTCGGGATTTAGCCGCCTCTTTGAAAGAGGCGAGCCTCGACCCAGAGGGGCGGGAAAAAGAAGGAGTTGAGGTAATTTATATTCCAGTTAATCGAGACGGCATCATTGATTTGAAAAAATTAAAGGCCGTTCTTAATGAACGGACAATTTTAGTTTCTATAATGTATGTCAATAACGAAGTGGGGACGATACAGCCGATCTCTAAAATCACCAAAATTATCAGTGATTTTAGAAATAGGAAATCTCAAATAACAAATTCCAAAATTCAAATAAAATCCAATTACCAATTACCAATTACTAATTACCCCTTATTTCACACTGACGCTGTTCAGGCAATTCAATATCTAGATTGTAATGTGGATGAATTAGGCGTTGATTTTATGACTTTATCCGCGCATAAAATTTACGGGCCAAAAGGAATCGGAGCGCTTTACGTCAAAAATCAAAAATTTGGAGGCGATTTAATTGCCCCGATAATAACTGGTGGTGGCCAAGAATATAGTTTGCGTTCTGGCACGGAAAATACGCCTTCTATTGTCGGGTTTGCTAAGGCCGTAGAAATTAACGAGAAACTGAAAAATTCCGAAGCCAAGAGAGTACGTACGTTGCGCGAGTATTTATTAAAGGGACTAAAAAAAATTAATCCAAAGATTATGCTTAACGGCTCAATGAAGGAGCGGATTCCCAATAATTTAAATATTTATTTTCCCGGGCATTTGGCAGCGGATCTTTTGATTAAATTGGATTTGGCTGGAGTGGCGGTGTCTCCGGGCGCGGCTTGCTCTGCGCGTGCTATGCGGTCTTCTTATGTATTGGAAGCGATGGGTTTGCCGCATCAGCGTTGTGTAGGAAGTTTACGGATTACTTTAGGCAGGCAGACTAAAAAGGGGGAATTGGAGAGATTTGTGAGGATTTTAAAGCAAGCCTCAATCTAAGGCGTTGCGAACGCCTTAGATTGAGGTAATCGCGAATAATGCGAATGGTAGCACCTGCCTGTCGGCAGGCAGGAATAATGCTAATAAGATTTTACTAAGTCATTGCGAGGGAGCTTGAGCGACCGTGGCAATCTTACAAAAGATTAATGTTAGATTGCTTCTTCGCCAACTGGCGAATCGCAATGACGTGATAAAAAATCTTTTATTAGCGAACACTTGGCACTCTTGCATTAAGAGTGCCAATATGCTAAATTAAAAATAATTAGATGAAGAGTTTTAATCGTTTCACTATCAAAGCTCAAGAGTCTTTACAGGCCGCGCAGGATTTGGCGGCGCAAAAAAATCACGGCGAATTTCGCGCTGTGCATTTGCTTTCTGCCTTAATTCAGGACGGCCAGTCTTTAGTTCAGCCGCTTTTATTGAAAAGCGGGGTGAATTTGGATGTTTTAAGTCAAGAGATTGAAGCCGAGTTAGCTAAGATGCCCAAAATTTTATCGGGCAATTTTTCCGTTGGCCAGCTTTATCTTTCTCATGAATTGATGCAGATTTTAGACCGCGCCGGAAAAGTGGCGCTTACTCAAAAAGACGAGTTTATTTCCTGCGAGCATTTGCTTTTAGCCATTGTAGAGGTTGTTTCAAGAGCCAAAGAGATTTTAGAAAAATTCGGCGCGCGCCGAGATGTTTTAATAAGAATTTTAGCCCAGCTTCGCGGTTCTACGCGGGTGACGGATGAAACTCCGGAAGCAAAATTTCAGGTTTTGGAAAAATACGCGGTGAATCTGACCGATCAGGCAAAAGCCGGCAAGCTGGATCCGGTAATTGGCAGGGAAGAAGAATTGCGCCGGTTGATTCAGGTGCTTTCCCGCCGGACAAAAAATAATCCGGTTTTGATTGGCGAATCCGGCGTGGGCAAGACCGCGATTGTGGAAGGATTGGCGCAACGGATTATTTCTGGCGAGGTGCCGGAGCCGTTGAAGGATAAAGAAATTATTATGTTGGATTTAGGGTCAATGATTGCGGGCACAAAATTCCGCGGCGAATTTGAAGACCGTTTGCGGGCTTTTATCAAAGAGATTCAAAATTCGGCTGGTCGTCTAATTTTATTCATTGATGAGATTCATATGATTGTCGGCGCGGGCGCGGCTGAAGGCGCGATTGACGCTTCTAATTTATTAAAACCGCCTCTCGCCAGAGGCGAGTTACACGCCATTGGCGCCACTACTATAAAGGAATACCAGAAGCATATTGAAAAGGATCCGGCTTTAGAGCGCCGGTTTCAGCCGATTATGGTGGAAGAGCCGACTGTGGAGGATGCGGTGACGATTTTGCGCGGCTTAAAAGAAAAATATGAAGTGCATCATGGGTTGCGGATTAGCGACGAGGCGATTATCGCGGCCGTGAATTTATCCGCCCGCTATATTAGCGATCGATTTTTGCCGGATAAAGCTGTGGATTTAATTGATGAAGCGGCGGCGGCTCGTCGCTTAGAAAGCGAAAGCTTGCCTTCGGAAATTGACCGGATTCGTCGGGAAATTACCAGATTGGAAGTGGAGAAATCCGCTTTAGGAAAAGAAAGCTCTCCTAAAACTAAAGCTCGATTGAAAGTTATTAATCAGGAATTAACCGGCCATAAAGAAAAGAACGACGAATTGTCGGCTACTTGGCATTCGGAAAAATTAGCTTTTGAGAGCTTAAACAATCTTCGCAAGAAAATTGAGGATTTAAAGCATGGAGCGGAAGTGGCGGAGCGGGAAGGCAATTTGGAGCGAGTGGCTCAAATTATTTATGGAGAATTGCCATCAGCGGAAAAAGATTATCAGGCATTTGAAAAAAAGAATTTTGGCAAAGGCAAAAAAGCCAAGGTGGCGGACCGATCCAACTTTATTAAAGAAGTGGTGGACGAAGAAGATATTGCGGCAGTGGTTTCCCGCTGGACAGGCATACCTATCACTAAAATGTTGGAAACCGAGAGCGATAAGCTTTCTAAGATTGAAGAAGTTTTGGCGCAGCGGGTGGTTGGTCAGCAAGAAGCGATTTCGGCGGTGGCGAATGCTTTGCGCCGGGCGCGAGCTGGTTTGTCGGATGAAAATCGTCCGTTGGGATCATTTATGTTTCTTGGCCCGACCGGCGTGGGAAAAACCGAATTGGCTAGAACTTTAGCGGAATTTATGTTTAATGATGAAAAGGCGTTGGTGCGGATAGATATGTCCGAATATATGGAAAAGCACGCGGTTTCTCGTTTGATTGGTTCGCCTCCGGGTTATGTTGGCTTTGAAGAGGGTGGTCAGTTAACTGAAGTTGTCCGGCATCGGCCTTACAGCTTGATTTTATTTGATGAAATTGAAAAAGCTCATCCGGAAGTATTTAATATTTTACTTCAGCTTTTAGATAGCGGGCGGCTGACTGATGCCAAGGGCAGAAAAGTAAATTTTAAAAATTCTATCGTGATTATGACTTCAAATGTGGGTAGCCATTACTTTAAAGAAATGTCTCAGATCGGTTTTGGGGGATTGGCGGATAATGAGATGGCGAATCAAGAAGAACAGTTTAAAGGCAGGGTTCAGGAATCTTTGCGGCAGACTTTTAAGCCGGAATTTTTGAACCGGATTGATGAAACTATTATTTTCCATTCCTTGACTTCGGCAGACATTGAAAAGATTGTGGATATTCGGTTGGAGGATTTGAAGGCCAAATTAGCCGATAGGGATATTAAAATTTCTATTGATGCCACAGCTAAAAAATATCTAGTAGAGAATGGGTTTAATCCGGAATTTGGAGCTCGCCCCTTGAATAGGCTGATTCAAAAAGCTATCCTAGATCAGTTGGCCGATAGAATTATTAAGAAAGAAATTAAAGATGGCGACCGAGTTAAAATTGGTTTTGCGGAATCCGCGATCAGTATTATTGCTTAAAACTGTTTTATTTTTGGGATTTTTAGCTTTGGCGAAAATCGGCGGCTTTGGTTGGCTGCCGATTTTGTTTTTTATCGCCGCAACTTCTGTTTTATTTTTCTTGCCGTTTTTCCAGACTTTTTCTTATTTTGTTTCGTTCGGATTTTTTTTGATTACCGGTTCAGTATTTTTGGGTAAACTGCCGGAAAGTTATTTTTTTCTCGGGGCGATAATTTTCGCGGCTTTATTTTATCTGTTGCTGGGGGTTAAGTCTTTAGTGATGGTGGATCGCGTTAGAGCTTATCTTTTATTTCATTTGAGCGTGTTTTTTTTAGTATTTATTTTATTTTTTCAATCAACGGGAGAATTTAATACTTTTTCGCTTTTAATGGTTTTTGCAGTGTCTTACCTGCTTTTTCGAGAATTCTTTAAATTTCAAGACCTTCCCGGCATTAGTTGGCGGCAAAAAAATATTTTCAGTTGGGCTTTAGCATTTTTGTCTTTACAGGCAGTTTGGGTGATCAAAATTTTGCCTATAGGGTTTATCCAATCTGCCAGTTTGTCTTTAGTCTTAGTATTTATTTTAGGAAATTTAGCAGGAAATTATTTAAACGGGAAATTAGATCGCCAGACTTTGTTAAAAGATATTACTTTTTTAGTCTTAGCGGCCTTGTTGATTTTTACTACGAGCAGATGGGGGATCTAGAGGTTAGCGACTAGCGACTAGATTATTTTTTACGAGTTAATTTATGGATATATTTTCTAAATTCTTTTTTGAATTGCGGATGGTGATAGCTGAAATAGGCTTGAGCTTTAAAAATACCGATTTTGGAGCCAGCATCGAATTTTATCCCCTTAAATATTCTTCCCGATAGTGGACCGTGAGATTTTATATAGTCTTTAAAAGCATCGGTTAAATAAGCCTCTTTATTTTTTGGAGTTTTGGCTACCACTTTTTCTAGGTATTTAAAGATTGAATAGGGGAGAACATACCTTCCTATTATAGTGAGGTCGGATGGCGCTTGCCCGAGTTTGGGTTTTTCTATGATATCGGCAATACGGCAATGATTGCCGGATTTTTTTGCCGGATTTACTACTCCATATCTAGAAAGGAGTTTTTTTGGCGTTTTCTCTAAGAGGATTGCCGGATTTTTAAATACATAAAAATCATTAATTAGTTTTTTAATAGCTGATTGTTTAGCTGGGATGATATCATCTGGAAAGGCTACGATAAAGGCTTCTTTAGGCTTGATGAGTTTTTTTGCTCTTAATATGGCGTCGCCATTGCCTCTAGGATTGTTTTGAATAATAAAGTGGAATTTAAGGTTTAATTTTTTCCATTCAGGTTCTTTTTTAAGATATTCAAGGTAGGTTCTAAATTCTTCTTGTTTAGAGCCGGTGACGATTATAAATTCAGTTATGCCAGAGGACAACATTTCGTCAATTACATAATGGACCATTGGCTTGTCGGCTATGCCGACCATGGCCTTGGGTTGATGGACGGTTAGCGGCAATATTCTAGTGCCTAATCCGGCAACCGGTATAACAGCTTTAGTTATTTTTTTGATTAAATCCATTTTGTTAATCTTAGCAAAAAATTTACGGCTTGACACTAGTTGCCGAATATTTATAAACTCTTCTTAATGTTCATAGATCAAAAATCTCAGCAAATCAGTTTAGCTTTAATTAGGATTTCCGTTCAGGTTAGGCGGCAAGATTTACGTTCTAGGCTAGAAAGAATGGCGTTCCAATTATTGGAAGATGTTGCTGGGGATCAATTTGAATTTGCGCTTAACGATATTGAAATTATTAAATCATTATCAGAATTAGGGAAAGATATTTATCAAATAGAGCCGATAAACGCAAAAATTATTGCGAAAGAGTTAGGGATATTAGAGTCAGCAATTCGGCAAAATTTTGGAATTAATTCTGGTAATGTTGATATAGGCGATATTTTTTCTAAATCTTTAGCCATTCCCGAGCCATATAGTGGTAATCAGAAAGCCGATGCAGCCAGCTCCATATTAGAACCAATATTAAATACCGCTGATTCGGCGGCGGATTTTGGACAAAATAACCATTCCCAAAGTTCTAATAGCCATTCTTCTAATGGAAACGGCAATGGGATTAATTCAACAATTCGGCAATCGGCAATTATTGATATAATTCGGCAATCTAAGAAAATTGGCCTTAAAGATGTTCTTGCCGCATTTCCTGATGTAAGTGAAAGAACTTTAAGATATGATCTTCAAAAACTCTGTATTCAAGGAGTTTTAGATAGAATCGGCAATGGCGGTCCGGCCACCTATTATACGTTGAAAATGTAATGAAATTCTTGATTATTCGTTATAAATAGCGTAGAATTAAAAGATAAAGATTTTGGTTCGGAGTGAGGCTGGGCCAGCATCTTATAAGACCTATGGGGATTATAGTTCCTATTTGGTCCTATATGTGATGTATACTCAGTCTCATTAAATTGAACTGGGTCTTTTTATTAATTATTGAAAACGGACAGTTATACTCTTACTCCTTTTGCTGACAAAATTCCTCCCGCCAGCCTCACAGGCGGCGAGGCTCGCCCAACTGGGCGGCACTAAGTCAGCAGGAGAGTCGAACAAGTAAGGGGGATAGCTTTACTAGAATTAGTTTTATTGAGGTCGATCAATAAACTTTAAATGAAAAATTAAAACTAAAAATTACAAAATAATTTTTAGGTCGAAAATAAAAAATAAATAAATTAATTAAAATGGGTAATTTTACGAAAAAGCTTTCTTCAGTTGTTCTTTCTGCGACAACTGCATTATGGCTTACTGGTACTGGAGTTTTGATGCCAGTGGCGCACGGCGCGACTGTTGCTGAACTTCAGGCCCAGATAAACGCTTTGTTAGCCCAGATTACTGCTTTGCAGGCTCAATTAGGATCTGCAGGCGGTAGCACTTCCGTTGCTTGCACTTTTTCCCGCAACCTCACTGTGGGCGTTAGTGGCGACGATGTTAAGTGCTTGCAGCAATTTTTAAATGCTGCGGGTTACAAAGTAGCAGATAGCGGCGCTGGCTCACCGGGCAATGAGAGCATGTACTTTGGTAATTTAACCAAAGCTGCTGTTGCTAAGTGGCAAGCCGCGAAAGGAGTTTCTCCTGCTGTTGGTTTCTTTGGCTCTATTTCTAGGGCTAAGTATTCCGAATTAGCGGCAACAACTCCGACGACTCCAACAACTCCGACGACTCCGACTGTTGCTGGAAGCGGCCTTACTGTTACCTTAGCTTCCGATCAACCAGCTCCTGGTTTATTTGGTGAATCATTCGCAAGCCGGCCATTTACTAAACTGCAGTTTACTGCATCGGCCGACGGCGATGTTACCGTTAAATCAGTTACTGTTGAAAGGACTGGCCAAGGACAGGACGCTGCCTTCAGTGGCGTTGTGTTGTTAGATGAAAATGGTGTTCGTTTGGGTGATGCCAAAACTTTCGGATCAGACCACAAATTAAAGTTGGCTGACTCCTTTGTAGTTAAAGCTGGTACGACCAGAGGACTTACCTTAGCTGGTGACTCTGACACCGACCAGAATGACTATAACGGCCAGTTGGTTTCTTTGAGCTTAATTGGTGTTGATGCCGGTACTTCGGCTGTCAATGCTAGCTTCCCAGTTAGTGGTACGACTCATACGGTCAACAGCACATTAGCTATTGGCACTTTGACTCTTACTAGGGGAGCATTGGATCCAGGCACGGGCCTTACTAAAGAGATTGGTACTGTGAATTACACCTTCTCTGGACTGAAGTTAACTGCTGGCTCTAATGAAGATGTATCAGTGAAGTCTGTTAGGTGGAATCAGTCCTCTTCAGCCGCAACTGCCGATTTGTCTAATATCAAAACTGTTGTTGGCGGAGTAGACTATCCAGCTACTGTTTCTTCAGATGGTAAGTATTACACTTCTAATCTTGGCGATGGGCTTAAGATTCTTAAGGGTAATAACTTAGAACTTGCCTTAAAAGGCGACATTGCTAGCGGCAGTAACCGAGGCGTTGACTTTGATCTCTATCGCTATGCGGACATCAAAGTTACCGGTTTAACTTACGGTTATGATATTTTGCCAACTGCGACTGAAGTTGCAGATGAGTCTGCGACTGATGACGATGGAACTTTCCAGGCGCCTAATCCAAAATTTGACGCTTATGAAGTTACTATCGGCGCGGGTTCTATTACAGTGGAAAAAGCTACTGGTATAGGCGCTCAAAATGTTGCTTCTAATTTAACGGGCCAAGTTTTGGGAGGCTTTGTAGTTGATGTTAAGGGTGAAGATGTTAGTGTCGCGGCTATGAACTTTGACGTTTCAACCGTTGAAGCTGCTGGCACAGGCGGCGCTATTGACTCCGTAGATTTAACCAGCGTCGCTTTATATGATGAAGCGGGCGTGGTGGTTGCGGGTCCAGTTGACGGTGTTGCGGGAGGCAATAATGCTATCCGCTTTACCGACAGTGTCACTTTTAAAGTTGGCCGCCAAACATTTACCCTTAAGGGTAAATATGGCACCGACTTCTTAACGAATGATCAAGTTTCCGCATCTACGACTCCGAGCAGTGATTGGTCAACGGTTAAGGGATCAGTCTCTAACCAGACCATTACGCCGAGTCCAGCTAGCGCGGTTACTTTGAGCGTAATGACTGTGAAAAAAGCAGATTTGAGAGTAACTATGTCTACGGACACTGCTTCATCCAGTCCGAATCAAAATGTAGTTCAGGGAACTGGAGCGTATCCTTTTGCTAAGTATGTTTTGGATGCCAGCAATTCTGGCGAAGATATCCGCATTACTTCCATGCAATTGGATTTGACCACTTCTTATCCTGCGAATACTGCGGATGAGTTAACTAATTGCCAGTTGTTGGATGGCAGCGCTGCTTTGAACAGCGGAACCAATGTTCTTAACCCAGCCAATACTGATGCTGCTGGCGCTGATAAGACTTTCACTTTTGACCAAACCTTAATTGTTCCAAAAGGAACTTCTAAGACTTTGTCATTGAAGTGCAACTTTATCGCTGGCGGTACAGCTGAATTTGAGGGTTGGGGATTAGTTAGCGCCAATGCTACTGTAGCTGCTACCGGAGCTATTTCCGGAACTAGCTTGAATATAGACGCAGCTGGTGGCTTAACTATTACTGCCGACAGCGGTCGCACGATTGTGGCCCAATCTGTTGGTACTTTGGCTTTGGCTTTAGATACGTCTAGCCCAGCCTTGAAATTAGTTCAGGCAGGTACTGTTGATCAGACTCTTGCTGTTTTCCGCTTGAATGCTTCTTATGAAGATATTCGATTGGAACAGCTTGGTCTTCAGATAGCTACTACCACTTCTGTTCACGGCAATGCTTCTAACTCTCCTTCAGACTTAACCAAAGTTACTTTGTGGGATGGAGCGACTAAAGTTAGTGAAGTTGTTTTCACTGGCGATGTTGCTACTGCCACTTTGTCTAACTTTGTTATTTCAAAGGACACTCAGAAGTTGTTAACTGTGAAAGCAGATTTAGCTCCGGTTGATGTTACGATGTCTCAAGCTATTCCGGGCCACTTAATCAATATTGATCAAGATGGCGCCTGGGGTGATGCTCCGGATGATGGCGTTACTGCCGGATCTTATGAGGGTAGACAGGGCTTCAAAGCTGTTGGTTTATCTTCAGGAAATAATTTAGGAAGCGAGATTGACTTTGTGGATACTGCTTCTAACGGTGCGAGAATCGTTAAGGCGATTCCGACCTTCACTAAGCTTGCTACTTCCGGTAAGTTCAGCAATACTAGTGACCAGATTTTGTATCGTTTCAAGGTTGATGCTCCCGCTGGCGGTAACGGCGTTGGTTTGTACAAGTTCACATTTAATGTGACTACGTCCACCACTGCGGTTATTGAGTACGGTGGCGGTGGAGTAGACCCAGATAACACATTTGCGATTACTAACCTTCGCGCTTTCTGTTACTCTGACGCTGCTTTCAGCAATGGATCTTGTGGCAATTCAGCCGGTCAATTAAACCAATATGGTTTGTTGGTTGCTGATAATGCTGCTGGTAACATTGACTTTGAAGACACTGTTACTACTGCTGACCCGGATGTAGATGTTGCGGTTTACTTTAACCCAACTGCTTCCAGTGGTTCTACTAAAGCAGCGATTCGTATTCCAGCTGGCGAAAGCCGATGGTTTGAATTGCGTGGTAATGTCACTGGAGCTTCTAGCACGCCTTCTATTACTACTAAGATGCTAGGTGATGCGGCGTGGCAGGCTTCTACGTGCACTAACGCGGCTAATGAATTAACCGTATCTGTTTGCGATTATTCGGATCCTACCAATGATGAATCTTCAGCGGCTTCTGCCTTTGCCGGTACGGCTTCTTTGGTTGACGGCGATGGAGAAACTGCGGCTGCTGGTGAAGCGGATAACAACTTCATTTGGTCTGATAACGCGACCAATACTAGCCAAGACATTGGTTCCTATGACTGGTTCAATGGCTTCCTAGTTCCAGGTTTGCCGACCGTTCAGACTGCTTCCGAAGTTGTCACATTCTAATAAAGCGCTTGAGAAGCTTTATCTAGGATAAAAGAAACAGCTCCGATTATGATCGGGGCTGTTTTCTTTTTTGGAAAAATTTGTTATTATATTTCAATATGATAAAGAAATTATTATTCATTATTCTTTTAGTAGTATTATTAGGTATTGCGGGAGTGTTTTTGGTAACTCGTTCGGGTAGCAATAGTAATAAGGATGCGGTTATGGGAGACGCTAATTCTGTCGCTGATATAGAAAAAGCCACTTCTACGGAAAGCCAGAGCGTTGCTCCATATCCTTCTTATACAGGCGAGCCCATTACTTTTTTAGGCAATGATCCGATTATAAATTCTTTGCCTACAGAAGCAGTGATGAAACAGAAATTTTTTCTTTCAGAATTAGATAAGTCTTTAAAAGAAAATCCAAATAATTTTGACGAATGGATTGCGGTTGGCAATCATAAGAAATTTTTTAATAATTATAATGGAGCTAAAGATGCTTGGGAGTATGCCAAGCATTTGTCGGATAATCCAATTTCGTATCTTAATCTTGCCAATCTTTACGGATATTATTTGCGGAATCTTTCTAAGGCAGAAGAAAATTATTTATTGGCTATTGACCATGACAGCTTGAATGCAACGGGCGTTTATAATGCGGCGGCTGGTTTTTTTCGAGATTTTGGCATGAAAGATAAGGCGCTAGAATATTATCAACGAGCGTTAGAGTTGGATCCTACAGACACTGCGGTGAAGGTGGAAATTGAGAGATTGGAAGCTAGCCAGTAGGGGTCAGCTTTATG
>Ga0209542_10002876_pt1 | contig 37859 bp, 34 predicted proteins | sample RifCSPhighO2_01_FD_184028 | JGI IMG/M metagenome (GOLD analysis project Ga0209542, IMG submission 184028) | Soil microbial communities from Rifle, Colorado - Rifle CSP2_plank highO2_0.1 (SPAdes) (version 2) | ecosystem: Environmental > Terrestrial > Deep subsurface > Rock core/Sediment ... | reverse complement strand
CCCAGCATCTTATTGAAAACACGAACTGGCCTTATAAACTAAATCTTTTTGATAATCGTCCGGGGACCAAAAATATGTCCAAGATATTTAATAAAGTTATAAAAGAATCAACTTGTGATTATATCGTGATCATGGATTCGGATGTTTTTGTGCCCAAGCTGGACCCATGTTGGCTGACTCGATGCATGGAGACATTCACGACGCATCCTGATTGCATAGCCGTGGTGCCGTTGGTTACGAAAACATCAACCAAACAACTTCGAGCCAGCGAGCCCAGAAAAAATCCACCTGAAAAAATTAAAGGCATCTTTGCCAACATGTGCGTCTTGTACAAAAAAGAAGGTTTTGAAAAAATCGGCTACTTTGACGAAGAATTTCTGATGTACGCTCCAGATTCAGAGTGGTCTCATCGGCTGATCAATTCTCTCTACTCGGCCTATGTTCGGCCGGATGTTCTCGTTGACCATATCGGCCACTACTCCAACACCAAGGAATCCAAAATAAAAGGCCAAGAGATTTTAAGTGTTGTCGAAAAAGAATACTCCGAAGATACCTTCAAGAAAAAGACCGGCACTGATTTATGAAAAAGACCATCCCTCTTTTTTGGCCGTATATTCCGAAGGAGAAAATTCTCAAAGAAATCGCTGATACTTTGAGCGGGCGGTATTTGGGTCAAGGTCCCAAGGTTACTAAATTTGAACAAGATTTCGGCAAGAAGTTCGGTTTTAAATATCCAATCTTTTTGAATTCGGGCACTTCGGCTTTGGAACTGATCTACCACCTCATTGGCATTGGAATCGGTGATGAAGTTATTGTACCGGTATTAAATGCCAATGCTGGTCAAACAGGTCTGGTTCGGCGAGGTGCAAAAATAGTTTTTGCCGACATTGAAAAAAATACTCTTAACTTAGACCCAAAGGACCTAGAAAAAAAAATTACTTCAAAAACGAAAGCCATCGTCACTGTTCATTTGGGCGGTATTCCGGTAAATAAAAAAGTTTTTCGGATTGCCAAGAAGCATAAACTTCCGGTGATTCTGGATTTGGCCCAAGATCACAATCCCCAAAGCGGAAAATATGGCGATTATCTAGTCTATTCATTTCAGGCCATTAAAACTATCACCACGGCTGACGGCGGGATGTTAGTGCTTCGCAATGAAGAGGACTATCAGCGGACCAAGAAATTGCGCTGGTTTGGTATTGACCGCGAATTAAAGAACAGAAACAAATGGCAAAAACGAGAGATGACTTTTGATATTGAAGAAGCCGGATATAAATTCCAGCCGACGGATATTGATGCCTGTTTTGGTCTGGCGGCTTTGCCAGATCTTGATAAAGTTTTAAAGTATCGCGCCGACCTCGCCGATGAGTATCGAAAAGAATTAAGTTCAGTAAAACAGGTAAAGATGCTTCAAGACGGCTCCAACTGGCTGTTTTGTATCTTGGCAGAAGACCGTGACAATCTGGCAGACTTTTTGATTAAATCTGGAATTGAAACCAACCTGGTTCATCTAAGAAATGATTTATATAAAGTTTTTGGCGGTAAGAAACTAAATCTTCCAAATATGAATTGGGTTGAAACTCGCTATCTCTGCCTGCCCATCAATCCTAAAATTACCAAATCAGATGTCCGTTATATTTGTGCCAAGATAAAAGAGTTCTACCGACAGGCCTAGGAGGTTCTAACTACTTAATAATCTCAAATTTCGGAAGGGGGAGGACAAACTTGGATTTAAGGCCCTTGGCTTTCCAGTTTTTGATAATAAAGTCAGCATAGTGCCAGGCCAAGATAACTACATAGTCCGGTTGTTCTTTCAATATAATCTTATTACTCACGATGGGGTTATGCGTCCCCGGCATGTATTTACCAACCTTCTCCGTGCCGGGCAGTTGGGCGATATACGGCAAGACTTTCTTATCGAGGCCATAATAGTTGGTCAGAACCACGCCTCGGGTCGGACATGAATCAGCCACTACTGTTTTACCTCTTTTTTTTGCATCGTGGAGAAAATGAAGAAACTTTTCTCGGCTCTCGTTTACGTTTTTTCTAAATTTCGCCCAGGACTTTGGCTTGAACAATCCTACTTTTACCTCCAGCTTCAGGAGTTTGCCGACATTGGGACTGATGGCGTGTTTACCTTTCCAACCGGCGGAAATTCGGATACTGCCTTCACGGGTGTTTACTCTTTGGGCGTCAAAAACTTCCATGCCATAGTAGGGGAATAATTTGACCAATGATTTCAAGCTGTAGATACGGACATGGTCGTGATAGATTTCATCAAATTGATTGCCCAGAAAGACATCAAGAAGGTATTGGCTCTCGGCAACAAACACACCGTCTTTGTCCAAGAGACGACTTACTCCGCGCATCACTTCACCCAAGGGGGCCATGTGAGCGAAAACATTGGTTGCCGTGATCACTTTTGCTTTGCCGTATTTTTTTACAATATCTTTGGCGACAGCTTCAGTAAAAAAACTTTGAATTGTTTTAATACCATTTTCTTTCCAGGCAGTCTTGGCCATGTTCGTCGGTTCAACGCCAAGGGTGGTCATGCCTCTTTTTTTAAAGAAAGATAAAATCGTGCCGTCATTAGAGCCAATATCAACACACAATGATTTGGGCGCTAATTTAAAATTTGAAATAATTTCGTCCGTGATTAATTCAAGATGATCTCGCAATGGAGCCGATATGCCGGGTCGGTAGGGATAATCAGTTGGAAAAAGAATTTTGCCGTCTACAACATGGTCAAGCTGGCCTAAGCCGGATTCGGGGCAAATCATGAAGCGCAATGGATAGTGGGTTTCCGGTTGACGAAGGGTGGCGGTTGTCAGTAACGCGCTACAAGGCGGTTGAAGACCAAGATCTATCGCTTCAAAAAGATTCTTACTGCCAGTTATTTGGCAGTGGTTCAGCGGACCGAGCCCGACATCGTGGTTAGGTTTAATCATGCAGTTCATATACTAACCCAATACTCAATTTAAGGCAAGTATGGACATTTCTAGTCAATTATCGTACTATCTAGTATAGTTTTATGATATATATATGATTAAAGGCGTAAAAATCAAAAAAATAACTTCTCATTATGATGATCGGGGATTTTTCGCCGAAGTTGTTAAATTGGGCGAGGAAACATTTCATCCCGTTCAGCAGACAAGTTATACCGAAACATACCCCGGTATTATCAAAGCGTTCCATTTCCACAAGAAACAAGATGAGACTTGGTTTATTTGCAAAGGTCATGCCAGAGTTGTGCTCCACGACCTACGAAAAGATTCTCCAACAAAAGGACAAACCGATATTGTTTATAGTGGGGAGAATGATAAAAAACTTATATTTATTCCGATTGGTGTCGCTCATGGCTATCAAGTTCTCGGCGCTACGCCAATCGGTCTATTCTACCATACCAGTAAACCCTATAACTCAAAGAATCCTGATGAATATCGAATTCCCTTTGATGACCCGGGCATTAATTTTAAGTGGGGTATTGAAAACCGTTAGATATGAAACTAAATAAATCTTTTAAAAATTGGCTCAAACATGCTGACCAGAAGTATCTAGGTGGTCGCTTGAAGGGCACCGTTCGAAGCACCAAGTCTCCGGTGATGCCAACGTTTTCAATTACTTTGGAAGAAAAGGAAAAAGCCCAAAAAGACCTAATGTTTCAAATCGAACGGCCGCTCCCAACTGACCACGAGTTGAAGCGGGTTGAGATTCTTGTTTTGAATTACAAAGCCCCAGAAATTGAAGCCGAGTGTGCCAAGCGACTAATTCAACATACGAACTGGCCCTACAAATTAAATCTATTTGATAATCGTATCGGTTCAAAAAATATGTCCAAGATATGGAACAGGGCTGTCAGAGAATCTACCTGCGATTATATCGTGATCATGGATTCTGATGTCTATGTGCCCAAACTTAGCCCCTGCTGGCTGACTCGCATGATGGAGACGTTTGATAAACATTCAGACTGTTATTTGGTTTCCCCGATGGTTACTCGCACCTCTGGTTTTCAACAGCAAGCTGACAAACCTCGGGATAGACCTCCTGAAAAAATGACTGAAGAGTTCGGCGGTATGTGCCTGCTGTTTAAGAAGGAAGTATTTAATAAGGTTGGTTGGTTTGATGAAAAATATCTTCTGTTCGGCACCGATACCGAGTGGTCAATCCGTTTAATCCGTTCCAAAGACTCCGCCGGCTATTTACGGCCTGATGTCGTCGTGGATCATGTCTGGCATGCCTCAACCGCGAAGGCGGCGGTAGATGAACGAGCTGAATATAACTTCCGAGTTGAAAAAGAATACTCAAATAAACTTCTGGATAAAGTTAGAAATTTATGAAAAAAGTGCTTTTAATATCAACGGTATCATCTAACCTTCACGCGCCTCTCCAAAAGGCATTTGAATCTTTGGGCTTTGAAGTCCATGTCGTGGATTTTTTGGATCATGAAGTCTTGAAGATCGGCCATCCCATCCATCGGGCTGTATCTAAAATGCCGGAAATGGTACGGGAACATTTGCATCATAAAGCTTTTAAGCATATTGATGAGCGGATTCTTGATGCTGCCCAATGGGTTGAGCCGGATTACATATTTATGTCTAAAGCCAAAAATATAGATATTCCAGTCCTTGAGCACCTCCGTAGGATCGCTCCGACTATCAACTGGTATCCAAATGGCATGGGTAATATTTACAGTATTAGGAAATTGATTCGCCATTATGACTATTTCTTTAATGTGGATGCTGATGTCGTTGAACTTATGAAAAAAGAGGGTCATATCAATGTCTATTATTTGCCACTATCTGGGAAGATTGAGGATCGGATCCGAGAGATAATGAAAATCGTCCATGAAACCGAAAAAGTATAAAATTTTAATCACCGGTGCTCTGGGCCATATCGGCTCGCATCTTATTCGCAATCTTGACCGATCAATGGTTCATAATGTTATCTTGCTAGATAATCTTGAAAGCCAAAGATTCCCTTCGTTATATAACCTTCCAAAAGGATTTAATTTTAAGTTTATCAAAGAAGATATTCTGACGGCAGATTTTGACAAATACCTAAAGGGCGTGGACGCAGTTATTCATCTGGCGGCTATCACCGATGCCGAAAAAAGCAAGCAGATTCCAGAATTAGTAGAGGCTGTAAACTATGAAGGACTGAAACGAGTGGCTGATGCCTGTCTGAAGGCCAAGGCATGTTTATTTTTCCCGTCCACGACCAGTATTTATGGCAGTCAGGCCTCACTGGTAGACGAAACTTGCAAAGAACTTAAGCCTCAGAGCCCGTATGCCGAGACAAAGTTGAATTCCGAGAAATACCTCCAAGGCCTCAAACGAAGAGGCCTGAAGTTTGTGGTCTGCCGTTTCGGTACTATCTTTGGTCATTCTGTTGGCATGCGCTATGATACGGCCGTAAATAAATTTACTTGGCAGGCAAGCACTGGCCAGCCGATCACGGTCTGGAAAACCGCTTGGAACCAGAAGCGTCCCTATTTGTACCTGGGCGACGCGGCCCGGGCGATCAACTTTGTTTTGAAGAAAAATCTTTTTAATGGAGAGATATACAATGTTGTTACCAAAAATTTCACAGTTGAGAATGTGGTCAAGACCATTCAGAAGTTCGTGCCCAAGCTGGCCGTGGATTATGTGGACTCGGCCATCATGAATCAACTCTCATACGAGGTAGACGATTCTAAATTCCGCAAACTCGGCTTCAAGCCCACGGGCGACCTTAAAAAGGGTATCGGCGAAAAATTCGCGTCCCTCAATGGTATTTTGAGGTAGATTCCGCCCCCTTGCTTTTAATTTGAATATACTATATAATATATCCCAAGCAGATTAGGTCGGTTTTTTAACATTTTCGTGCCTGCGGGCACAGAAAAGAGAAAAGGTAATCAAGTATGGGCATTCTGAAAATCTGGGAGGTATATCCCGGTCTTGCCAGTGCTGTGAACTATGAGCACCAAAAGGTCGGTCTCACCAACGGTGGTCACGACATGGACCATGCCCTACGCGTTGCGCAAATGGCGTACGTGGTGACCATGGATGAGAATCCCGAAATGGCGCTGCTCGCGGGAGTCGCCGGTCTGCTCCACAACAACGACCGCATCCTTGAACGAAGTCTGAAGATTGATTTTTCGAAGAACGTCTCCGAAGCGCCGGTTGAGGTCGTCATTGAAATGACTTCACGCATGCTGGATGAGTGGACCGGTATCAGCGGTGTGGATCAGAAGCAATGGATCATCGACGCGGTCGTCAACCATGGCTCGAAGCCGAATCACCCAGACGACCATCTTGTAACCATTGCGCTCGCCGACGCCGACCGACTCATCAACATGGAACCGGATGTGATAATCCGGATTGGTCAACACCATCCGGATATTCCGGCTCTTGACCCAATCTACATTGAAGCGACACCGGGGGCGAACTACTGTGACCCGAAAACAGTCATGTGGGATATCGCCAACTGTATTACCTGGGCGGCGGAAACAGGGTCGTACATTTTGCGTCTACCCAAGGCGCGAGAGCTCGGCCAAGAGCGGGCCGCGTATCTGCGGACGTTCATCGACACGCTCAAGCGTCAGCGCGCGGAGCTCGGTCTCGTGCTGTACCCAGTGTTCTGAATCTCTAACATCGTCGCACACGCGGCGGGTCCCCCAAGACCCGCCGCTTTTTAATTCTTGTAAAAATGCACTAAATCGGATATTATCCATGCTATGGATATCAACCTCAAGCCGGTTATTGATTTTGGGAAGATGCCGATTGCGAATGGGTTTTTGATGCCCGACCAATTCGATTCGGAGTATTTTTATAATATGGTTTTGGGATACGACCCAGCTACTCATGCTATTGGTTTAGTAAATACTGTACCCCTAGAAAAAATGTTCCACGACCATTATGCCTTCTATTCCTCCACTTCAAAGGGGATGCAGACCCATTTTCGCCAGACGGCCGAGAAATTATTGCCTTACGCAAAAAAGGGATTAGTCGTGGAACTTGGAAGCAACGACGGCATTATGCTTGAAGCCTGGAAAGATTTTGGCGTACCGGCTCTTGGCGTGGAACCTTCAAAGAATGTGGCAGATGTTTCAATAGCCAAAGGTCACCAGGTTATCAATAAATTTATGAGCGAAGCGGTGGTAGATGAGATTCTGACGTACAGCAAAGTATCCCTTGTCTTTTCGGCTAACACGTTCTGCCAATTTGTTAATTTTTCCGAATATCTCGGATATGTCACTCGTCTTATCGGCAAGGATGGGGTGTTTGTGTTTGAAGATCCATATTTTTTAGATATTTTTGAAAAGACTTCATATGATCAAATTTACGATGAGCATGTTTGGTACTTTACGGCTTCGTTCATCAACAAAATGTTAGAGCCTATGGGTTATCATGTTTTTGATTGCGAGCACCTGGAAGTCCATGGTGGAGAACTGCGGATGTATGTCGGCCATAAAGATACTTATCCTGCGAAGCCGGAAGTGGCGATATGGATTGCTAAAGAAGGTGACTTGGGTCAGAAGATGCAAATGTTAGGCGAAAATATGAAGAGGTCCAAGATAGAACTTTTGAAGATTCTTAATAATATAAAAAAAGAAGGCAAAACTATTTGTGGCTTTGGGGCGACGTCAAAAGCGACTACGGTCTTTAACTACTGCGGTATCGGTCCAGACCTGATTCCTTTTGTGACTGATAATACACCTATCAAGCAGGGGAAATATTATCCAGGCGTCCACATCCCCATCGTTTCTCAAGATGTTTTTGAGCTGGGCAAGACCGATCCTAAAAAAATGATTAGCTATGCTTTTCTTGGGGCTTGGAATCACTCAAAAGAAATAGATAAATTCCAAGCTTGGTATAAACAGGCCGGCGGACATTGGATTACTCACGTGCCACGCCCAAGAATAATCTGATGGATTTAAATTTCTATAAAGATAAAAAGATTTTTATTACCGGCGCCACTGGTTTTATAGGTAGTATGCTCACGAAGCGACTTACGGAAGCTGGCGCAGATATTACTAGGGTAGATCTCCGGCGACCGGAGCCTTGGGCCAACATTGAAAAATCGGAAATTATTTTTCACCTAGCTGCCCATGAGTCTGGTAACTTTGAGCCGGAGGAAGATCTTCAGGTAAACGCCCTTTCGGTATTGTATATGCTTGAGGCCTGCCGGCGAAAACAAGTATCTCCAAAAATAGTTTTTGCCAGTTCGTCGAATCTTGTCGGTGCGCCGGATACGATACCAGTGGATGAATCGTTCAAAGATAATCCGCTCACAATATTTGCCGTCCATAAGTTGTTAGCCGAAGGCTATTTGAAATTATATTTTCAGGATTTTGATATTCCCAGTATTATCCTGCGTCTGGCGAATGTGTACGGTCCATCTACGGATACAGCGTTGAGTCTGCATTCCACACTCAACAAAATGATTCAGAATGCGGTGCTCGGTCAGTCACTGAAGTTATTTGTCAATAAAGACAAGATTCGGGATTTTTTATATATTGAGGATGCCGTTGAAGCCTTTGTCGCCGCCGGTGCCGTGAGTGATTTGAAGGGTGAAGTTTATATTGTAGGGAGCGAAGAAGGGCAATCATTTAAAAATATTGTTGAACTCGTCGCGGAATTGGTCTTAAAAACTACCAAGCAAAAGGCGGACGTAATTCTTGATGAGAAAACACCTATTAAACCAGTGGAAATGAGAAATTTTGTCGCTGACTCGTCTAAATTTAAAAAACTGACCGATTGGAAAGCGGAAACAAACTTAAAATCAGGTCTAGAGAAAACTATTAGTTATTTTTTAAATGTAAAATTATGATTGAAGGCGTCGTCATAAAAAAAGTCGTGAAATATTCCGATGATCGCGGTTTTTTTGCCGAGTTGATTAAATTCGGCGAGGAGTCATTTCACGAAGTTTTACAGACCAGCTATTCGGAAACGAAACCTGGTATCATCAAAGCGTTTCATATCCACGATTATTGGGAAGTCTGGTGTATTATTAAGGGTCAAGCGCAAGTCGTGCTTCATGATATGCGTCCGACTTCGCCAACTAAGGGTCAGACCGATGTCATCTATACTGGCGAAGACAATATGCTCGTTATTGCTATCCCCGGCGAGGTTGCTCACGGTTATAAGCCGTTGGGCGACAGACCGATGGGTATCATCTATCACGCCAGTGAAGCTTATAATCCTAATAATATAACGATTCGAACAATTCCCCATGACGACCCAGATATTGGTTTTGACTGGAAAATCAAAGATAAATAATCTTTGGAGTTATCCACTTTTTGCTATTGTCAATCAAATTGACTAAATTATATAATGATTGTAATAAAAGTTTAACGGCTTAAAAGACATTTGGGCTTTCACCTTTTTGTCTTGATGCTTAATCTATGGCACAGTACATTAGTATGAAGAAATATAACATTTTGACTCTCGCCCTGGTCGTGGTGACGAGTTTATTCTTTGTTTATTACGCGGTTGATGCGGCTAGCACGGTGGGTACCAATCTTTCAACGACTGGTACATTCAGTACCACTACCGCTTCCCTTTCAGCCAGTCTTGAGGTTGCCACCGGTGCTTCACTTTCTGGTAACCTCCAATTCGGCGGCTCGGGCACCCATACCCTGGGTGTTAATTCTGGCTCGGGTGCCCTTACTATTAACGCCTTCACATTAGGCGGAGCAGTAACTGGCGGTTCGCAAGACATTACTGGTCTTGCTGCTATTGGGGCGGTCAATGCTTCTCTTTCAACAAACTTTGAAGCGGTTGGCTACGCGTCAATTTCCGGTGCCTTGCAATTCGGTGGTTCCGGAACTCATACTATCGGTGTTAATTCTGGCTCGGGTGCCCTTACTATTAACGCCTTCACATTAGGCGGAGCAGTAACTGGCAATTCGCAGAACCTAACTGGCATCGCTGGATTTGGGTCGTTGACGGCATCTATCTCAAATGGCTTTGAAGCGGGTAGTTATGCTTCGGCTTCTAAACTTATAATTGGTGGGCAGCTTGCCAGTATCAGTACCGGTGCGCGATATACTGCTGAATTCTCAAGTGGCAGCACTACGGCCAGCACTAGTATTAACTTCGGCGGTGCCGGAGCTACCTTGGGTACTTGTCTCCAACTTAAAGACTCCCTTGGCAATAATGTATATCTTCGCATCATTGGCGGTGCTTCTGCCACTGGTGCCACAAACTTAGTTTCTGTTAGTCTCACCAGTTGCCGCTAAATTGTACCATTCATGATTAATACTCGATATAATAAGGCGATATACCTGTGTGTTGCTCTGCTCGTTGTGGCGATTTTTGGTAGTGCCGGAAGCGCCTATGCTGTCGGAGATGCTTATTTTCCCCAAGATACTACAGTATCTCTGACTGGCGCTGACTATATAATTGCAGCCAGTTCTGATGCCGATTCCGTCACTACTAATGGCACCACAACTATTACAGTTACTATTTCCTCTGGCCAGTCACTTACTCTGACCTCTGCTGCCGGGTACAGTCTCTCTAATGATATGGGCTTTGGCGTTACATGTACTGGTGCTAAAAGCGTTCTAGCCATCGTTCCTGCTAGTACGAAAACTGTTACAATTTCTCCAAATACAAGTAGCGTCGTGTGTTCTTCTAGCACTGGTGGCAGTGGTGGCTCATCGGGTGGCGGTGGCGCTCCGGCATCAACTCCGACTCCGACACCTACGGTAACCCCAACACCAACTCCAGTCATTACGGTTACGCCCGCTCCAACAAGTACACCAATTACTACGATTGGCGTAATGACTCCTGGCCAACGCGGATTCGTTAGCTTGGCTAATCTGAACTTAAAAGAGGGCGATGTTGTTAGTTCGCCTGGCTCAAGCGACCCTGATGTCTATATCGTCAATGCTTGGGGTTATAAACGGCTATTCCTCAACCCGGCCATCTTTAACTTCTATGGTCACCTGGGTGGATTCAGTAAGGTTAAGAATGTAACCGCCATAACCAGAGGCAAGATGGTCGCTTCGGGTCTTTACAGAAACTGCGAGACAAATGACCAAAAGGTCTATGGCGTGCAAGTGACTGGCGAAGACACGGGGATTCTTCACTGGGTCAATACTTCCGGTGCCCAGGCCGTTGCTGATGATGCAGACTTCTTTAAGAAGGTATTCTGTATCAACACCAAAGAATTCAACTGGTACTCAAAAGGTTCTAACTATACTTCAGTAAGTCAGGTTCCTAACTATTCCCGATAGGCGATTAGGACTAGATAAACATAAAACCCCTTTCCCAAAAGGGGCTTTATGTTAGTATTTAGTTTAATCTATTCCGTTTATGAATATCCAAGAACGTATTAACTATTTTCGCCAGCACTGGTTTGTAAAGAATTTAGCTATTCTCCAGGTAGGAAATTTTAGTAATACACTCATTCAAGGGCTGACAGGCATTATTATCGCGCGGTTACTTCAGCCGGAGCTGTTTGGTATTTATGCAATTTCATTCAGTCTGGCAGGTCTACTTGTTATGGTGGTGAGTTTTGGTATCCAAGATACGGGTGCGGCCATTGTCGGCGGGGCATATGCGCAGGAAAATCATCAAGGGACAAAAGAGGCCTTTCTGTTTCTTGGCCGGATCGCATTTATTATTGCAGTATTGTCGGTCGTTGCTGTCCTTGTCGCACCCACGCTGGCTGAAAAAATTTATCACAATTCGCGTATTGGCTGGTATGCTGGTATTTTAGTGATGGCATCATTTATCTCCAATACATTTTTAAACTTTTCAGCACTGGCATATCAAGTACTGGGGAAGATAAAACAAATGACACTTTTGACTTTTACCGACCAAACGCTACGTAATATTTTGGCAGTTGTGCTTACTGCTTTGGGTCTAGGTGTTATTGGCGCCATGAGTGGCCACTTGTTGGGGGCGGGGGTGATGTTAATTATATCAATAATTGTCTGGGAGCGTCTTCGGGGAAATCATCCCGTATTCCCATCGATTAGGGAATTTTTTACCCAAACTTCCAGAGCCCAAGTGAGAAAACATATCAGTTTCAGCGCTTGGGTCGCTTTGGACAAAAATATCGCTACTCTCTTTAACCTCCTGCCTATTTTGATGGTCGCGCTATACGTTTCAACGACCGAAGTAACTTATTTCAAAATTTCTCTAGCATATGTGAATCTTGTTTTAGGTTTGATGGGGCCGATTTCAACTCTCCTCAATGTTGAATTGCCACGTATGCGAGAAGAGGACCCGACAATATTAAAAAAGAATTTTATCCGTGTTTCTATGTATTCATTGCTTTGCTCGGTGGTGCTCACAATTGGGGCATTAATCATTTCACCCATTGCGCTTCGTATTTTATATGGCCATAGTTTTGTGCCGGGAGTTAAATATATTCTTGGACTCGGAATCTACGGGGCATTTTTGGGTATTGGTATCGGTTTAGGAGCGATGTGGCGGGCATTAAATAAAGTTAAGATTTCAATACTTATTAACACCATCACTCTCGCCATTGGTATTCCAGGAGGGCTCTATTTGATTAAACATTTCGGGGTATGGGGAGCAGTGATTATGATTAGTGCTTGGTTTACTGTCTCGCATATGGCATCTTTTTTCTACATAATAAGGCATATGAATCATACTCAAAGATAGTTGCCAGTCATCGGATTTTAGGATACAATAAAGATATAATATGAAAATAAAGGATATTCTTAAATATGCTATTTATGCGACGGCGCTGATGCCATTAGTTATTTTTTCTCAGTATCTTTCGCCGTTTCATTTTGGGAAAGTAGTGATGTTTAGAAGTTTAGTTGAGATTATGCTTGCTTTGTATTTGGTGCTAGTTTTTAGGGATCGTTCATACCTACCCCGGCGTGACAAGTTTTTCTGGGCCTTTTTGGGGTTCACTCTCGCCTACACGCTTACTACATTTACCAGCATTAATGTTTACCAAAGTTTTTGGGGAACGCTTGAGCGTATGGGCGGGATGTATAGTTTTTGGCACTACTTTGTTTTTTATGTAATTTTAACTTCTGTTCTTCGCACCAAAGAGGACTGGTTCAGATTTCTGGAGATTACAGTCGGTGTGGGTGTCTTGTCGGCTTTCTATGGTTTTGGCCAGCGTACAAACATAGAATGGTTTATTGGGTCAGGCGGTCGGGCGCGTATTTTTGGCACAATTGGCAATCCAGCGCTATTTGCCGGCTATCAGATTTTAAATTTTTTCTTGGCATTGATTTTAGGCCTAGGCGCCTCTAGTAAAAGTCAGCGCAATTTCTTCTTTATTTCTGCGGCCGTGATGGGCCTAGCCGTGTTTATGACCGCTGTTCGCGGCTCTCTTTTAGGTATCAGTATTGGTCTTCTCGTGTTTGTCTCTCTTTACTTTTTTCAGACAAATTCAAGACTTGCCAAAAAACTATCGCTATCTTTATTAACCATTGCTGTCTTGTTTGTTGGCTTTAGTTTTGCTTTCAAGAATAGTTCGGTTGTTAAAAATTCCCCCTATCTTCGCCGAGTGACTGATTTTTCTTTGACTAATAATACCGTTCAAACTCGTATTTGGGCCTGGCAGGCGGGCTTCAAAGGTTGGAGTGAAGGACCAAAGTCTGTGCTTGTTGGATGGGGACCTGAGAATTTTAACATTCCATTTTCTAAGCATTTTAATCCCGGATTCTTCAAAGGATCAGGTTCTGAAACTCTTTTTGACCGTGCTCATAATATGTTTGTGGAGGTTCTAGTGACAATGGGTCTTGTCGGTTTTCTGGCATATCTGGTGATATTCTGGGTTATATTTAGATCTTTGTGGCGTCTGAAGGAAAAACCTGAATTTCGTGTCCCCGCGATTGGGTTTATTGCTATGACTATTGCCTATATGGTTCATAATGCATTTATCTTTGATACATCAGCAAATTTTCTCGTATTTTTCAGTATCCTTGGTTTTATCTCATTTTTGGGGCATGAAGATCAACCTGCGTTTGCTCCAAGTCGTGTGAAAAAACGACTATCACTTAACTCTGCTTTGATTCTCGGTGTTATTTTAACGGTTGGTGCCAGTATATTAGTGTATCAAACAAATATTAGAACTGCCATTGCAAATTATGCTACGACTCGGGGTATTGTTGCAGCCGCTCAAGATGATTTCACTCGTGCGGTCTCTAAATTTAATGAAGCAACTTCATTTAATGGGGCTGGAAGATATGAATATCGCAATCGCTTGGCCCAGTATTTGGTTGATTATAGTGCCACTCACAAAATTGATTCATCTGGGGTGGTAAATGCGTTTAAACAGGCCATTGCTTTGGAGGAAAAAAGTGCGGCAGAGAGCCCTCACGATTATCTCCCAGAGCTATATCTTTCCCGCTTGAATATTATTCTTGGCAAGAACGATCCTAAGTCGCCATATAACGATGAGGCCCTGAAACATTCACTGAAAGCGTTGAGTTACTCGGAGACATTCGTTCGCACCTATTATGAGATTGGCCAAGCATATATCAATAAAAAAGATTATGCCAATGCCGAGGTTGCGTTCCAAAAGGCAGTAGACTTGAATCCGGCGGTGGGTACTTCATATTGGTATTTAGGAATAGTCCAAATGCAAGCCGGCAAGGTTGAGATCGCGTTAGAGAATATGAATCTAGCAATTCAGAAGGGCCATTCTTTAAGCGAGAATGATTATTTAAATCTGGCCAGCGAATATATCAAACGAAATGATCTTCAGAATCTAGTAATTGTGTACGAGGGATTAGTAAAATTAGTTTCAGGTAATGCCCAGTACCAGGCTTCACTTGCAGTCGTATATTCAAAACTTGGCCGCATTGATGAAGCGGTTGCCGCGGCCCGACTCGCGGTGCAGATTAACCCAGATTTTGAGCCCCAAGCTAAGGCGTTCGTAGAATCTTTAGGAAGGCAATGGTAATAGTTAATTGCCGGCTTGGGAGAGGGCGGTGCGGAGGGTTTTGAGAATGATGCCGACATCTAAGGCGAAGGAGCGGTTTTTGATGTAATAAAGGTCGTATTTTAATTTTTCGGCGGCATCGGCAACTGACGAGCCATAAGGGTAATTTATTTGGGCCCAACCAGTTAGGCCCGGTTTGATGAGATAACGCTCTTCATAGAATGGCACTTCTTTTTTAAGGAGTTCATGGAATTCAGGTCGTTCGGCTCGCGGGCCAACCAATGAAATATGGCCGGCGATAACAGTCCAAAATTGTGGCAGTTCGTCTAGGCGAGTCCGGCGCAGAAAACGACCAAATGGTGTTACTCGGGTATCATCGGTGGAGGCCCAGACCGCACCGGTGGAAGCTTCGGCGTTTGCCACCATTGTCCGGAATTTAATTATTTTAAACGGTCTACCTAAATGTCCCTGTCGTATTTGAGTGTAAAAAACGGGTCCGGGCGAAGTTAAGGCAATACCCAATGAAATAAAAGGATAAAGAAGAGCGGATATAGCGCCGAAGACAAGTCCGAATACAATGTCGCCGGCTCGCTTGGCCACTTCGTACCCGCGTTTGTTATCTTCAGTTAGATTCTGGAGAAACCAGAGTTGGTCAATTGTGCCTAACGGTACCCGGCCGGTCAATCGTTCGTAGAATGTTGAGAGATCATAGAAGGTGATACGTTTGCTCAAGGCCTGGTAAAAAGTATCAATCAACTCCGGCATTTTATAACCTTCCGGACTGATAACGATAGTGTGGACATGTTTTTCTCGGATGGAATTTTTAAGACCCCGGATGTCATCGGGCTGAATTATGGCTGCCAGTTTGTAACCAAGTTGAGGATTGACATTGATGAATTCGGCGGTTTCATGGGCGACAGAGGTATTACCAACAATAAGGGTAATTCGCTTGAAGCTTTGGGTCGTGGCGTGATTGAACAGTGAACGACCAAGAGTATCAAATATGGCAAACAGGGCGATAAAGATAAAGAGGTTAGTTTTTGGCGTAATACCGAAAATTGGGATAAGATAGAAGAAGCTGGTGGAAATAAGCCCGGCCGCGACAATGGTTCGTACGAGGTTAGAATAGAAATATGGGGTGTTTCGGAACGTATGTCTGTCATAGAGATTCGCAATGTAGAATACTAAGAGCCAGAGGGCAAAAATGATACCAAATGGTAGTAAGTGGAGGCGTAATTGCAGATAAAAAATCTCATCATAGCGAATACCGAGCATCGCCAAAAGAGACGCATAGAGCAGTGAGATATCAAGCAAAAATAAAGTTAATCTTCGCATTTCAGTTTCGTAACTATATCATATTTTCATTGAATAAGCAAGTTAAAAAAATATTGTGGGTTCTGGTCTTAATAGCGGCGTTGTCGCCAATTTTTGACTTGCACCAAGTGTCGGCGGATATTGTCGGTGAACGTCATAATTTTTACGTTGATGAAAAGTATGATGCCTTTGGGCGAACCAGTATTTCGGCTACGCTTGTTGCCGCCGGGAAGAACGCCTATGTCTACATTGAAGATTTAGTCATAGAACGTTATGGTGGCATCAACAATCCCAACCTGTTATCCAGTGTATCAAAAATAGTTTCCGAATTTGATAATGTCATCTACCCGACTGAAACACAACTTTGGGGTTCTGAACCAAATCCAGGTATTGATAAGGACCCGCGTCTTACTATTTTGTTTCAACAGTTAAGCCCTGGCACTGGTGGCTATACTGACATTGGTAATATTTATCCAGATCCGAATTCCAACCAACGAGAAATGATATCTATTGCCGCTGACACGCTTGTCAGTATCGCCGCCGCCCGGGTTTACTTGACCCACGAGCTGGAACATCTTATTTCTGCTAATCAAAAGATATTACTTCTAAATGTGGGTGAGAATACTTGGTTAGATGAGCTTCGCGCTCAATACTCCATCACTGCCGTCGGTTACAATCTGCCATTTGTTGGCTCTGACTTGGCCGCCCGGGAAAGAGATTTTATTAAAAATCCGACCGATAGTTTGACCGAGTGGCGGGGGACAAACATAGATTATGCACCAGTAACTCTTTTTGGACTCTATTTGGTGGAGCATTATGGTCAAGCCATTTTACAAGATACTTTGCATAGCGCTCTGCCAGGCATTGATTCCATCAATGCCTGGCTATCCGACCACGGGTATTCAGAACGATTCATTGATGTCTTTGGTAATTGGGCGGTGGCCAATTATATCAACCAAACAAGTACCGATATCCGTTTCGGTTACACTGATCTAAATTTGTCCGACATCCGCATTGCCCCCACAGATGTGCAAGTCTTGAATTACCCGGATTCTACATTCAGTTTTTTCCTAAAGCCTTGGCAAGCAGAATGGTACAAATTTGTCGCGCCTTCTTCCGTACCAGTTGGGCAAAATCTTCGTGTCAGTTGGAATGTGCCTAATATTTCTTTTATTTATATTGACAACTCAAATAATGTTCAGGCGGTTTATAATGGTCAAATCATTCCTACCGGCGTAACTTCATTTATGCTTATCCCGTTCAGCCATCCCGCCGGCAGTTCAGACGCTCAATCAGAGCCCTCAATAAATGTTTTACTGACTTTGGAATATACAACTGAACCGCCGGTGCCAGCGGTCATCCCCGATGGCTCACTTATTCATCGTCAAGGCGAACAGGATATCTATGTGGTGGAAGGGAAATATAAGCGTTATCTTTCGCCAGGGGTAATTACGTTATATGGCCATCTGGATTCTTCTAAAGCTATTGAGCTCAAGCCCGAACGCTTTGATTCGTATACTTCGGCTAACTATATTCGCAATGTGAATGATAAAAAAGTCTATGCCATCTGGCCGGATGGCACCAAGCATTGGCTCAATATGTCCGCTCAAACTTTTTCGGAAACCGGCCGAGATTGGAATGCAATATTTATTATCAATGATGCTGAATTTAATTTCTATAAAATCGGAACTGACATCACCAAATAATTTTTTAAAAAAAATTATTTGGTGAGTTATCCACTTTTTTGTATCAAAATATTTTTTATTTAATTAAAATTAATTTAGTGAGTGCGTCGTTGGTCGAGCGATGCCAGCAACATAAAAAATAATTTGCTCTAGAAATATTTTCTGAAAATATTTTGAAGGGCCAACTCATATGGCAAAGAAAAAGAAAGTTACGAAAAAGGGAAAGAAGAAGAGAAGATAATTCTCTGAACAGGCCCCGCAACGCGGGGCCTGTTCTTTTGTCGCCAATAGGTTACAATACACCCATGAAGATTGATATCTTTGCCAATCATGTTGAGCTGACACCAGCCATTAAGGATTTTATTGAAAAGAAAATTGGTTCGTTGTCTAAATACACCGGCGGGATAGAAAAGTCTAATGCCCGCGTGGAAATAAGTCTGCCATCACAGCACCATCACACCGGCGAAATTTTCTATGCCGAGGGCAATTTAAATTTTGGTGGCACGCTCTTGCGTGCTGAGACAGAAAACAAAGACCTATACGCCGCCATCACCGAAGTTCGTGATGAACTGCAGGAGCAAATAAAAAAGTTTAAAGAAAAGAAACTAGACGCTCGCCGGTAGGCCATCGGCTCGCTCGTATTTTATTAAAAACTGTGCTAAAATGCACAGACTATGGCGTTTTTATCTAATATATTTGGTATATTTGGCAATGCGAATGATCGGTATTTGAAGTCGTTACAGCCGACCATTATGCGTATTAATGAACTTGAGGCAGGACTCAAGCAACTTTCAGATACGGAACTCAAGGCCAAGACGACTGAATTTAAAAAGCGGCTCGTCGAAGGCGAGCCGCTGGATGATTTGTTGCCCGAGGCATTTGCAGCGGTCCGCGAGGCCTCGCGCCGAACACTCGGCCAACGTCACTACGATGTCCAGCTTATTGGCGGCATCGTCCTCCACCAGGGCAAGATTGGCCAGATGCGCACCGGCGAGGGTAAAACTCTTGTTGCCACTCTGCCAGTGTATCTGAACGCCCTGACGGGCCAAGGTGCGCACGTGGTGACGGTTAACGAATACCTCGCTCGTCGTGATGCCGCTTGGATGGGTCAGATATACAACGCCCTCGGTCTGACGATTGGCTGTATGAACCATGAAGCTAGCTATTTGTATGATGAGACCCATGTCACCAAAGCCGAGGATAAAGAACGTGACACTGAAGGTAGTTTTCGTGTTGTCCATGAACTCTTGCGTCCTGTTGGTCGTCGTGAGGCCTACGCCGCCGATATTACTTATGGCACTAACAACGAATATGGTTTTGATTATCTCCGTGATAACATGGCCTACTCTCCAGAGCAGATGTCTCAACGTCAACACCACTTCGCCATCGTGGACGAAGTTGACTCTATTCTTATAGATGAGGCCCGCACCCCACTTATTATTTCTGCCCCCGATGAAGATTCGGGAGAATTGTATCAAACGTTTGCCAAGCTAGTGCCTAGTTTGACCGAAGGTGAAGATTACACGGTTGATATTAAAGATCGCAATGTTTCAATTCTTGAATCAGGTATTGAAAAAGTTGAAAAGTCGCTAGGTATGGCCAACATCTACGACGAGGGCGGGGTGCGCTATGTTCATCACCTGGAACAAGCGTTGAAAGCTCAAGTCTTGCAAAAGCGCGACCAGCAATATGTCGTCAAGGACGGCGAAATTATCATCGTGGATGAATTCACTGGCCGCTTGATGCCGGGTCGGCGTTGGTCCGAGGGGTTACATCAAGCGGTGGAAGCCAAAGAAGGGGTCAAAATTCAAAAAGAATCCAAAACCTTGGCCACGATTACTTTTCAAAACTATTTTCGTTTGTACAAAAAGTTATCGGGTATGACGGGCACCGCCCAGACTTCAGCCGAAGAGTTTCACAAAGTTTACAAACTGGATGTCATTACCATCCCGACTCACAAACCGCTGATTCGCAAAGACCAGCCAGATCGTATTTACAAAAACGAAGCCGGGAAATTTCGGGCTATCGTCAATGAGATTCGTACACGGCACGAATCTGGCCAGCCGGTGCTGGTTGGCACTGTTTCTATTGAGCGCAACGAATACTTGTCGCTTTTGCTCCAGCGCGAGGGTATCCAGCACACCATGCTTAATGCCAAAAATCACGAGCGTGAAGCTGAAATTATCGCCCAGGCGGGACGCCTGGGCGGAGTTACTATCGCGACCAACATCGCCGGCCGAGGGGTGGATATTATTCTTGGCGGTAATCCGTCGGTGGCCGAGGAATCAGCCAAAGTGCGCCAGGCGGGCGGATTGCATGTCATCGGTACCGAACGGATGGAAGCGCGCCGTATAGATGACCAGCTTCGTGGCCGCGCCGGTCGCCAAGGCGACCCGGGTTCGTCCCAATTCTTTGTTTCTACCGAAGACGAACTCGTTCGCCGCTTTGGCGGTGATCGCCTTAAGAATATTATGAATCGCCTGGGTGTGGCCGAGGACGATGCCATTGAGAATCGGATGGTTTCGTCTGCTATTCAACAGGCCCAGGCTCGGATTGAAGGTCATAACTTTGATATTCGCAAATACGTTTTGGAATATGATGACGTCATGAACAAACAGCGCGAGACCATCTACTCTCTACGCCGCCAAGCATTGCTGGAAAATAAATCCCAGGATGTCATTACTGAATGGCTTGGCCAAGACGAGGAAACTAAATTCAAATATGCCGCCCGCGAACAAGAACTCGGTGAGGAACAAATACGGATGCTTGAAAAATTAGTCTTGCTCCGCGTAATTGACGAACTTTGGGTAGATCATCTCACGGCGATGGATTATTTGCGCAGTTCGGTTTCACTTCGCGCCTATGGCCAACGTGACCCGTTGGCAGAATACAAAGTAGAAGGCCAACGTATGTTTGCCGAATTGATGGTAACTATCAAAGCCCAAGTTATCGAGATGGTCTTTAAGGCCTCCATCGCCCCGATGCCCCAAAAACCACAAAACATTACTGAAGGCCGCGCTAATATAGAGTCAGCCTCGCTCGGTGAGTCTGCCATGGAAAAAGAAATGAAAAACTCCGAACCACAACAAAATGATCACAAAGAACTTGGCCGTAATGACCCCTGCTGGTGTGGTAGCAATAAAAAATATAAAAAGTGCCATGGCGCGTAAGCGGATTTTGCTCTTGGATGGTGGCGCTCAACTCGGTGTCTATCAATTTGCTGTTTTAGAACAATTTCTAGAAAGTGGTATTGGCCCATCATATTTTGACCATTATATATGTACATCTTCCGGTGCTTTCAACGCCGCTTATTTTTTATCTGAGCAACCCGCGGAAGGGAAAATGATTTGGATGAAATATTTTCCAGAAGTGTTTTGGAAGCTATTCTCAAATGACATGGTTGCACTGGAAAATATTTTGAGAAACATCGAGCCGCTTGATTGTGATAAGGTAAAAAATCATTCCCGAAAAATAATTGGCGCAATTACCGGACATGATCAGCTCGCTAAAGCAAGAGAATTGGAACCTGAAGCAGAAATATGGGCGATTATGCTCAAGCCACGAGGGTACCGGCTAAGTTCTTGGGCCTGGAAACTCATTTCTTTGTTTGCAATAGGAAATCCGGTTGGGCGACAACTTTTGGCCGATTGGCCGAGGATCCGCAACACTTTCTTTGCGCAAATAGAAAGTGACCCTAGCTTGAAAGTTATTAGACCAAAGAAATTATTACCCATTAGTTTTAGAAGTAAAAATAAAAAACTGATTGCCGAAACGTATGAGTTGGGTAAAAATGATGCATGCGAGTTTCTAAAAAATGAAAACATTAAAATTTAAATCAGAACTAGTAGATAAAATTCTTACCGGCCAGAAAACTTCTACATGGCAGATGTTTGATGATAAAGATCTCCAGGTTGAGGACAAACTAGAATTCGTAAATAAAGAAACAGAAAAAAAGTTTGCTGAAGCAAAAATTTCTAGCATTCATGAGAAAAAACTGGGTGAATTGACAGATGCTGATTTTGAAGGCCATGAAAAATACAAAGACACTGATGACATGCTTGCACATTATCGTGGATATTATGGAGAACAGGTAACTCTTAAGACACCTATTAAACTTATAGATTTTAAAATCATCAAGCAGATGATCCGTAAACCATACACGAAAGAGGATTTTGGATGGGTGAACTGGACGGCGGTGGATATTGAGCGCACAGCCAGCGAAGCGCTGGCCGTGCTGAAAGCCCATTATGTGGGTATCAAAGCCATTCCGGCTGATGAGCGCACGTTTGAAAACACTATCTACGCTATCGAAGATGCCTGCACCCAAATTGGCGAAGTGGCCAATCTGATTCACGTGCATCATCAGTGTAGCCCCGATGCAGATATTCGAAAAAAGGCCGAAGAACAATTCCAAAAAATTGTTCAAGAGAATGTTGATATCCAATACGACTCCGAAATCTACCGAGCATACAAAGAATATGCCGCTAAAAATGAAAAACATTCGGCTCATGACGAGCGACTTTTTGATTTGATGGGTAAAGGCTACAAGCGGATGGGTTTTGAACTTCCAAAAGAAAAACAGGATCAATTAAAAGTAAATCTTAAAAAACTTTCTGAAGTGGGGGTTACGTTTAAGACGAATATTAACAACTGGAAAGATTTTATTTTGGTGACCAAGGAAGAACTGGCCGGTTTACCCGAAGCATATATTGGCCAGCTCGATAAAAATGATGATGGGTGTTTCAAAGTGTCGCTAAAATATCCCGAGTATGTACCTTTTGTCTCCCACGCGGACAATGCTCTGAAACGCAAAGAGTTGGTAGACAAAAATCTGACTCGTTGTCCGGATAATATTTCTTTGATTAAAAAAATGTTGCGCCTGCGGCTGGAGAACGCTCAATTACTTGGATATGCCGATCACTCTGATTATGTTTCCGAACTTCGGATGGCCAAGAGCGGTAAGAATATTAGAGAGTTTCTTGTTGACCTAGGAGAAAAACTCAAACCGGGGATACAGAAAGACCTCCAAACCATGGGAGATTTTAAAAAGAAGACCGAAGGAAGCGTGGATATTATGTATTACGACTTTGTCTACCTGAAAGAGCGCCTTACCGAAGAACTTTTCAAATTCAACAGTGAAAAAGTTCGGGAGTATTTCCCTCTCTCGAGAGTTATGAAATCTGCGTTCAGTATTTTTGAAAAGTTATTCAAGGTGCAATTCGAAAAAGTTGAAGATTTACCGGTCTGGCATCCTGATGTCCAAATCTGGCAGCTCAAACAGGACAGCCAGTTGGTCGGATACGTGTTTCTCGATTTATTCCCTCGGGAAGGCAAATACAGCCATATGGCCTGTTACGATACAATAAATGGAAGAAGTATGGGATATCGCAACAACGAGTATCGCACACCATTTACCGGCATGGTCGGTAATTTTAACAAACCTTCGGCCGATCGTCCGAGCATGCTCTCGCACGACGAAGTTGAAACGTTTTTTCACGAGTTCGGCCATATCATGCACACCGTGCTGACGAATGTGCCATATGCGTCACAATCAGGAGCGAATGTCGCTTGGGATTTTGTCGAGGTTCCATCGCAGTTGTTTGAATATTGGATGTGGCAACCCGAGATGATTAAAGAAATGTCTGGTCACTACTTGGATGAATCTCAAAAACTGCCGAATGATGTAATTGCCAACATTGTGAACTCGAAGAATTTCATGGTGAGCTTTGTTGAAGGCATGCAGTTGAGTCAGGCGTTGTACGACCAGATGATTCATGCTTCGGTTATTCCAGAGGATGTCATAGGTCTTTTTGCTAAGCTTCGTAAGAAAATAACAGGCATCCAGCTCCCATCGAGTCAGCTATGGCCGGCGGGTTTTGGACACCTCGTTGGCTACGATGCCGGATATTACAGCTATGTGTGGTCGCGCGTGTATGCGGCGGATTTCTGGAGTCGTTTTGAAAAAGAGGGAATTTTAAATCCCGCTACCGGGCAATCATTGAAACAAGAAGTGCTGGAAAAAGGATCAAGCATCGACGAGATGGATATCGTCAAGAACTTCCTTGGTCGTGAACCGTCCAATGAAGCGTTTTTGAAACAGTGTGGAATAAAGTAGTTCTCAATAAAAAATAAGGCCAGGCGGGACCCTTGTCCCGCCTGGTGATCTGGCTTAATGGGTCAACCAGGTCATTTCTGGCATAGGACCCTCTGTCAGGAGATGTCTGATGCCATAGTCACGACTAACGAATAGCCGGATGTGATTGGTCGTAGCTCCTTTGGAGGCCAGCTTGGCGATGACCCTGGCCGCCGTTTGGAGCGCGATACCGTCGGTGTCGTCTTCAAAGACCTCTCGTTCATCCAGCGTCGTCTCTTGGTCGCTCTCGGAGAGCAAGAGCAGGAGAACCTCGGCGTCTTCTGGCGAGATGACTTCTGGTAGTCTTCGTGCCTGTGCCGCCAATCCCTCTTTAATACGTCTGTATGTCAGTACCATGCGTAACTCCTTGTATCTTTTGTAATCAATGCGTGTGCAAAAGTCAAACGAATGTGATATCTTTTCATCATGGATATCGTGATTATCAAAGAGCCCATTACGCGGGCCGAACTTAAAAAAATTGCCGAAAAACGTTTTGGCGATTTAGTCAAAGCGGCAGTAGACATCAAGAATGAAGTTATGGCGGTAGGCGGGGATTTGCATATTGATTGCATGAATGTTCTCATAAATAATGTTGGTTCAAAGAATCCTTATACCTGGGGAGTCAATATTTTCCCAGAAGAAACAGGGGATGGTTTCATCCAATTTGATTCAATGATTAATTACAAAGCTAACTTTGGGAATCGTACGCGCGGTGTTGATAATACGGAGACTAAACAAAAAGTAGTTGAGGTAATACATAAATTAGTGATATGAACTCAGAAAGTAATTGGCAAAATATGTCTTTGATTGAGCAGTTAGGCAATATTGGTAGCGAGGTTGGCCGCGCAAAGATTGCTCAAGAGACAGAAGACGACCGTTTCCAGGGTGCTGTCAAAAGGGCCCTAGAATTATTTGACCGTACATTGTCCGATTCTCGATGGTCTGACCGAATTGATGAAATAAAGATGGCTAAAGATTGTTTTGTAGATGCTACTACCAATAGAGCACAAAAATTCCATACTACCTTGGCTGATCTCGATACTTATTTCATGTATTTTGCTATGGCGACCATGCAACAATATGATAACTAATCATGGCTGATAAATTTTCTACATTAAAGTTATCTCGATCGTCACTCAAGCTGTTTCAAGACTGTCCGCGCTGTTTTTGGTTAAACATACATCACAAGATTAAACGTCCGCCCGGATTCCCGTACACGCTTTCTTCTGCCGTGGACTACTTAGTTAAGCAGGAATTTGATAAATATCGCGCCCAAGAGACACTGCCACCCGTGTTCGCGCGCCATGGCATTCAGGCCAAACTGTACGCCGGTCCCGAATTGCCCCAGTGGCGCGAAAATTTCAAAGGTATCCAATATTTTGATGAAGACCTCAATGCGATGCTCTATGGTGCTGTGGACGATATCTTGCAATTCCCAGATGGATCACTCGCCGTGGTGGACTACAAATCTTCTGGTTCTCGAGAAATCCGCATCTATCCGGATTATCAGAAACAAATGGAAGTTTATTCGTATCTTTTAGAACGAAATGGCTTCCAAATTCAGGGCGAGGCGTATTTTGTATTTTATCAGGTAGACAAAAGCGGCGGGGGATTTCAAAATGCGTTGCCATTTATTGAGCAATTAAAGTCTGTCAAAGTTAACAAAGATTGGGTCGGGGATGTGTTTGAACAAGCGGTGGCGGTCGCGCGGCGCGACACGCCACCCGATTTAGAAACTCCCTGCGAGCACTGTATCTATGTCCAAAAGGCGAGTGGCTTTTTTGAGAAACCACCCGCGACAAGAAAAAATAAATCCCTCGCCAAATCTGACGAAGAAACCATAATTTTTGCCGAATAAATATATGCCAACTATATCTAAGACACCACTCTATGGCGACTATTTCTATAAATTTTTTCAGTGTCCACATTGGATTTGGTACGATATCTATGGCGAGGCTGAAAAAAAACGCGAAGTGCCACTGTTATTGGACTACATATATAAAGGCAAGCCGTTATCACCGGAAAAGGATTTAAGCAATCACAAAGAATTTGAGCAGGTGCCGACTGAGCTGATGCGTGATTTGGATGAAGCGTTCTTGGCGACGATTGAGCTGATGAAACAGGGCAAGAACATCTATCGCGGCGTGTTGATGAGCGAGGATTGGGTGGGTATGCCTGACCTTTTAGAAGCTAGACCAGGCAAGTCGTGGCTTGGTGACCACTACTATGTCGTCTATGATGTTCAATCATCCCTAGATATGCGAGATGAATACAAATTTCAGTTAATTTTTTACTCGTTAATTCTTGAACGTATCCAAGGCGTCTGTCCCACCGAAGCGTATATTATTGATGGCCAGGGCAATGAGCGCTCATTCTTCATCAGCGATTTTATAGATCAGTTTCACCTCACGCGTGTGCAAATTGAAAAAATACTTAATGGTGAAAAGCCCGCGCCTTTTCTGAAAGCGGGCTGCAAGCGCACGCCTTGGTATTCGCTTTGTGTGGCCGAGACCCAGGGATGCAATGATGTCTCATTGATATACCGCATCAGCCAGGCCGACCAGCGGCGGTTGTATGACATTGGTATCAAGACGGTGGACCAACTGGCAACCGCGAATCTTGATTGGCTCCAGGAACACCTGGAGGATTGGCCGTTTGACAAGATATTGCGATTTTCCAATCAGTCTAAGTCATTAACTACTGGCCAGCCGATGATATTTCGCAAGCCGAATTTCCCATCCGTTCGTTATGACGTCTACTTTGATATTGAAAGCGACCCCCTCCGCGATATTGATTACCTGCTTGGTTTTTGTATCAAAGATAATCAAACTGGCACTAGCGAATACAAATATTTTCTGGCCAAGGACAAAGCCCACGAGCCGGAGATATGGATGCGATTTTTGGATTACCTTGCGGGCTTGGAGGACTTTGTGATTTACCACTACGCGTTTTACGAGCGGATGGTTTTTGAACGTATGGTCTTGCGTTATGGCGCGCCGGCGGCATTGATTGAAAAATTCAAAGAAAACACGATTGACCTGCATTTGAAACTGGTAGACGCAGCGATATTACCGATATATTTTTATTCGCTCAAAGATGTTGGTGCCTACCTAAATTACAAATGGTCTGATCCGCACGCGGGCGGAGCCGAATCTGTCGTCTGGTACAACGAATATTTAGATAAAAAAGTTACTGCGCCGCAGGATGCTGAGGCGATCATGACCAAGATTCTCCGTTACAACGAAGATGATGTCCGCGCAACCATGGCCATCAAAGACTGGCTGATGGTTCAAAAACCATCCAAAACCAAAGAAGCACTCGACTGATTGGTATTTGCCTACCGGGCGAGTCTTTACTTTTAATTTTTGATATGTTTCAATCTAAGTATCCAAATGAATCGCCGAAATATATTCCTCATCTGCATGATTGTCGGTTCTCTACTCCTATTTGTTTTTATTGCTCCAGAGCGGGTCAATTCCGTCGCTAAAAAATTACATATCCCAGGCGTGAACGTTTCTGCCCAACCGTTCCGACTCGGACTTGACCTTTTAGGTGGCACGCACTTGGTTTACCAGGCCGATTTGGATAAAGTTGTCGGCTCTCAGAGCGATGCTATGCAGGGTGTGCGAGATGTCGTTGAGCGCCGAGTCAATCTTTTCGGCGTATCCGAGCCGGTGGTCCAAGTTTCCGGCGCTGACCGTCTCATCGTTGACCTGGCCGGCGTCAAAGACGTCAATCAAGCCATTCAGCTCATCGGCCAGACGCCGTTCCTGGAGTTCAAGACCGTCTTGCCGTCCGCCGAAGGCGACAAGATAATCAAAGCCAAGCTTGGGGCCAATGTTGGCGACCTGACGGCTGCCGTGCTCTGCTCGCCCTCCAACATTGAATCACTGGCCCAATTCCTAGCTATCTATGGAGAGGACCCTTGCTTCAAGTCATCCGGCCTGGATGGCTCGGGATTGAAAGCGGCTCAGCTTACCTTCAATTCGCAAACCTATCAGCCGGAGATATCGCTCCAGCTCAACGATCGCGGTCGCCAACTTTTTGCCAATATTACCCAAGCCAACATCGGCCGCACAGTAGCCATCTATTTGGACGGCCTGCCGATATCTACGCCCACTGTTCAATCAGCCATTACTGACGGCAATGCGGTCATTACCGGTAGCTTCACGCCCGATGAAGCCAAGACGTTGGTCGGTCGTTTGAATTCCGGCGCTCTGCCCGTGCCTATCAAATTAGTCAGCCAACAAACCATTGGCGCCTCGTTGGGTAATGAGTCACTTCACAAGAGTCTCACGGCTGGCGTGTATGGTTTGATATTCGTTGCGCTCTTTATGATTCTATTCTACCGCTTGCCGGGGTTTTTCTCGGTCCTGGCTTTGGGCGTGTACGTCCTCATCGTGCTGGCGTTCTATAAATTTATTCCTGTCACCTTGACCCTGGCCGGTATCGCTGGGTTTATTCTTTCACTAGGTATGGCGGTGGACGCGAATATTTTGATATTCGCACGTATGAAAGAAGAACTTGCCGCCGGCAAGACGCTCACCGCCGCTATGCACGAAGGATTCTCCCGCGCCTGGTTGTCCGTCCGCGATAGTCACATGACGACTCTCATCGGCGCGGTCGTGCTTTACACCGCCACCACTTCCATCGTCAAAGGTTTTGCTCTGACCTTGGGTATTGGTGTACTGACGAGTCTTTTCACCGCGACGATGGTTACCCGAAGCTTCCTGTATCTGGTAACCGGTCCGTGGTTTGAAAAACGTAAACGATTATTCCGTTAATATGCCAAAGATATACACATTGATGTTTTGGACGTCTATTTTGCTGGCGCTGGCTTCGCTGGTGCTGACGCTCTCGTTTGGTTTGCGTTTGGGCGTGGATTTCACCGGTGGTAGTGTGTTGGAATTACAATTCAACCAACGGCCTGCGGTGGAAGATATTCAAAAGGCGCTGACTTCTCAAATCACTGATCCGGAATTAAATCCGGTTGGGGATAGCGGCATTATTATCAAGACCCATGAATTGTCCGAGGCCCAACACCAGCAAGTTTTGAACGCGCTAGAGGTGGCGTTTCCCACCGCGGGGCTACAGGAGAAAAAGTTTGACTCAGTCGGGCCGGTTATTGGCAACGAACTCAAAAGTCGCAGTATCACCGCCATTATCATTGTGCTCCTGGCAATCATTGTCTACATCGCGTTCGTATTTCGCAAAATTGGCCGAGCGACATCGCCCTGGGCCATGGGTCTAGCGGCAATTGTCGCATTGATGCACGATGTAACTATTCCACTGGGCGTGTTCGCTCTCTTAGGTCATTTTTATGGTATTGAAATCAGTGGTGTGTTCCTGGCCGCCGCTTTGACAATTCTTGGATTCTCGGTCTCGGACACGGTTGTTATTTTTGATCGTGTCCGAGAAAATGTTATTCGTCGTGGAAGCAAGGAGTTGTTTGGCCGAATTGTCCACACGAGTGTGCTCCAGACTTTGGCTCGTTCTTTGAACACTGTTTTCACGGTCTTGCTCTCGCTTTTTGCTATCTATTTCTTTGGTGGGGAGAGTATCAAATATTTTTCCTTAGCCCTGATTATTGGTATTTTTCTGGGCGCGTATTCTTCAATTTTTGTGGCCTCTCCGCTCTTGGTTTGGTGGACTCAAAAGCGCAAGGCCTAGGGCCTGGTGTTGACGTATTTTGGCTAATACTATATAATAGAGATATCAATATGACTGCCAACAATTCACAGACAATCAAGAAAACAGTCGGCGACCTTTTGAAGGACGTTTCTGTTCGCAATCGAGATATTATTTCTCGCCGTTTTGGCTTGAAAACAGGCAAAAAAGAGACTCTTGAATCTATCGGTGCTTCATACAGTATCACTCGCGAACGTGTCCGTCAGATTGAGGAAGCGACTCTTCGCCAGCTTCACACGGCTGCTGATGGCAATGCCGAGGTTGCTAAATATATCGTTTCGACCCGCGATATCCTCACCCAGAACTCTGGTGTTATTTCAGAGACCAATCTATTTAAATCTTTCAGTGGTCATGACACCGATACCGTCAGTAATTCTTCGCTTGTATTTTTACTCACCTTGAGTGGCGATTTGGCGCGCGTTGCCGACAACGACGAGTTTCGTCCGTTCTGGGCACTGAACGAATCGGTCCTAACTTCTTTCAAAAACACGGTCAGTGGCTTGCAGGGCGTGCTCAAAAAGACAGGCCACGTTATCCCGGAGTCTGATTTTAATTATCTGGCTCAAAAAACTAATGTTGCCGGTGAATCCGATATCAAATCGGCGATGATGATTTCCAAAGGTCTGGCCCGCAATATTTTCAACGAAGTTGGCTTGGCTTCCTGGTCTGAAATTAAACCCAAGGGCGTTCGCGACAAAGCTTATTTGGTCTTAAAGAAAGTCCAAAAGCCCCAGCATTTCGGCGAGATTACCAAACTCATCAACACGGCCGGTTTCAACAACAAAAAGGCCAACATTCAAACGGTCCACAACGAACTCATTAAAGATGAACGATTCATCTTGGTTGGCCGCGGTCTCTACGCCCTCTCTGAATGGGGTTACAAATCGGGTACTGTCAAAGACGTGCTGATGGATATTCTCCGCACTTCAAACAAGCCAATGGCCAAAGCGACATTGATGGCTAAGGTCAAAGATGCCCGCATTGTCAAAGAAAACACTATTCTGCTTAATCTTCAGGACTCTAAGACATTTGTCAAAAACTCGGACGGGACGTATACTTTAAGGTAAGGTGGACTATATAATTCTTCTTTTCAGTGCCCTCTGGTCGGCACTCGGTATCCTCTTATTCTATTGGTGGCTTTGGCTACCTATATCTCTGTGGTTTATTTTTTGGGAATTACTGACCAATTATACTCGGGCCAAGTATGTTAGCGAGCTCAAATGGATTGTTTTGGAATTACAACTTCCGCAGGATACCCATCGTAGTTTGAAGGCGATGGAACAAACTTTTGCCGGCCTGCATGTTATCGGTGTGGTCTGGAATCCTAAAGCATTATTTGACAGATTCAAAGTCTGGCGCGAAAAAGTTTTCAAGGGCAAAGTGGCTGATTGGATTTCACTTGAAATCGTCAGCATCGGCGGCCAGATTCATTTCTACATTCGTTGTCTAGAATCGCATCGCCAGGTTATTCAGGCCCAAATCTACGCTCACTACTCCGAGGCCGAGATTACCGAGGTCGCGGATTATGTTTTAGAATTGCCGGTTCAGGCGCCCAACGATGAATATGAAATGACGGGTCAGGAATTAGGACTGACCAAAGCAGACGCCTATCCCATTCGTACTTACCCAGAATTTGAAGAAGAACATCCCGGCAAGGATGATGCCAAGCGGACTGACCCGCTCGGCCCGGTGGCCGAAGCGATGGCCGCTCTGACTCTTGGTGAATATTTGGGTATCCAGTTCCTTATTCGCTCGGCGGATGATTCATGGGTCAAAAAAGCCCAAGCTGTTTTTGATAAGATATTTGAAAAGCCGGTTAAGCCTCGCAATGACGCGTTGGATAAAATTATGGGTGGCATTGAGGGTGCTATTCAGGGTGTGGCCGGCGCAGCGCCGGCCGACGATAAAAAAGATAAAAAAGACGAAAAGAAAGCCAAGACTTTCTTTGAAATAAATGTCGGTATGCAGGATACAGTCAAAGCGATTGAGCGCAACTTGTCCAAGTTTGGTTTTCAGACCGGCATTCGCGTGGTTTACTTGGCCCGCAAGGACCGCTTCATCAAAGAGCGCTTGGGCAGTGTCATTGCCGCCTTCAAATTATTTTCTTCGCTATCGCTCAACGGGTTCAAGCCCGCGTTCATGGTTGAGGTATTCAAGGGTCGCAACAAAGCTCTTTATACCTTCCAAAATAAAAAATGGCTTTACCAGCGTTACCGCTATCGCACATTTCCCGAGAAGCCGTTTATATTAACAACCGAAGAAATGGCCACCGTTTATCATTTCCCCGATGTCAGTATTCACACGCCGACTCTGCCTCGTGTTGAATCCAAAAAAGGCGAGCCGCCAACTAATTTACCCATCGTTTAATGCCTAATCCTACCGACAATCAGATACTAGTGCTGGGTGAGACTAATTTCCGAAACAAGGAACAACGTTTTGGTATCAAAGCCGATGACCGCCGCCGCCATATATATGTCGTCGGCTCCACCGGTATGGGCAAGTCCGAGTTATTGAAGACTATGGCTATCCAAGATATTGAGGAAGGCCGAGGTTTGGCATTTTTAGATCCGCATGGTGACACCGCCGATGCGCTGATTGACCATATTCCGCCGCATCGCATCAAAGACGTTATCTATTTTGACCCCAACGATTTGGCTAACCCCATCGCTTTTAATGTTTTAGATAAGGTTGATTATGAATACCGTCACCTTGTGGCTTCCGGATTGCTAAGCGTGTTCAAAAAACTCTGGGGCGCGGATGCCTGGTCGGGTCGTATGGAATACATTTTAAATAACACCATTCTCGCCTTGCTTGAGTATCCTGATACTACTTTGCTAGCCATCAATCGTTTGATGGCTAGCAAAGAATACCGCAAAAAAGTGGTGACGACTTTGAAAGACCCCATCGTCAAAGCATTTTGGACTGATGAGTTTGCCAAGTATGCTGATAAGTTTGCCACCGAAGCTACCGCCGCTATTCAAAACAAAGTCGGCCAGTTTTCGTCCAACAATGTTATTCGCAATATTGTCGGCCAGGTTCACTCCAAACTTGACCTCCGCCAAATCATGGATGAGGGCAAGATTCTAATCGTTAATTTATCCAAAGGCGCTATCGGCGAGGACGCTTCGCGTTTAATCGGCGCTTTGTTAATTACCAAAATCCAGCTGGCGGCGATGTCGCGGGTGGATATTCCCGAAAGCGAGCGTCGCGACTTTTATCTGTATGTGGATGAGTTCCAAAACTTTGCCACCGAATCCTTTGCTAATATTTTGTCTGAAGCTCGTAAATATCACCTCGCCCTTGTCATCGCTCACCAATACATCCAACAAATAGAAGAAGAAGTCGCCGATGCTGTCTTTGGTAATGTCGGCTCGCTTATAACTTTCCGAGTCGGCGCCGAGGACGCCGAGTTTTTAGAAAAATGGTACGCCCCCGATTTTATGGCTACCGATATTGTTAATCTTGGCAAGCGAGATATGTATATCAAGCTAATGGTTAACGGCATTACCTCCAAAGGATTTTCAGCTCAGACCATAGACTCTTTCGCTAAATTAGAAAAGTCTAACCGTGCTGATATCATCGATTTTTCCCGCCATACATACAGCACGCCTCGCGAACAGGTTGAGCAGAGCGTCATGGAATGGGCGGCTCCCATCGTGGAAGCTTCGCCCGCGGCACCCCGACATCCTGGCAATCCTTCTTCGGCTCGCCGTAGCTTTAATGGAGGCGGCGGCCAACAACAACCTCGTCCGCCTCAGCGTCAACAGCAAAACAATTTCCGTTCGCCTCAGCCGCCTGTGGCTCCGCGTCAGGAGGGGGTATCTCTAAACAGTCTCCAGGGTGGCCTGCCCGGCCAGGGAGCGGTGGATTTCAAAGGCCGCCCCCTTCGCCAAAGCTCCAGCGAGGCGAGCCGGATAGACCAAAAAGAAAAGGGGCCCAAGCCGACCGCCGAAACTACATCATTCAAAGTGCCAGCCAAAGAGCTCGATTCGGCCGAACTTAAAAAACTCATCGAAGAAGCCCTCAAAAAGTAGCCGCTCGCCGATGTCGCTTAGGGACACGCCTCCGATAAAGCCGCTCCTCCGAGAGCGGCTTTATCTCAGCTAGATTCGCATAGCCGGAGCCGGCTAGTCCCGCTACTGCGGGAATATTATACTAGCCGTCTCCGTCTACCGTCTCAACTGTCCCTAAGCGACATCGGTCGCTCTTGCGTTTAGATAGGAAATATTGTATTATATTGACAGCAAATGTCCGACTGGGCGGGCTTTAAAAATTTACCCAGATGGAAGCAATATGAGAGAGACAAGTATGTGGCTAATTCAACTTCGGAATCCTTCGTTCGCTGGCGATGGAACCGATGAATTTCCGAAGTTTAGGGAATTTGGGAGCCATATTCCAGGGGATCAGCTGGTCGAGGAACTCACGCTTCTTGTGAACAACCAAGATCACAAGGACCCTGCAATATGGCATCAAGCCCTCCGGGGGCTACTCGAGGTGCCGATTGAGTGCTCCGATTGGAGCATTTCAAACGGCAGACCCCTTGAGATCGAGGTAGACGAATCACTGCTTCGCTGGAGAATCGTTCACATTGAATCGGAAGAGATGTGGTACTTCTTCTACTCGCCGAGCGAGGGGGATAAGTTTCGATACGTTCCGATTCCTGAGGGCTGCGTAATCAATGAGTCTGGACGGATAACGTGTCTTTTGGATGAGTACGCCATCGCGGTGGACCCGAAATGGTCGGATAACAATCGTCCCGAGGATTGGCCTTGGGTGCTTCTCAATCCTCGTGCCTGGATTGCCTTGAGGCAATTTGAAAAGGTGATGGCCCGTAGCGACACTAATCCTCTGACCATCTTGTTGAGGTCAGGCTATCCGACCAAGGGAAACGCTCTGCAGTTGAAGGGTAAGATTGAGGATGTCCTGGGGATGTTCACACGAGCTCTCTCCGGCGACCGACTCTAAGTCCAGCGACCGACGTGGCTCCGCCACTCGGCGGGGCCACGTCTGAAAGGGCGTGTTTTCTTTTTTAATCCCAGCCCATCCTAAGAAGGTGCCCTTTGTAGCTCGTTATTATGTGGTATGATAGTCCTTATATGTTCACTAGAGACTATAAAACTTTTGCTCCGGGCGAATTTTTTCACATTTATAATAGAGGGAATAACAAACAAGATATTTTTTTGGATGATAGTGACTATGAGTTTTTCCTGCTCAGGATTAAGCAGAATTTATATCCTGATAGATTTAAAGAATTAAAGATTCAACCATTACCACAAGGATCTTTTACCTTAATCAGCTATTGTCTCATGCCAAACCATTTTCATCTTCTGGTTCGTCAAAATGGTGACATTCCAACGAGTAAGTTAATGCTAAAAATTTGCAGTAGCTATTCAAAAGTGTTTAATAAGAAGTATGAACGAGTCGGACATGTTTTTCAGGACCAATTTAAGCAGATTTTGATAGGCAGAGATGAATACATAAAGTGGCTTATGGCTTATATTTGTCAAAATCCAAAAATCGCTGGATTAGTTAAGTCAGCCATTGATTATAAGTGGAGTAGCTACAGAGAATACTTCAAGAGGGGAAATGATATACTTTGCGACAATGATACCGTTGCTGAGTTATTCGGAAAACAAAATATATCTGAATTTATTGAAAATTCCTATAAAATAATAAAGAATAACAAAATCGGACGGCACATTGAGAGTGAAGCATTAATAGATTAATATTATACCACAGTTTTTAAATAACAAAGGGCACCTTATACATCTGTGAAATGACGATATGAATCACTATAAGAAATACATACGGATACCGCCGGGGGAGAGCGTGGATATCCGGCCAATTGCCGGCATAGTGGCTCATCCGCTATTTCAGCGCTTGCTCCATGTCTATCAGCTAAGTACGACCTTTTTTGTTTTCCCGGGAGCGACCCACACCCGCTTTGAGCATGCCATGGGTGTGTATTCAAAGACGCGTCGTTTCGCGGCGCGTTTGGCTGAGGAAGGCGTCCTTACGGCCCATGAGGCCAAAAACGTTGCTTTATTTGCCCTGCTCCACGATATCGGCCACGGCCCCTTCTCCCATCTGATTGAACGTCTGACCCCTTACGATCACGACAAGAACGGAGAAAAAATACTGGACGAAATGAAAGAGGCGGTACAAGAATCTGGCGGAGATTTTAAGTTGATTAAAAAATGTTTTGATCGGTCCAGTCCGCTCTGCCGGATAGTGATGGATAAAAATCTGGGGATGGACAAACTGGATTACCTGGAACGCGACATCTACCATACCGGCTTTGGCCAGAGGCCGGATGTGGAGACCATTATGAATTATCTTTCATATATCAAAGATGATTTGGTGATTGATAAGAAAAATCTGGAAGCGGCCAAACAGATACAGCGGCTCTATCTTTATATGTACAAGGAGGTCTACCTTCATAAATCTTCTCTTATCTCCAGTCGATTCTTCCAAAAGACGATTGCTCTTTGGTTGTCGCTTAGACACATAGATCCGGAGGAGCTTTGGGGGATGACCGATGCCGAACTTGTCGCTTATCTTTATACTGATACTGACCCGCGTCTGCAATTTTTATACCAATGTTATCGCCGCCGCAGATTTCCCTCAACCGGTGTCGTCTTTCGCGTTGAACAAAAACAATTCAAAGAACGCTTGGCCGGCAAGAAAATAAAAGTGATAGGCGAGAAAGACAAATTCTTTAAAAGATTTCAGCAACATGCTTCGCCTCAGGAGCTTGAGGACATGGAACAGCAGGTAGCCAAACTCCTGAAAGTGCCTGCCCACACCATCCTTATCGTGCCGACTCTGGCTGTCTGGCGCTTCGCGCCAGAGGATATTCTATATCATGACGACGGAGAGGTTTATTCTCTAAGAGACACTCAACCGGAATATTTTGAAAATATGAAGGAGGACCTTCAGGAATATCTTTCTGTCCGCGTCTGTATCATTGGCAATCGGGCCTTGCTCCACGACAATGCTGACAAAGTACACGCGCTCTTAAAGCGTATCCTCTCCGCCGGCTCCCGCAAAAAACGCCCTGGTAAAAATCTAGAATTGGAAGTGTAATGTTAATCCATTTTTCGTATTGTTGTATAGTTCATGGCATGATATACTGTTGTAGGTACGATGGGCCCGTAGCTCAGTGGTAGAGCAACTCGCTTTTAACGAGAGGGTCGTAGGTTCGATCCCTACCGGGCCCACATGCAACATTCCGGTAAAACCATTCAAGAAATAATTCAAATGAGGAAAGCCGGATTTACGCTGGGCGAGATTACAAGTAAAACTCGCCTTAAAAAAAGCACTATTTACCATCACATCCAGTCCATACCTCGCTCAGAAATACTCATTCAAAAAATAAAAGAAGCCTCTCGTCGGACTCAAAAAATGATGGCGGATAAACGTCGAGGTAAAAGTGTTAAGACATATGCTTTTGCCAAACCTAAAAAATGGACCACAGATTTCGTAAATCTCGTGGCCCATTTTTTATTTGATGGACAAATTAATCATGCCGGATGCATATATTACAACAGAAGTGAGAAGTTAAGAGATGTTGTCATCGAACACATGAAAAAAATATTGAGCGTTGATGACTATAAAACTTATGAAACTTTCGGAGGAGTTAAGCGAATAGCGTATTTTAATGTAGAAATTGGTTTTTTCATTAAACAAAAAGCCGATGAACTTCTTATCTATATTCTGTTCGCGCCTAAAGAGCATAAACTTTCTTTTCTACGGGCATTTTTTGATGATGAGGGGTGTATAACTTGTTCTAAACATAAAAAGTATATAAGAGGATATCAGCATTCATTACCCATCTTAATGATTATTAAGAAATTATTGTTAGATTTTGGCATAGAGAGCAAGATAGATGAAAAATATTTTGAGCTATATATTTCCAGAAAAGATAATCTTTTAAAATTTAAGAAATATATTAATTTTACTCCTGGGCTTTGCGTGAATGGTAAACGGAGCAACAGTATCTGGAAAGAGTCCTTAGAAAAACGCGAGATACTCCAAAGGGCTCTAAAGTCTTACTAAACTTTGTCAATAACGGCCAAATACATAGGTTCAACAAGTAACCGCAACACTTCTGGTATCCTAGAAGTGTATGAAATACAAGCATTTCTCCATTGAGGAGCGTGAGCTCCTCCAGT